>ERZ772889.2201-NODE-2201-length-15741-cov-3.796634_pt1 | contig 15741 bp, 18 predicted proteins | sample MGYA00512127_ERZ772889 | MGnify/ENA primary metagenome ERZ772889 (study PRJEB29015, sample SAMEA2737689) | human gut metagenome | biome: human gut; feature: human-associated habitat; material: faeces | place: China | collected 2012 ...
TAATATTATGTTCGGCTGCAATAATTTCTGCAGTTACTGTATTGTGCCATATGTAAGAGGAAGAGAACGCAGCAGAAAACCGCAGGATATCATAAGAGAAATTGAAAAATTGGTAGCAGATGGTGTAGTAGAAGTTATGCTCTTAGGACAGAATGTCAATTCCTATGGAAAGAACTTAGATACACCAGTGACCTTTGCACAGCTCTTACAGGAAGTAGAAAAGATTGAAGGTCTGGAAAGAATCCGGTTCATGACATCCCATCCAAAGGATTTATCCGATGAACTGATTGAAGTAATGAAGAATTCTAAAAAAATCTGCAGACATCTTCATTTGCCGCTTCAGTCCGGCAGTAGCAGAGTGTTAAAAGAAATGAACCGTCACTATGACAAGGAGCATTATCTTGCACTGGTTGAAAAAATCAAAAAAGCAATGCCGGATCTGGCAATTACAACCGACATTATTGTAGGATTCCCGGGAGAAACCGAAGAAGATTTCTTAGAGACCATGGATGTGGTAAGACAGGTAGAGTATGACAGCGCGTTTACGTTTATTTATTCAAAACGTACCGGAACGCCTGCTGCCAAAATGGAAAATCAGATTCCGGAAGATGTGATAAAAGACCGTTTTGACCGGCTGTTAAAACTGGTACAGGAGATTTCCGCAAAGAAAGCCGGAGCATTAACCGGAAGCGTGCAGGATGTATTAGTCGAAGAATTAGATGAACAGCAGGAAGGCCTTGTAACCGGAAGATTATCCAATAACTCAGTGGTACATCTGCCGGGTGATGTATCCATGATTGGAACTATCGTACCGGTACATTTAAAAGAATGCAAAGGCTTTTATTATATGGGAGAGGTTGCAGAGTAAATGAACCGTCGTTTTGGAAAAAATGATATCCTGTTGCTGGGAATGCTTGCAGTAGTTATTTTAGTTTTCTATGTAGGAATGACCTCTGCATTACAAAGCGGTGACAGTATTATCATTACGGTAAATGGCAGCGAATATGGCAGATATTCCCTGACAGAAAATAAAGAGATTCCAATTAAAATAGATGGAAAAGTTACCAATATCGTAACGATTGAAAATGGGACTGCCTATATGCTTGAGGCGGACTGCCCGGATCAGTTGTGTATGCATCAGAAAGCAATTTCCAAAGATAAAGAATCCATTATCTGTCTGCCAAACCGGGTTGTAGTAACCGTAGAAAGTGAGCAGAAAAATACATTGGATGATGTGGCTGGGTAGGTGAAAGCATGAAGAAAAGTGTAGCATATCTTGGCGTGTTTTTGGCACTGGCCATGATATTAAGTTATGTGGAAGCAATATTGCCCTTTGCCATTGGAATACCGGGAGTAAAGCTTGGACTTGCCAACCTTGTTACGGTGCTGATGCTGTATCTGATTGGCTGGAGAGAGGCTCTTTGTGTATCGGTGCTTCGTATTGTGCTTACCGGAATTTTATTTGGAAATTTGGTCAGCATCTGTTATGGACTTGCCGGCGGATTATTAAGCTTTGTACTTATGTTTATTCTGATTCGGATGAACTGTTTTCATGTAGTTACGGTCAGTATCTGTGGCGGAATCATACATAATATGGGACAGCTTATCGTAGCAGGATTTCTGGTAAGCTCATACTATGTCATTTACTATATGCCGGTTTTATTGATTGCAGGCTTTGTGACGGGTGCCCTGATTGGAATTGTGGCAAAGGAAGTAGGAGGAAGATTATGTATTCATATATCAAAGGCGAATTATCCGAAATAGTGGCAGAGAATCATATTGTCGTTGAAAATGGCGGAATCGGCTATAATATTTATATTCCGGGACAGGTATTATCTCTGCTACCGGGAGTTGGCGAAGAAGTAAAAATCTATACCTATCTTTGCGTCAGAGAAGATGCATTTATTTTATATGGCTTTCTTACCAGAGATGATTTAAATGTATTTAAATTGCTGATTGGTGTATCCGGAATCGGACCAAAGGGTGCACTGGCAATTCTTTCTGTCATGTCAACGGATGATTTGCGTTTTGCAGTATTATCTGATGATGCAAAAGCAATTGCAAAAGCTCCGGGAGTTGGAAATAAGACGGCACAGCGGTTGATTATAGAATTAAAAGACAAGCTTAGTTTAGAGGATGCCTTTGAACAGAAATTAAGCCATACACAGGAAGCTGCTTCTGGCAACGGCTTAAAAGGAATCCGCAATGAAGCGGTAGAGGCACTGGTTTCACTGGGATATTCTTCTACAGAGGCTTTGAAGGTTCTTCGTGATATTGAAATTACGGAAGACAGTTCAGTAGAAGATATTTTAAAACTGGCTTTGAAGCAGATGGCATTCTTATAAGAGGAGCAGAAAATGGAAAAACGTGTAATTTCAACGCAGATGCAGGATGAAGATATCAAAATCGAAAAAACACTGCGTCCGATGACCTTGGATGAATATATTGGTCAGGAGAAAGCAAAAGCAAATCTTAAAGTATATATAGAGGCTGCAAAACAGCGTGGAGAGTCCTTAGACCATGTATTGTTTTATGGTCCTCCGGGACTTGGTAAGACTACTCTTGCCGGCATTATTGCCAATGAAATGGGTGTACATATGAAAGTCACTTCCGGTCCGGCAATTGGAAAGCCGGGAGAAATGGCAGCTATTTTGAGTAATCTTGCAGAAGGTGACATTTTATTTGTAGATGAGATTCATCGTTTGAACCGGCAGGTAGAGGAAGTATTATATCCTGCCATGGAGGATTATGTCATTGACATTATGGTGGGAAAAGGCGCAACTGCCCGTTCAATCCGCCTTGATTTACCGCATTTTACGCTGGTGGGCGCCACTACCAGAGCCGGACTTTTATCGGCACCCTTAAGAGACCGTTTTGGAGTGGTTCATCATCTTGAATTTTATAATGTGGAGGAGCTTAAGACAATTATTGTTCATTCCGCAAAAAAGTTAGAGGTAAAGATTGATGAGGAAGGTGCAATCGAATTGGCACGCCGTTCCAGAGGAACACCGCGTCTTGCCAACCGCCTTTTAAAGAGGGTGCGTGATTTTGCACAGGTGCAGTACAATGGTGAAATTACCAAAGAAGTAGCATCCTTTGCACTGGATTTACTGGAAGTAGACAAGATGGGCTTAGACCAGAATGACAGGAACATTTTGCTTACGATTATTGAAAAATTCCAGGGTGGCCCGGTAGGGCTGGATACCCTTGCGGCAGCGATTGGGGAAGATGCCGGAACCATAGAGGATGTTTATGAACCATATCTTGTAAAGAATGGATTTATCAACCGGACACCAAAGGGAAGGGTCGCAACAGAATTTGCATATCATCACTTTGGAATAGGGGGCTAAGAAAATAGTTGTTTTTCGACAGATTTATAGCTATAATATGCTATATGTAGTAGTCAGAGAATATTTTTAGGCAGATACGCAGAGAGGAAATGAAAATGGCAGCAAAAAATAATACAGAAGTGATTATTGATGGAAAAGTATATACTTTAAGTGGATATGAGAGTCAGGAGTATTTACAGAAGGTAGCAACTTATATCAATGATAAGATTGCAGAATTTAAAATGCTGGATGAATATAAGAGAATTCCAAGTGATATGCGTTCCACATTGCTGGCATTGAACATTGCAGATGATTACTTCAAAGCGAAAAATCAGGTTGAAAAATTAGAGCAGGATTTAGAGGTAAAAGACCGTGAAATCTATGATTTAAAGCATGAACTGATTTCCAACCAGATCCGCATGGAAAGTGATGCCAAATCTTTAAAGGATCTGGAAAAAGAAAATAAAGAGCTGCTTTTAAATAAGACCAGATTAGAAGCAACCTTAGAAGATGCTTTACTTGGTAAAGTAGATAAACTTGAAAAATCGGAAAAAACTGAAAAACCAGAGGAAAAGAAAACAGACCATACGGAAGAAAAGAAAGAGGAAAAGCCTTCCGGAAAGAAAGCGTAATAGAGAATAAAAACTATGAAAGGGGGCAGACATTTATCTGTCCCTTTTGTTGCCATAGGAGATGAGGAAAGATGAAAGAGTTAGAACTTTTAGCACCGGCAGGTTCCTTGAAAACATTAAAGGCAGTCATTCATGCCGGAGCAGATGCCGTATATCTTGGCGGAAGTATGTTCGGTGCAAGAGCATATGCCAATAATTTTAACGAAGAAGAATTATTAGAAGCAATCCGTTTCGGACATATTCATGGACGCAAAATTATTCTTGCGGTGAATACTCTGTTAAAAGAATATGAATTAGGACAGCTCTATGATTATCTGCACCCTTATTATGAAGCGGGATTAGATGCTGTCATCGTGCAGGATATGGGCGTTATGGAGTTTATCAAAACTCATTTTCCAAATCTTCCGATACATACCAGTACACAGATGACCATTACCAATGTAGAGGGAGCCAGGCTTTTAAAGGAACAGGGCGTTGAGCGTGTGGTGACAGCGAGAGAAATGTCCTTAGAAGAAATTCAAAGAATCCATGATGAAGTAGGCGTGGAACTGGAAAGCTTTATTCATGGCGCATTGTGTTACTGTTATTCCGGACAGTGCCTTTTCAGCAGTATCATCGGCGGAAGAAGCGGAAACCGTGGCAGATGTGCACAGCCATGCCGCCTTTCCTATGAAGTATTGCAGGGAGAAAAAAGTCTTACCGGACATCATGCAACACCGATTCTGAGCCTTAAGGATATGTGTACACTGCCATTTTTGTATGAACTGGCAGACCATGGGGTATATTCCTTTAAGATAGAAGGACGTATGAAGACAGCACTTTATGTTGCTACTGTAGCACGTACTTACCGGAAAGCCATTGATGATTATCTTACCTCACCGGAGAAATATAAAGAAAATATGGACTGGTATTTAGAACAGATTTCTAACTGTACTTATCGCCAGTTTACCACCGGCTTTTTCTTTGGAAAGCCTTCGGAAGAGAGCCAGATTTACGATAATAACACTTATATCAAAGAGTATACCTACCTTGGAATTGTAGGAGAACGCAACGAAGAGGGATTATATCAAATTGAACAGAGAAATAAATTCTCCGTAGGGGAACAGATTGAAGTCATGAAACCGGATGGAAGAAATATTCCGGTTACCGTAAAACGGATTGTGGACGAAGATGAAAATGAAATGGAATCAGCACCACATCCAAAACAGGTGCTTTACATTGATTTAGGACAGGAACTGGAGATGTATGATATTTTACGCAGACAGGAGGAATGACCTATGGAAGAAAAGTATGTTGTTTATGTCGGAACGTATACCCATGAGAACAGTATCGGAATCCATTTATATGATTTGGATGCAAAAAGCGGAGAAATGAAGGAACGGAAAGTGGTTCCCATCAATAATCCTTCCGATTTGCTGGTATCGAAGGATGGCAGATTCTTATATTCCATCGCAGATGAAGGCGTGGAAGCATTTCACATTCTGCCGGATGGAGACCTTGAGCCAATGAACAAGCAGTGGATTGGCGGTATGCGTGGCTGTTATGTGGAAGTGGACAGTAAGAACCGTTATCTTTTCGTAGGCGGTCATCATGATGGCAGAGTGACCATGATGAAGTTGGAAAAGGACGGCAGCATCGGAGAAATTGCAGACGGTATTTTTCATAAGGGAATGGGACGGACCATTGCAGAGCGAAGCTCCAAGCCACATGTAGACTGCGTGAAACTGACACCGGACGAGAAGTTCTTGTGTGCAGTGGATAATGGATTAGATCATGTAAAGATTTACCGGATTGACTATGAGAATGGCAGGATGAAGCTAGCAGATATCATCCGTTGTCCGTTGGAATCTGCACCGCATATGATCCGCTTCAGCCGTGATGGAAGATTTGCTTATATTCTCTATGAGCTGTTGAATCAGATAGAGGTATTTTCCTATACGTTAGAAAATGACCAGCCGCATTTCGAGAAGATTCAGACCATTACAACGACCACACCGAAGGAAGCTGATGTCTGTGCTGCATCCGGTCTGGAAGTGACAATGGATGGTGAATATTTATTCTGCAGTAATGCAGGTGCAAACTCCGTATCGATTTATGAAATTGATAAAGAGAGTGGATGTCTTACCATGATGTGTAATTCGAAAATCAGTGGTGATTATCCGAAAATGATTGGTATCTGTCCGGACAGAATGCATTTCATGAGCCTTAATAATGAGACCAATGAGATTACCATGTTTAAGGTAGATTATGAGAAGAAATACATTCTGATGGAAGAGAAGCCGATTCCGGTAGACAAGCCGAATTGTATTTATATCCATAAACTAAGTTAAAAGCGAACTGCGGGAAACATGCTTTAACCAGGCATTTTCGGTATTCATGTAAAAAGGGTAAAAAGATGTCGTTTGTTAAAAAAATAACAGACGACATCTTTCTTTTTTGGAAAAACTATGATAAAATAACACGGTTGAAGCCTACCGGTCCGGAGGCTATCAATGGAAGTGCTTGGCCGCAAAGCCTTAAAATGCGGAGAAAAAAGAAAATAGAAAAAGAAAATTTAAGAAAAGAGGAAGAGACTATGAGTGAAAAAAACGTAGCTTTTACCAGGGACAGAAGTATCCCAAAATCTTATGAGCTGGTTCTGACAGCTTTATTTACCGCCATTATTGTCGTAATGGCATTTACCCCGTTAGGATTTATTCCTTTAGTAGTTATTAATGCAACGATTATCCATATACCGGTTATTTTAGGTGCAATTTTCTGCGGACCGAAAAAAGGTGCCTTTTTGGGATTTGTATTTGGATTAACCAGTTTTATTAAAAATACATTGATGCCAACTTCTATGTCAGCATTTGTATTTTCACCGATACTGGCAAGCAGCATCGATGGCGCAGCAGGAGTGGTAAAGAGTACCATTATCTGTTTTGTACCACGAATTTTAGTAGGTATCATCCCATATTTCGTATATCGTGGAATTGTAAAATTAACCACATCCAGCCATGCAAAGGCTGCAAAGGTAATCAGTAATCTTGTAATCAGCGTACTTTTACTGGTTGGTATCTATGCGTTCTTTGCTAAAATGCTGACAACAGATTCGAAGGAAATGATTGGCTGGATATCAGGTGCAGCTGCAGCAGTTATTTATTTTATTGTAGTGGAACTGACCGGAAGAAAGAAGGATGGCAGATTCTTAGGCTATGTCTATGCCGGCGTAACCGGAGCATTGACCAATACACTGCTTGTAATGCCGATGATTTATATTTTCTATAAAGAGGCATATGCCAACGCATTGAGCATTGAGCCGGGCGCAGTTATGGGCGTAATCCTTGGCGTTATCAGCTTTAATGGAATTATAGAAGCAATTGTAGCAGCCGTTCTGGTAGCCGCAATTGGAATGGTATTGAATAAAGTACACAGGAGGTAATTCATATGTTAAAGGGCAGGAATATATTACTGGCAGTGACAGGCAGTATTGCAGCATATAAAGCGGCTTCACTTGCCAGTATGCTGGTAAAGCAGCACGCAGATGTGCATGTAATTATGACGAAAAATGCAGAGCAGTTTATATCACCGGTTACCTTTGAGACACTGACCGGAAATAAGGTAATTGACGATACCTTTGACCGCAACAGCGGATATCATGTGGCACATATTGCCATGGCACAGGAAGCAGATGTGGTGATGATTGCTCCGGCTTCTGCAAATGTCATTGCAAAGCTGGCACACGGAATTGCAGATGATATGCTCACTTCTACCATGTTAGCCTGTGAGGCTCCGATATATCTTGCCCCGGCAATGAATACACATATGTTTGACAATCCGGTAACACAGGATAATCTTAAGAAGCTAAGAGAATATGGTTATCACATCATTGAGCCGTCCTCAGGCTATCTTGCCTGTGGCGATACCGGAAGGGGAAAACTTCCGGAACCGGAAGAACTGTTAGAATATATTCTGCAGGAAGCTGCCTGTGAGAAAGACCTGACAGGAAAGAAGGTTCTCATCACAGCAGGAGCCACCCAGGAGGCAATTGACCCGGTACGTTATGTGACCAACCATTCCACTGGAAAAATGGGTTATGCACTGACAAAGAATGCGGCAAGAAGAGGGGCAGAGGTAACACTGGTCACCGGACCGACCAGCCTTGAAAAGCCTTTTTTTGTAAATACAATTCCAGTGGTTACGGCAGAAGAGATGTATCAGGCTGTTACAGATGCATTTGCAGAACAGGATATTGTAGTCATGGCTGCAGCAGTAGCAGACTACCGTCCAAAGACCGTTGCGGATGAAAAAATCAAAAAGGCCGATGGCGGACTGACGTTGGAAATGGAATGCACGAAAGATATTTTAGGAACAGTTTCTGCCCGGAAGGAAAACCAGTTCCTGTGTGGATTTTCCATGGAGACACAGCATCTGAAAGAAAATTCCAAAGCCAAGTTAGAAAAGAAGAAGCTTGATATGATTGTTGCCAATAATCTTAAGACAGCGGGAGCCGGATTTGGTACCGATACCAATGTGGTAACTTTGATTACAGAATCAGAAGAAAAAGAGCTTCCGATTATGTCGAAGGATGAAGTTGCCTCAGCTATCTTTGATGAGATTCTAAGCAAAATGCAGGCGTAGAAAATAATAATAATCCCTGTCAGCGGAAGGTCACCTGAGTTTGTGACTTGTAGCAGACAGGGATTTTGCTATTTCTGATAGAAGCCTTTATTTCTTGTAGAAATCTTTGATTCCATCCATCCGGGCACTCATGTTAGAAAGCATGGCATCGAAAATAGTAATGGCAGCCATGGATTCGACAACCACAACAGCTCTTGGAACGATAATCGGATCGTGACGTCCCTTGATATTGATTTCGATTTCCTCGCCGTTTTTATTTATGGTCTTCTGGGTGGAAGCAACGGAAGGAGTCGGCTTGATGGCAGCACGGAATACAATCGGCGAGCCATCACTCATGCCGCCTAAGATACCGCCGGCGTGGTTGGTTTCTTTTGTGACAGAACCGTTTTCATCCGTTACAAAGGCATCGTTGTTGGTAAGTCCGGTAGCAGCAGCAACTGCAAATCCATCACCGATTTCAAAGCCTTTTACAGCACCAATGGAGAAAATTGCTTTGGCTAAATTTGCATCGATTTTTTCGAATACCGGGTCACCGATTCCGGCAGGAACACCGGTAATAACACATTCGATAATACCGCCGGCAGAGTTCTGCATGGCTTTGCATTCTTCCAGATAGGAAGCAGCTTTTGCAGCAGCATCTGCATCCGGCATATAGAGCGGATTCTTCGTGATTTCTGCGGTGTCAAATCTGGTTTCGTCAATGGTGATGGGACCGATGCTCTTACTGTAGGTGAGAATCTCAATGCCAAGTTCCTTTAAAATCTTTGCGGCAACCGCACCGGCAGCCACACGTCCGATAGTTTCACGGCCGGAAGAACGTCCGCCACCTCGGTAATCCCGGAAACCGTATTTGGCATCAAAGGTAAAGTCAGCATGTCCCGGACGATAGTAGGAAGCAATCTCACGGTAGTCTTTGGAATGCTGGTTTTCATTTACCACAATCAGTGAGATTGGAGTTCCAGTGGTTCTGCCTTCAAAGACACCGGAAAGAATATGTACTGCATCATCCTCTTTTCGCGGGGTAGAGAAAGCAGATTGTCCCGGTTTACGCCGGTTTAAATAGGTCTGTATATCTTCTTCACAAAGGGAAAGTCCGGCAGGACAGCCGTCAATTACGACACCGATTCCTGTTCCGTGTGATTCTCCCCAGGTTGTAATTTTAAAGTTAGTTCCAATAGTTGAGCCTGCCATAGCATCCTCCTGATTTGTTTTTGTAAAAAAGTCAGACTCTATTATAGAAGATTTTTCAGATACTGGCAATCCCACAGTTGCAAAAAGTGCGAAAACAAGGTATGCTAGGATAGTATTTGTAAAAAGAACAGAAACAGGAGATTATATGTACGAATTATTAAAACAGGATGGAAGAGCAAAGAGGGGCATTTTTCATACCGTACATGGTGATATACAGACCCCGGTGTTTATGAATGTAGGAACGGTCGCTGCCATAAAGGGAGCTGTTTCTACCGAAGACTTAGAGCAGATTAAGACACAGGTGGAATTATCCAATACCTATCATCTGCATGTACGTCCGGGAGATAAATTAATCAAAGAGCTGGGCGGACTGCACAAGTTCATGGTGTGGGACAAACCAATCCTTACCGATTCCGGTGGATTCCAGGTATTTTCACTGGCAGGACTCCGTAAAATCAAAGAAGAGGGAGTCTATTTCCATTCCCACATTGATGGAGCAAAAATTTTCATGGGACCGGAAGAAAGTATGCAGATACAGTCTAATCTGGCATCCACCATTGCCATGGCATTTGATGAATGTGCACCGGCACTGGCTGACCGTGGATATGTAGAGGCATCCGTAGCCAGAACAACCCGCTGGCTGGCACGCTGTAAGGCGGAAATGACAAGACTGAATGGGTTGGAAGATACCATTAATAAAAATCAGATGCTGTTTGGAATTAACCAGGGAGCCATTTATCCGGATATCCGGATTGACCATGCAAAGCGAATCAGTGAATTAGATTTAGATGGCTATGCAGTAGGTGGACTTGCAGTAGGCGAGACCCACGAAGAGATGTATGATATCTTAGACCAGACCGTTCCATATCTGCCACTTGAGAAACCAACCTATCTTATGGGTGTCGGAACTCCGGCAAATATTTTAGAGGCAGTAGACCGTGGCGTGGATTTCTTTGACTGTGTATATCCGACCCGTAATGGCCGCCACGGACATCTTTATACCAATCAGGGAAAGATTAACCTTTTCAATAAGAAATATGAAAAGGATATGCGCCCAATCGAGGAAGGCTGTCAGTGTCCGACCTGCCGCCGCTACAGCAGAGCCTATGTCCGCCATTTGTTAAAGGCAAAGGAAATGCTTGGTATGCGTCTTTGCGTATTACACAATCTGTATTTCTACAATACCATGATGGAAGAAATCAGAGACGCCATTGATGCCGGCAATTATAAGTCATACAAAGAGGAAAAACTCTATGGTATGAACCAGATAAACAGGGAAAAAGAGGCACAAATCTAAAAAAAGAATGAAATATCGGGAAAATACTTGTGAAACGCAGTCTTTTTGTGTACAATGTTTTTCATGAACTTAAGTTTGTAATTCAGGAGGAAAAGAAATGTCTATTTTAGCATCACAGCAGGCACAGGCCTGGGGAAGCATTATTATGTGGGTAGTAATTATGGTTGTATTTGTATACTTCTTCATGATTCGTCCACAGAAGAAAGAAGCAAAGAAGAAAGAGCAGATGATGTCAGAGTTGGCAGTAGGTGATACCGTACTGACAACCAGCGGTTTCTACGGAATCGTAATTGACGTATCTGAAGATGATACTGTTATCGTTGAGTTTGGCAGCAACAGAAACTGCCGTATCCCAATGCAGAAAGCCGCAATTGCAGCAATCGAGAAACCGGAAGAAGCAGTAGAAGCAAAAGAAACCAAAGAGAAGAAATAAGATAAGACCTTAGAAAATCCGTGGAGTGTGCGAGATGTACAAACCACGGATTTTTTGTATACAAGGAACAGACAGTTGCCTGAAAAAATGCAGGTATGTTATAATAGAATAAAATTACAACAAATAGAAATTGTTATAAATTCATAGAAAATGAGGTGAGAATGATGTCATACAGCATGAAAGAATTGTTAGATAAATATATAGCAGAAATTAAAAAATATATGGAACACATTTGCAGGAAGTGATTTTGTATGGCTCATACGCCAGAGAAGATTTTAAAGAAGATTCAGATATTGATATCATGATATTGCTTGACATAACAGATATGGAAATGAAGCAATATCAGCATCAGTTATCTTATGCGACATTCGATTTTAATATGGATAATGACCTGGATATTAAGCCGATAACAAAGAATGATGAACATTTCCGCAAATGGAGTGAAGCATATCCGTTTTATGAGAATGTAAGAAAAGAGGGAGTAAGGTTATATGGAGCAGCATAATAATGATGATATGAAAAAAGAACTCGCCCAATATAGGATGGAAACAGCAAAAGATGACTTACGTGCAGCAAAAATATTATTAGATGCAGGGGAATATAAGGCAGCAAATAACAGGGCATATTATGCTATTTTTCATGCTATCAATGCAGTGCATGCAACAGCGGAATGTTTTGGTAAACTGGTGGAAAAGTATATATTGGAATATAAGAATGAATCTTAATTATGAGGATATACAGTATGAGAATATTCAAGAAAAAATCCATGCCATTGCCCTATGATAAAATGAACAAGAAGCCTGTTATTAAAGCCAGCATCTGCAATGGAGAACAGGTGGCAGGCTTTAAAGATATCCATACAGGAAAGATAGAAGAAATAATGCTGATAAAAAATGAGGCTGACCTTGATACATTCCGGAAAATGTATGGAATTGAGGGGAAAATAGAAAAAGAATATTAAGCAAAGCATAATAGAAATTCAAGAGCAGAAAGAAAAGGAGCATAACCATGCAGACAGACATTAACGCAGCATATTTTAAAAGCATCATTGACCAGGATCGTTGTTCCGTTGTGATATGCAATTTAAAGCACGAAATCATTTATATGAATCCAACAGCAGTAAAAAACTATGAGAAATGGGGCGGTGAAAGCCTTGTTGGAAGAAGCCTTTTAAACTGCCATAATGTAGAATCGCAAAAACGCATCCAGCAGGTAATCGACTGGTTCGCAGCAGATGAAAGCCACAATCTCATCTATACCTCCCATAACGTGAAGCAGAATAAAGATGTGTATATGGTTGCTTTAAGGGATGCTGAAGAAAAGCTGATTGGCTACTATGAGAAGCACGAATTCAGAAATGCGGAAACCATGGAAAAATATGATTTGTGGTAAAATGGAATATAGGAAAATGAGATAGTTTCATAACATAAATAGAGCGGTACATCGACAAAGGTGTATCGCTCTATTTAAATTCAATAATATCATTTGGAGTACAGCCTATAATGGTGCAGAGCTTTTCTAAGGTGAGTACAGTAATATTTTTGTTGTGTTTTAATCCATCCAGAGTTTTATTATCAATGCCCATCTTTAGAAGCTGGTATTGGGATATCTTTTTGGACTTCATAGTATTCCACAAATTAGCAGACAGCAAATTATCAAAGAATTTAGAAGGGGAAGCAGGTTTCCCTGATTTTGTTGTGCTGGAAAGGAAGAAAAGTCGAGATGCAGCTAAATATGGGTGCATAGAAGCAAAACGACCGTATGATAATATGGAGATAACAGAGCAGATAGAAGGACACCTTAGTTCTTATGGAAAAGTGATTTATACAAATGGACTCGTATGGAAGTTTTATAAAGAGAAAAAAGAAAACGAAAAAGTTTATACTTTAGGAAGCATCAAGTCAAAGAATAAGCAGGCTATAATCTGGGAACCGGTAGATAACTGGTATAAACTGATTAGCTTTTTAGAGGACTGGGATTGGAAATCATAAGATAGGGTTGCCATAGAAAAAAGGCAAAAAGCCAGGCATATCACACGACAATAGATAGCAGTGTGATATGCCTCTTCTAATTCCCTAGAAGTTACTGTCATTCCATCCCCAGTCTTCAGTCGGGAAGTAAGCAACATAGATTCGCTTCTTCGGAATACCAAGCTCATTTTCTAAGAGCGTGCAGACCTTTCTTGTCATAAGATTCATCTGTGGCTTGGTCGGATAGCCGTAGCATTTCACTTCTACATAAGCAATGTCTTTGGTGCTTCCTAGAAAGCAAAGAGAAGCATTCCCCTCGAACCCGGTCATCACCCAGTTCTCGCCTTTGCCAATGCAGTCTCTGGTGATGAGGCAGAGCTCCTTGGAAAGGGCATCTTTTTTTGCAATATCTAAAGTAGCAGTCGTTTTCATGTTAATAAATGGCATTTGAAAATCCTCCTTGCAAATTGATAAGTTAATTGGTTCATTAAATACCTACCTCAAGTCTACTGTACCAATCCCATTCTGACAAGAAAAAGATTTGGTATAATAACAACAAATCATATCAAGAGAATAGAATATAACCACAGTTTATAAATACTATGAGAAACTATAATGGTAAAATTTATTGAATTCTTCGGATAAATAAGCTATGATATAGGATAATGAGCATTACCATAATCAGTAGTTATGAAATTGGGATGCATGCAATAGGAAAAGAAAGAAGGATTTACCCATGAATTATAATGTTGGAGTAATTGCCGGTGACGGAATCGGACCGGAGATTGTAAGCGAAGCAAGAAAGGTGTTAGATGCCATTGGAGCAAAATTCGGACACACCTTTATATATGACGAGATACTGATGGGCGGTTGTTCTATCGATGCAACCGGTGTACCGCTGACCGATGATGCCATTGCACATGCAAAAGCGGCAGATGCAGTTCTGATGGGTTCCATCGGAGGAAATACAGCAACATCCCCTTGGTACAAATTAGAGCCATCCCTTCGCCCGGAGGCAGGTCTTTTGAAATTAAGAAAAGCATTGAACCTTTTTGCAAACTTAAGACCGGCATACCTTTATGAAGAATTAAAGGAAGCATGTCCACTGCGTGACGATATTATCGGAGACGGATTTGACATGATGATTATGCGTGAGCTGACCGGCGGACTTTATTTCGGAGAGAGAAAGACAGAAGAAGTGGACGGTGTGATGACGGCAACCGATACTTTGACATATAACGAAAATGAAATCCGCAGAATTGCAAAACGTGGATTTGACATTGCCATGAAACGCCGCAGGAAAGTAACCAGCGTGGATAAGGCAAACGTACTGGATTCCTCCAGACTCTGGAGAAAGATTGTAGAAGAAGTAGCAAAGGATTATCCGGAAGTAACATATGAGCATATGCTGGTAGATAACTGTGCCATGCAGTTGGTAAAAGACCCGAAGCAGTTCGATGTAATTTTAACTGAGAATATGTTTGGAGATATTTTATCGGATGAAGCAAGTATGGTAACCGGTTCCATCGGAATGTTATCCTCTGCAAGCTTAAATGATACGAAATTCGGTCTTTATGAGCCAAGCGGCGGTTCTGCACCGGATATCGCAGGAAAAGGAATTGCAAACCCGATTGCAACCATTTTAAGTGCAGCGATGATGTTAAGATATTCCTTTGATCTTGATAAAGAAGCAGATGCCATTGAAAATGCCGTAAAGAAGGTATTAAAGGCAGGCTATCGTACCATTGACATTATGCCACAGGAAGAAGCAAAGAAAGCAACCGTAACCCAGGTAGGAACAGCCGGAATGGGTGACTTAATCGTAGAGAATCTGTAAGAGATAAGAAATTTTCAGACAGAACAATAAAAAAGAGAGGAAGAACGAAGATGAAGAGTGATAATGTAAAAGCCGGAATGCAGCAGGCTCCGCACAGAAGTCTTTTTAACGCTTTGGGATTTACCGAAGAAGAAATGAAGAAACCAATGGTTGGTATCGTAAGTTCTTATAATGAAATCGTACCGGGCCATATGAATCTGGATAAAATTGTAAACGCTGTAAAATTAGGTGTTGCAGAAGCAGGTGGAGTACCGGTTGTATTCCCTGCAATTGCAGTTTGTGATGGAATTGCCATGGGACATATCGGAATGAAATATTCCCTGGTAACAAGAGACTTAATTGCAGATTCCACAGAGTGTATGGCATTAGCCCATCAGTTTGATGCACTGGTTATGGTGCCAAACTGTGATAAGAACGTACCGGGACTTCTGA
>ERZ772889.2222-NODE-2222-length-15628-cov-18.015732_pt1 | contig 15628 bp, 10 predicted proteins | sample MGYA00512127_ERZ772889 | MGnify/ENA primary metagenome ERZ772889 (study PRJEB29015, sample SAMEA2737689) | human gut metagenome | biome: human gut; feature: human-associated habitat; material: faeces | place: China | collected 2012 ...
GGGCAGGATCACCTGGGAGCGCAGCGCGGCTCTCTCCGGCAGCTTGGCCGCAGCCGCTCTGGCTGCGGCGGGATCGGGCTGCGGTGCGGACTGCACAGCCTTGGAGAAGGCCCGGTAGTCCTGGGCAGACATGGTGCGGAAGAAATCCTTTCCGGGCGCTGCCGCAGCCGTCTTTTCCGGCTGGGTCTCCGGGAAAAAGGTGGTATTTTTCGGAGAGAAATGGACCTGGGGCCGGTCCGGGGTCTTGTTCAGCGCCCCCAGCACCCCATAGTGCACGCAGTCAAAAACCGCTTTTTCATTGAGAAATTTCACTTCCGTCTTGGCCGGGTGGACATTCACGTCCACCGCCGTCGGCGGCAGCTCCAGGCACAGCACACAGGTTGGGAATTTGCCCACCATAAGCTGATTCCGGTAGGCCTCCTCCAGGGCAGAGACCAGGAGCTTGGATTTCACAGGCCGGTGATTGACGAAAAAGGTCTGCAAATTCCGGCTGGGCCGGGCATCCGTGGGCTTGGACACAAAGCCGGTCACACGGTATTTTTCCCAGGTGCTGTCCACGGGGATCATGCTTCCAAAGTCCCGGCCATAGACGCAGTACACCGCCGCCCGGAGTCCGCCGCTGCCCGGCGTGGACAGAACGGTCTTGCCGTCCCGAATCAGGGAGATGGCAACCTCCGGATGGGCCAGAGCTTGCAGCTGCACCGCCCCCGTCACCCGGGAGCCCTCCACCGTATCGGCCTTCATGAATTTCATGCGGGCCGGGGTATTGTAAAACAGGTCCCGGATGATGATGGTGGTGCCGTCCGGGCAGCCGGCCTCGTTCTCCTCGGTCACGGCCCCGGCCTCCAGATGGAGGCTGACGCCGGTCAGGGAATCCGGGGTCTTGGTCAGCAGATCAATGCGGCTGACGGAGGAAATGGCCGCCAGAGCCTCCCCACGGAAGCCCATGGTGCCGATGGCATTCAGATCCTCGGCGCAGCGGAGCTTGGAGGTTGCGTGGCGCAGGAAGGCCGTGCGGGCATCCTCTGCGGTCATGCCGCAGCCGTTGTCCGTCACCCGCAGGAAGGTCATGCCCCCGTCCCGGATCTCCACGGTAACCTTGGTGGCCCCGGCGTCCACGGCGTTTTCCAGCAGCTCCTTGGCAACGGATGCCGGCCGCTCCACCACCTCACCGGCGGCGATCAGATTGGCAATATGGGGGGATAATTGGATGATTTTCGGCATAACGTTACCTCAAAAGGTTCAGGGAATACAGATTGATCAGGCTGTGCATAACAATTGGGCCATAGATGCTGCCGCTTTTCGTATAGCACCAGCAAAGCCACGCACCGCCAGGCAGATACTGCACAAAGGCAAGCACCAGCTGCAAGGGGGTATAGGCTCCCACATAGGAGACGATATGCACCATGGAAAAGGCCACCATGGACACCAGATATGCCGCCCAGGGGGCCGTGGAATAGATATTGCGGAACACCAGCCCCCGATAGACGCATTCCTCCGCCACCGGGGCCAGAATGCCCGTGCCCAGCAGCATCAGATAGTAGCTGCCCTGGGTCATGGAGACGATGGAGGCATCGTTCCGGTTCACAAAACCGGGGTCAAGCTGCCGGATGGCCCACTTCATAGCCAGTGTGCTGAGCCAATAGGCCACCAGCGCCAGGACAATGGCCTGGCCAAAGAGAATGGGATGGGCCTTTACGCCTTTCCAGGAGCCGGAGAGAAACCGATGGTAAATCCAAAGGGTTGCCAGGAAATTGATGAGAAAAAAAGTAAAATTCACCTCGGCCAGCGACAGAGGCTTTTTCAGCAGGCCATTGAGGCCGGTCAGGATGCTCGGCAGGAGCAGCAGCTGAAAGCCAAACCAGCTGAAGCCCACAATGGTTTCATCCCGGCGAGGGATGGGAGATGAGAGGGATGTTTTTGCCATATTGATCGTTCCAATCTGTGGTTGTACGTAAATTGGGGGTTGTCGGACAAAATGCCTTCCCCTGGGGGAAGGTGGCCCGCCGTAGGCGGGTCGGATGAGGGGCGATACGCAGAACCGGTGCGGAGAAGCATCTGCAATCTTGGTTCAGCCAATAGAAACATACCTGCTTAGGCTGATTCCGTATCGATTTTGCATGCCGCCCCTCATCAGTCAGGGCTTTGCCCTGCCAGCTTCCCCCAGGGGAAGCCTTTGTTCCGACAACCCCCAATTTGCGGAATTCACGCGTCCAGCATTTTCCGCAGCTTGTAGAGCTGATTCATGGCCTCGATGGGCGTCAGGGTCTCTACCTGGATGGTTTTCAGGGCATCACGGACCCGATTGGCGGACAGATCAAGCAGGCTGACCTGGTCGTCTTCCTCCCGCTTGGGAGCGGGGGTGTACTGGGGGCCTTCCGCCTCCAGCTCGGCCAGAATTTCTCTTGCCCGGGTGATAACGCTGTTCGGCAGGCCCGCCAGCTTGGCGACCTCAATGCCGTAGCTGTCGTCCGTAGCTCCCGGGACGATTTTCCGCAGGAAAAGCATCTGGTCTCCCCGCTTCTTCACGGCGATATTGTAGTTTTTCACATTGGGCAGCTTGCTCTCCATGGTAGAAAGCTCGTGGTAGTGGGTGGCAAACAGGGTCTTTGCCCCCAGCTTTTTGGGGCTGGCGGCAAATTCCAGCACTGCCCGGGCAATGCTCATGCCGTCATAGGTAGAGGTGCCCCGGCCAATCTCATCCAGAATCAGCAGGCTCCTGGAAGTGGCATATTTCAGAATGGAGGCCACCTCGGACATCTCCACCATGAAGGTGGACTGGCCGGAGGCCAGGTCGTCGCTGGCGCCGATTCTTGTAAACACCCGGTCCACCAGACCGATTCGGGCGGCCCGGGCCGGGACAAAGGAGCCCATCTGGGCCATGAGCACGATCAGGGCCACCTGGCGCATATAGGTGGATTTGCCCGCCATATTGGGGCCTGTGATAATGGCAACCTGGTTGTCCTTCCCGCCGAGAGCGGTATCATTGGGCACGAACAGGGTATCCTTCAGCATGGCCTCTACCACAGGGTGCCGTCCGTCGGTGATGGAGATCTCCGGTCCCAGGCTGATTTCCGGGCGGCAGTAGCCCCGCTGCACCGCCACGGCGGCCAGGGAGCACAGCGTATCCGCCGCCGCCACCGCAGAGGCGGACTCCTGAACCCGGGCAGCCTGCCGGCCCAGCTCCTCCCGCAGGGAGGTAAAGATCTGATATTCCAGAGCCGTCAGCCGGTCCTTGGCGGTGAGCACCTGGTTTTCCAGCTCCTTGAGCTCCTGGGTGATGTAGCGCTCGCAGTTTGCAAGGGTCTGCTTGCGGATGTAATTTGCAGGCACCTGGTCCATAAAGGACTTGGAAACCTCAATATAGTAGCCGAACACCCGGTTAAAGCCCACTTTCAGGGTTCGGATGCCGGTCTTTTCCCGTTCACTGGCCTCAATGGCCGCAATGGTGCCGGAGCCGCCGTCCATGATGTCCCGGAGCCGGTCCGCATCGGCGTTGGCCCCCTTGCGGATGATGCCGCCCTCCCGGACGGTGAGCGGAGGGTCGTCCACAATGGTTTTTTCAATTCTGTCCGCGCAGTCCGCCAGCGGGTCAATGGCCGCAGCAAGCTTTTGCAGCAGGGGGCTCCCCAGCTCTGCCAGAATTGCTTTTACCTGGGGCAACGCCCGCAGCCCACGGGCAAAGGCCAGCAGATCCCGGCAGTTGACGGTGCCGGTGACGATGCGGGTCATGACCCGCTCCAGATCCGTCACATCCTTGAGGGCCTCTTCCAGCTCGCCCCGGGCGATGGGGCTCTCCACCAGGGCCTCCACGGCGGCGTGCCGCCGGGTGATCTCCGCCGGGTCAAGCAGGGGCTTTTCCAGCCAGGAGCGCAGCATCCGCCCGCCCATGGCCGTGTGGGTCTTGTCCAGCACCCACAGCAGGGTGCCTTTTTTCTCCTTGGAGCGCATGGTCTCCGTCAGCTCCAGGTTCCGCCGGGCATCCAGATCCAGCTCCATGAACCGGCCGGTGGTGTAGTATTGCAGCTCCCGGATGTGTTTCAGGTCATTTTTTTGCAGGGTCAGCAGGGTTTGCAGCAGAGCCCCGCTGGCGGTCAGGGCTGCGGAGAAGGAGGCAAGGCCCAGCTCCTCCACAGAGCGGCCGAAATGGCTTTCCAGGCAGGTACAGGCCTTTTCAAAATCGAAGTCCTCCGCCTTGCCCTCGTCCACGCAGCAGCTCAGGCGGCGGAAGAGCACATCGGAGATGGCCTCATCCTCTACCCCCTGGCCAAAGCGCAGCACCTCGCTGGGGGTGAAGCGCCCCAATTCGGAAGCAACGGCTCTGGGGTCGGAGCAGGTGGTGGCGAAGAACGCACCGGTAGACAGGTCGCAAAAGGCAAGGCCGAACTGGCCGCTCTGGCCGAAGACGCAGCCCATGTAGTTATTCTTGCGCTCCTCCAGCATGCAGCTCTCGGTGACGGTGCCGGGGGTGATGATGCGGGTAATGTCCCGCTCCACCAGTCCCTTGGCCAGGGCCGGGTCTTCCATCTGCTCACAGATGGCAACCTTATAGCCCTTCTGCACCAGCCGCGCAATATAGGCATCCACGCTGTGGTAGGGCACGCCGCACATGGGCGTCTGCTCCTCCTTGGGCTTGCTGCGGTCCCGGCTGGTCAGGGTCAGGTCCAGCTCCCGGGCTGCCAGTTTGGCATCCTCGTTGAACATTTCATAGAAGTCACCCAGGCGGAAAAACAGAATGCAGTCCTTATTCCGGGCCTTCATTTCCTGATACTGCCGCTGCATGGGAGTCAGTTCTTCTTTTGCCATAATTACTTCCTTTTCTATATCTCAGTTTTTCTATGGCTCCCCTGAAAGGGGAGCTGGCTCGGCAAAGCCGAGACTGAGGGGTTCGGCTTCTTGGAATACCAGCTTCGATAGGTTTCATTCGCCTACGGCGAGGCTTGGCCTTTTGCCAAGCCGGGACCCCTCAGTCAGCTGCGCTGACAGCTCCCCTTTCAGGGGAGCCTAATTCTCCTGTTAAGCTCCAGGTTGTTGCACCGGTAATGCGCAGATTCTCATAGCTTCCGATCAGGCACTCGGGGCCGTCGAAGCGGACCAGGCGTCCGCCTTCGGTGCGGGCGGTGAGCTGGTCCCCATCCTTGCCGTCCACCAGGCAGCGCAGGGTCTTGCCCACATAGCCCCGGTGGATTTCCTCGGAAATGGCGTTCTGCCGGGCGCAGAGCTTGTCGAAGCGGCGGTTTTTCTCCTCCTTGGGGGTGGGGTCTTCCATTTTGGCCGCCGGGGTACCGGTACGGGGGGAGAAAATAAAGGTGAACAGGCTGTCGTAGTGGACGCGCTCAATAAGGGAGATGGTCTCCTCAAACTCCTCCTCGGTCTCTCCGGGGAAGCCCACGATCACATCGCTGGTGAGCACCAGCTCCGGCATGACCTTTTTGGCATACTCCACCTTTTGCAGATAGGTTTCCCGGTCATAGTGCCGGTTCATGGCCTTCAGCACCCGGCTGGAGCCGGACTGGAAGGGCAGGTGCAGCTGCTTGGCGATCTTGGGGTACTGCGCCATGGTGTCAAAGAGCTTTTCAGAGGCGTCTCTGGGGTGGCTGGTCATGAAGCGGATCAAAAAGTCCCCGGGGAGCTGGGCGATTTGGGCCAGCAGGTCCGCGAAGTCCACGCCGCAGTCCAGGTCCTTGCCATAGGAATTGACGTTCTGACCCAAAAGGGTGATCTCCTTGCAGCCGCTGTCAATGAGCGCCTTGCACTCGGCCAGGATGGCCTCCGGGCGGCGGCTGCGCTCCCGGCCCCGGACATAGGGAACAATGCAATAGGTGCAGAAATTGTTGCAGCCGTACATGATGGACACCCAGGCCTTCAGGGAAGAATCCCGCACCTGGGGAATGCCCTCGGCAATGGAGCCCGCCTCATCCTCAATATAGAACTGCCGCTTTTTCTTGGTGAGCACGTTGTAGAGGATCTCCGGGAACTGCCACAGATGGTGGGTAGAAAAAACGCCGTCCACATAGGGGAAGCTCTTTTTGATCCGGTCGGAAACCTTGGTCTCCCCCGCCATGCAGCCGCACAGGAAGATTCTTTGCTCCGGATGGCGGCGCTTGGTATGGGTCAGCGCCCCCAGGTTGCCGAAAACCCGCTGCTCGGCGTGCTCCCGGATGGAGCAGGTATTCATCACCACCACGTCGGCCCCTTCGGCACTTTGGACGATGGCATAGCCGCTCTGGGTCAGGTAGCCCCGCAGCTTTTCGGAGTCTGCCTCGTTCTGCTGGCAGCCATAGGTCTCCACATAGGCCGTGGGTGTCCGGCCCTGGGACTGCCAATAGGCCGCAATTTTATCACAGAAGGCAAACTGCGCCTCCAGCTGCTCCTGGTTGATGACGGTGGTTTTTGTATTCATTGGGCTGCTCCCTTAAAATTGGATTTGGATTTTGAAAAAGTCCGTGCAAAAATGTCCCTGCGCCGAAAATTCCCATAGGATTCCATTAAAATGTATCTTATATAATAGCATATTCCCCCATTCTTTGCAAGACCGCGAGAAAACAAAAAAGCAGGTCTCTTAATTGTCTCTTAATTGTAAACAATCTGTTTTTTGCTTGCATTTCTCCAACAAACATGGTAAACTTGGCAGGATTATCATTCCGAACATCGGAGAAAAGAGGAACCCATGAAAAAGTGCCATTATTGCGGCGAGGAATTTGACGAGGAATTGACCGTCTGCCCCGCTTGTGGAAAAGAGCAGCCGGAGAATGCCCCGGCCGCTGAGGAAGCAGCTGCTTCCCCGGATACCCCCCAGGAGCCTGCCGCCGAAGAGGCCGCCCCCCTTGAGAATGCGCAGAGCGCTTCCGAGGCCGCCCCTGTGGAGGAAGCTCCGAATGCCCCCGAGGAAGGATCTGCGAATGCCCCCCAGGCCGCCCCTGTGAAAAAGGGCATTACCAGTGCCTCCGCCATTGCCCTCGGCGTGGCCGTGGTGCTGCTGCTGACCGCCATTCTGGCTGTATTGATCCTGGACGGCAAGGACAAGCAGAAGCAGCTTGAGGTCCCGGAGAGCACGGGAGTCGCTGAAAGCGCCGAAGCCACCAAGGCCACCGAGACCACCGAAGCCACCGAGGCCACCGTCCCCGCCGACGGCAACCCGGACGACGTGACCTGCAAGGGCAGCTACACCGTCTCCGACGAGGAGGCAAAGGCCGCCAATGGAGACATCGTGGCAACCGCCGGAGACAGCACCCTGACCAACGGCCAGCTGCAGATCCTCTACTGGCGGTCCGTTCAGAATTTCTATGCTCAGTATGGCACCTATGCCCAGTATTTCGGTCTGGACCACACCCAGAGCATGGACACCCAGGTCTGCGGCGTTGCCGACGGCCTCACCTGGGAGCAGTATTTCCTGCAGGATGCGCTGAACAACTGGACCATCTTTGAGGCCGTCGCCCGGCAGGCCCGGGAAGCAGGCTTCCGGATGAGCGACGAGAATCGGGAACAGATGAACACCATGGAGGACGGCCTGCTGGAGACCGCCACGAACAATGGCTTTGAAGACACCGCCGCCATGATCGAGCGCAATTTCAGCGCCGGCGCCACTCTGGAGGACTACAAGAGCTTCTGGGAAATGTACTTCCTGAGCAGCGACTACTACAATGAGATCACCGGCAGCTTCGCCCCCACCGCCGAGGAGATCGCCGAATATTTCAACACCCACGAGGCAGAATATGCAGACAACGGTCTGGACAAGACCACAAGCTCCGTGGATGTGCGGCACATCCTGATCCTGCCCGAGGGCGCCACCGTTGAAACCGTCACCACAGAGGAATTTTCCGACGAGGCCTGGGCCGCAGGCGAGCAGAAGGCCCAGGAGATCCTGGACCGGTGGCTCTCCGGCGACAAAACCGAGGACAGCTTCGCCACCCTGGCAAACGAAAACTCCGCCGACACCGGCTCCAACACCAACGGCGGCCTGTACTCCGGCGTGACCGAGGGGAAGATGGTGGAGGCCTTTAACGACTGGTGCTTCGATGCTGACCGGAAGGTCGGCGACTACGGCATCGTCAAGACCCAGTACGGCTACCACATCATGTATTTCTGCGGCTCCCATCTGCTGTGGGAATCCCAGGCAGAATCCGATCTGCTTGCACAGATGTCCAACGACTTCATCAACAACGCCGTTGAGGCCGCCGATGTCAAGATCGACTACAGCGCCATCAAGCTGGGCTTTGTAGATATGGCCTAAAAAAACACAAAATAGCCCAAAAACGGGAGCATTCCTTACGGAACGCTCCCGTTTTTGGTGCGGGGTGACAGGATTCAAAAACATTATAGAGCAAATTCCGTCAAGCCGGAATTGGGTTCGAATCCCGTACACAGCAAAGCCGGGAGCATTTCTTACGAAACGCTCCCAGCTTTGGTCCGAGTGTAATTATAGGATCTCAGAAAACACAGATATATCAACGGTTTACTGGCAGTCAGCAAGAGGGATTCATCCTAATATATGGGCAGTCCTGTTTCTGCAAATATATGTTTGCCGCAAATTTGCTGTTGAATTTTACAGCAGAATGGGATATACTATAGGCGAAAGGAGCTGATCAATATGCCAAATATCAAACCCATTTCCGACTTGCGGAATTACAGCGAGGTACTGCATGATGTAGCTGTGGGCGCTCCTGTTTTTTTGACAAAGAACGGACGGGGGCGGTATGCCATCGTGGATATGCGCGATTACGAAAAAACACAGGCCACCCTGCGTCTGATGAACGAGCTTGCCAAAGGTCGTGAGTCCGGAGAGGAGAAAGGCTGGCTGACCTTGGAGGCCGTGGAGGAACACCTCGGGATTACCCATGAATAATCTGCACCTGTCCTACGAGGCGCAAAATGACCTTTCTGACATTAAGGACTATATCGCAGAGGATCTGGAAAATCCGCAGGCGGCAATCGCCACGGTAAGCAAAATCACAAAAACAATTCGTATGCTCCGTGACCACGCGCTGACCGGCACACCGCTTTCCTCCATCGCAGATGTAGACAGCAATTATCGCTTCCTTGTCAGCGGAAACTATATGGTTTTCTACCGGGTGAACGGGAACGACATCTACATTGACCGTGTTCTGTATGGCCGCAGGGACTACATGAGAGTCCTGTTCGAAGACCAGATTTGCGAAGAAACAGCTAAATAAAATTAAAAATCGACAGGTTTCATAAGAAACTTGTCGATTTTTGGTCCGAGTGACAGGATTCGAACCTGCGGCATCCTGCTCCCAAAGCAGGCGCGCTACCAGCTGCGCTACACCCGGATACGGGAGACATTATACAGGATTTCCCGTGAAAAAGCAATAGAAATTTCTTTGGGGTTTGCGTTTTGGGACGGCGGCTGGTATAATGGGCGCAAAAGGAGGGATGATGCGTGGAAAAGAAGGGTCTTCTCTGCCAGGAGGAGCTGAAGCTTGTTGCCTGCGTGACCATGCTGATCGATCATACGGCGGTGGTGTTTGGGCTGCCCATGTGGCTGCGGGTGATCGGGCGGCTGGCATTTCCCATTTACTGCTTCCTGATCACCGAGGGGATCGCCCACACCGGAAGCCCCGGGCGGTACTTCCTGCGGCTGGGCATTATGGCGGTGATCTCCGAACCGATCTACGATTTCGTCCTATACAGCGGCAGAAGCCCCTGGGCGCACCAGAATGTGCTGTGGCTGCTGCTTCTGGGCGCGGTTATGGTGGAGGGCATAGGCCGGGTGAAGCAGCCGGTGTGGAAGATTCTGCTGATCGTGCCATGCTATTTCATTGCAGATGCGCTGCACCTGAGCTATGGGGGAAACGGCATTCTGCTGATGACCCTGTTTGCCCTGACCCGGGAGCTTCCCGGTGGAAAATGGATTCAGGCCGTCGGGATGGTGCTGATCAACGGGATCATGCCCAGCGCCAATATTCGGATATTCGGCCTGTCCGTACCGGTCCAGCTCTTCGGGGCCTTGGCCATGGTCCCCATCGCCCTCTATTCCGGTCATAAGCGCACAAGGAGCAAAGCAATCTCCTGGGGCTTTTACGTCTTTTACCCCCTGCACCTGCTGGCCCTGTACGGACTTTTCCTGTGCATTCATTAAAGCGCCGATTTCAAAAGCCCAGCCATGTCCCGGCTGGGCTTTGCTGCGTATTCAGCCGGAAGAAAGCATCAGGCTTTCGGCCAAAGCAGTGAGCAGCAGCTGGCTTTCCGCGGCCTTTCGGCCGGGCAGCGTTGGACAGCAGCATAGGAAGAAATAATTCCCGGCATCTTCCAGGGGATGCACCTTCTTTTGTCTTTCACCGGTAAAGACGGAAAAATTTGAAAAGTGTTTGCCTGTCTGCAAAAAAATCCGGAGTCAAAACAGACCCCGGATTTGTTCTGCGATTTTTTTAGACGTTGAACAGGAAGTTGACGATGTCGCCGTCCTTCATGACGTAGTCCTTGCCCTCGCTGCGGACCAGACCCTTTGCCTTGGCGGCAGCCATGGTGCCGCAGGCCTTCATATCCTCAAAGGCAATGACCTCGGCGCGGATGAAGCCCCGCTCAAAGTCGGTGTGGATCTTGCCGGCGGCCTGGGGGGCTTTGGTGCCCTTTTTGATGGTCCAGGCCCGGCACTCGTCGGAGCCCGCGGTCAGGAAGGAAATGAGGCCCAGCAGGGTGTAGCTGCTGCGGATCAGCCGGTCCAGGCCGGATTCCTTCACACCCAGCTCCTCCATGAACATGGCCTTCTCGTCGGGGTCGTCCAGCTCGGCAATGTCGGCCTCCAGCTTGGCGCAGATGGGGATGATCTGGCTGCCCTCGGCATCGGCCAGCTGCTTCACAGCCAGATAGTGGCGGCTGCTCTCCGGGTCGTTGGCCTCGTTTTCCGCCAGGTTGGCAACATAGATGGTCTTCTTCAGGGTCAGCAGGTCCGAGGTGGCGATGAGGGCCATATCCTCCTCGCTGCACTCAAAGGTCCGGGCCAGCTTGCCCTGGTTCAGGTGGGCCAGCAGGTCCGTAAACAGCTCAGCCTCCTTGAGGAAGCGCTTGTCGCCGCCCTTGGCCGCCTTCTGGCACTTGTCGATTCGGCGCTCCACCATCTCGATGTCCGCCATGACCAGCTCCAGATTGATGATGTCAATATCCCGCAGAGGATCGGTAGAGCCCTCCACATGGGTCACGTTGGCATCCTCGAAGCACCGGACCACATGGACGATGGCGTCGGTGGTGCGGATGTTGCTCAGGAACTTGTTGCCCAGGCCCTCGCCCTTGGAAGCGCCCTTTACCAGGCCTGCAATATCCACGAACTCGATGACAGCAGGGGTGACCTTCTTGGGCTGATGCAGCTGAGCCAGCCAGGTAAGCCGCTCATCCGGCACGGAAACCACGCCCACATTGGGGTCGATGGTGCAGAACGCATAGTTGTCCGCAGGCACACCGGCATTGGTAATGGCATTAAACAGAGTGGACTTGCCCACATTGGGCAGGCCTACAATACCTAATTTCATATTGTCTCATTCTCCTTTAAATTCCTTTGACTTCTCTAAGCTGTTTTCAAGTTAGTACAACAATCGCCGCACCAATTTCGCACCATTTGTTAGAGCAAAGGACATATCAATACATTTTGATTATAGCAGATGTTGATATTTTCTACAAGGGGTATTTTTCGCGAATGCCTGTGAGCAAAGCCTACAACGATATGGAGCAGCTGCGGAACATGGGGACGGTTGCGGTGGTGGATTTGAAGATGATATTGGGGAGAAAGAATTCAGGGATGGAATAATGTCACGACACCATATCAATCAGCTGAGATTTGCCTTGGGAAACCACGATAAATCACGATCCATATGCCGATTACTACCAATTTACTACTTTTTTGAGTTCCGATATGATGAAATAACCAGGCAAAGCAGTCCCGGACAGGAGTTTTTTCTCCTGTTTGGAACTGCGTTTTGTTTGTCTGCCATTTCGTCCAAAACGTGTTTTTGTGATATACGAACTTCTTAAGTGCTCCACTTTGCGGCACAATCGACACGGAAGCTGTTATCCGATATCATGACCGTACCAAAGCGAAATGGGATACTGATCGATAAAGATAACCGGCAAAGCAGCCGCCGGCGTGGAGAAAATGCCTGCCCCGTTTCACATCCTGCGGCATATCTTTGGTCTTACCTTCACCGCCGGAAGCACCATCAGGAATCAGCGCTGCCGGATTGTATCTTTCGGTATTCAATGGGTGAAATGCCTTCGGCCCGGCGAAAACTCTGGGAAAAATAGCTGGCGGATGAGAAGCCCAGAACCCGGGCGATCTGGGACATGGACATATTTGTTTCACGGAGAAGATAACGGCTTTCCTGAATGCGCCGGGATAACATGTAATTGATTGGGGATACGCCGTATTCTTCTTTGAATGCGTGAGCCAGATAGAATTTGTTGATGTGGGTTTCTCTTGCCAGATCGTCCAGACTCAATGGTTCCTTGTAATGGGTGTCAATATAGTGGCGAATTGCGGTGCATTGGTGGCTGGCCGGGGGAGGAGAGGCACTGATAGTAAAGCTGGCGCTGCGCATGAGACGGAGAATCAGAATCTCCATATAGGCCTGACAGATGGTTTTGTAGCCCGCTTGCGCCGACTGCGTTTCCAGCAGAATGTTTCTCAAACAGGTCAGCACATCCCCAGTTCCCCGGTAATCCAGAATCTGATAGCGGTTTGCCTGCTCTGTGGATGTGGAAAGTTCCATTCCCTCAATTCCGAGAACGATATATTCCAGCGGATGGGCTTCATAACTGACCTCCGTGTGAATTACATTGGGGTTTACCACCACCAGCTGGTTGGCTTTTACTGGATAGAGATTCTCCTCAATCTGAAACTGACCGTCCCCAGCAACGATGTAGAACAGCTCCGCGTAATGGTGGGCATGGGGAATGGAATGCCAGTCGCCGCCATATTTTGCGCTGCTGACATACAGAAGTTTTGCCGTGTTGCGGATATCTTTTTCTCCGGAAGGCTCCAGCGCATATCGTCGATTACTCATGAAGTGTCCCCCTCCATTTTAGAAATATTGTATTTGCTTTTATTATATTGTGTTTTATGTTTAATTGCAACAAATATCCACCAATTCTTCCTGTACAATAATAACAAAAAATCAAGAAAAATCCGAATTGGTGAAATGCCCAAAAGAAAACGGGCAGTTTTTAGCGTTTCGCCGAAAAATTATGTGGTAGCAATATCTCTAAAATATTCGACAATTATCCGCTTGAGAAAAACCTCTGATACGTTATACTTTTCCTGTAACAGGAAATTCCTGTGAATACCAATTTAGGAGGATACTCAAATGAAGAAGATCATTGCTATGCTGCTGTGCCTTGCCATGGCGCTTTCTCTGGTCGCTTGCGGCGGTTCTTCCGCTCCTGCTGCTACCGAGGCTCCCAAGGCAGACGCTCCCGCTACTAATGCTCCCACTGCTGAAGCTCCCACTGCTGAGCCCGTGACCATCAAGGTTGCTGCCATCGAGACCGCTTACGGTTCTCAGGTCTGGGTTGACGTTGCTGCTGCTTTCGAAGCTGAGACCGGCATCAAGGTTGAACTGACCACCGACAAGAACCTGGAGGACGTCCTGTCCGGTCCCATGCAGAACGGCGAATTCCCCGATGTTGTTCATCTGGCTACCGGCCGTCCTGCCGGTCTGACCGAGCAGCTGGTTAAGGCTAACGCTCTGCACCCCCTGACCAACGCTCTGGCACTGACCATCCCCGGCGAGTCCGTTAAGGTTTCTGATAAGATTGCCGGCGGCTTTACCGACAACAACATCGTTGCTCCCTACGGCGACGGCGTGACCTACATGGCTCCCATGTTCTACTCTCCCTGCGGCCTGTTCTACAACGCAAAGCTGTTCGAGGACAAGGGCTGGGAAGTTCCCACCACTTGGGACGAGATGTGGGAACTGGGCGAGACTGCTAAGGCTGAAGGCATTTATCTGTTCACTTTCCCCACCGCTGGCTACTACGATGCTTTCATGTTCGCTCTGATGAACGCTATCGGCGGCCCCGAGTTCTTCAATGCCATCACCACCTATCAAGAGGGTGCATGGGATTCCGAGAACGGTAAGACCCTGCTGAATATCCTGGACAAGCTGGCTTCCTACACCCATCCCTCCACCCCCGCTCAGGCTAACAACCAGGACTTCACCAAGAACCAGCAGATGGCCATGAACGGCTCTGCTCTGTTCATGCCCAACGGCACCTGGATCACCAGTGAGATGGCTGACTACGCAGCTACTCTGGATAACTTCGCATGGGGCATGACCGCTGTTCCCGCTGCCGGCACCGCTCCCTACTCCTTCTGCTGGTTTGAGCAGGCTTGGATCCCCGCTGGCGCTGAGCACATTGCTGAGGCTGAGCAGTTCGTTGCTTTCCTGTACTCCGACAAGGCTGCTGAGATCTTTGCTTCCGCTGGTGCTATGCAGCCCATCCTGGGCATCGCCGACATGCTGGAAGGCGAGAATGCCATGTTCTACTCCATCTATGACAACGGTGCGAAGGCTGCTATGGGTGGCTTCGCCGCCTTCAGCGAAATCCCCGGCGTTGATGTTTCCGGCACCTTCTTTGCTCCCATCGACTCCCTGGTCGCCGGTACCATCACCATCGACGACTACGCAGAGCTGGTCAAGACCAACTCCGATCTGATGCGCGCAGCAAAGCTGGGCTAATCCAACGATTCGCAAGACCACACAGTAAGTAATTTGGGTGGCAGTGACTTCTGTCACTGCCACCCTTTTTAAGCTGTTTTCCCTTGGGCAGGGAATGCCTGCTTAACGGAAAATAACTTAAGCAAAAATCTAAGGAGTTGGTTCAAGATGAAAAGCAATCTCAAGCGCACCGGATTTATCTTCGCGTGCGTGGCACCTGCTGTGATTCTGTTCGTCATTTTCATGGCAGTGCCTACCTTCAATGTATTCCGTCTGTCTCTGTATCAGCGGAGCACCTTCAACCCCAACGAAGTCTTTATCGGTATGAAGAATTTCCAGATGCTGATGAAGGATGCGAACTTTATCCGTTCCATGCAGAACATGTTGCTGCTGATTGTCATGGTTACTGTGTTCACCATGGCTACCGCACTGATTTTCGCCGGCATTCTTACCCGTGAGAAGCTGAAGGGCCAGGATTTCTTCCGGGTCGTATTCTATATCCCCAACATTCTGTCCGTTGTCGTTATCTCCGGTATTTTCTCCGCCATCTATGACATCGACAGAGGCCTGCTGAACAGCATTCTGAACCTCTTCGGCAAGGAAGGTATCCTCTGGAAGGGCGAAGAGCATGTCATCATGAGCCTTGTCATTGCCATGGTCTGGCAGGCCATCGGCTACTATATGGTTATGTACATGGCATCCATGTCCGCAGTCCCCGGTTCTCTGTATGAGTCTGCCGGTCTGGATGGCGCAGATCGGGTAACCCAGTTCTTCCAGATCACCATTCCGCTGATTTGGACAAACATCCGCACAACTCTGACCTTCTTCATAATTTCCACCATCAATATGGCATTCTTGTTTGTCAGTGCCATGACCGGCGGTGGCCCCAACAATGCTTCCAATGTGGCCCTGCTGTATATGTACAACCAGAAGAACCTGGGCGGCGGCTACGGCTATGCCAT
>ERZ772889.2229-NODE-2229-length-15580-cov-3.721417_pt1 | contig 15580 bp, 9 predicted proteins | sample MGYA00512127_ERZ772889 | MGnify/ENA primary metagenome ERZ772889 (study PRJEB29015, sample SAMEA2737689) | human gut metagenome | biome: human gut; feature: human-associated habitat; material: faeces | place: China | collected 2012 ...
GATATACCCAAGGATTTTGGAGATAAGGATAATATCGATGAACTGCAGAATACTTCGATCGGCGGGGTCAATCCCGCAGATATCGAGAGCATCACTATATTGAAAGATGCGGCAGCTACAGCTATTTATGGAGCTAAGGCCGCTAACGGGGTGATTGTGATTACGACGAAAAAGGGCCGGCAGGGAAAACTACGGGTGAATTTTTCCGGTGGGGTATTCTATACATTGAAACCTGATTTGGGCAAACTGAATCTGATGAATTCGTCTGAGAAAGTGGACTTCGAGTTGGGATTGGCTTCCCGTTCCGATCTGGATTACCGGAGCGACTATGGTGAAGTGTCCCGTCTGCTGTCAAAATACGGGCAATTGGATGCTTTGAGGGAAAATGGGTTCAACGGTATTTCTTCCGAGGCACAGGGGGCTATCGATGCTTTGCGCGGACAAACTACCGATTGGGGGGATGTGATCTACCGGAATGCAGTCAACCAACAGTATAACCTGAGCATTTCAGGAGGATCGGATAAGGCGACTTATTATTTTTCTGGCGGATATTACAATGAGCAGGGGACGACCCGTAAAACCGGTTTCGAACGCTACAACCTGACTTTGAAAACCGATTTCGATCTGGCTAAAAACCTGAAGGCCGGCGTTTCTCTTTTTTTGAACGACAGTAAGAAAAACGGTTACCTGACGGATGGGGATGCTTTTATCAATCCCGCCAATTATTCACGTAATGCCAATCCTTACTTGCAGCTGACCGATGAAAAAGGAGATTATATTTATGACCCTGATATCGAAGGATATAGTGGCCGTTATGTGAAATTCAATTACCTGGAAGAGGTGGACAATACGGATTATACGCTGAAAAATCGCTCTATAAAGCCTTTGTTTACTTTAGATTACAGGCTGACCGACTGGCTAAAACTACAAACTCAGTTTTCTATGCAGCTGGATCATTCTGCGACAGAAAAGGTGGCGGCTAAAGAAACTTATTATGTTCGTAAATATCGCGAAAAAACAAGAGGGAACGATGGCAGTTATTTTTTGCCCGACGGAGGAATTATACAGAATTCTACCAAAGATATGAATCAATATCATTGGAAATTGCAAGGTGAGTTCAATCAGGTGTTCGGAGAAGTACATGCTGTCAATTATATGGCCGGTATAGAATTACGTCGCAGCAAGGTGACAGACCTGATGACCCGTGGATTCGGTTATGATCCGAATTCGTTGACTACGAAGCCTTTGGTATTTCCTGAAGGAAGTACCCAGATAGATAATGCCGAATTTAAACAGTATAGTAAATCGTTCACGGAGGACCGTTTCCTTTCTGTCTACATGACCGGTTCGTATACTTATAATAACCGTTACACTTTCTTCGGAAGTTTACGGTATGACGGTTCCAATATGTTCGGAGTAGACCGGAAGTACAAATACTTGCCTTTATGGGCTGTTTCCGGTGCCTGGAATATCAACCGGGAAGCATTTTTGAGCGATGCCGACTGGTTGTCCGATCTGAAACTGAGAGCTTCCTATGGGGTCCAGGGAAATGTCGATAAAGATACCTCTCCATTGGTTGTCGGGGAATGGGACAATACCCAGGTTTTACCGGACAATTCCGAGTCCAATATTATCGTATCGTCTCCCCCTAACCAATATTTGCGTTGGGAAAAAACCACCAACTGGAACGGGGGACTCGATGTGGCGGTGCTCGGTAACCGGATCGCGTTTACAGCCGATGTTTACAGACGGGTGAGTGATGATTTGATCGGTATGAGGAGCTTGCCGGGAGAGAACGGTTTCGATTATTCGACCATGAACTGGGCGAAATTGACCAACCGGGGATACGAATTATCTCTGTCTACAGTAAATGTGAAAACAAAGGATTTCCGGTGGGTGATGGATTTTAATCTGGCGCATAATAAGAGTAAGATCAATCGGCTGAATGTCAGGGATAATTCCTATGAACCTTCACGCGAAGGCTATTCTGTCGGTGCTGTATTTTCGCTGAAGACCGCAGGGCTGGATGAAAATGGATTGCAGATGTTTTATAATAAACAGGGGGAAAAGGTTTCTTTCAATGACTTTTTCGGTCTGGAATACGGTTATATGATGGGAGGCCTGATTCCTTTCCTGAAAAGTAACCTGAGTGCAGAAGAATATCGTAATTTATTTACCTACGAAGGTACGACCGAACCGAAATTTACCGGTGGCTGGATCAATCGGTTTTATTACAAGAATTTCGATTTGACCGTATCGGCTTCTTTTGTGTTGGATCAGACCGTGCAGGAACAACCTTTCTATAATCCGGTACAGACTTCACCGGGACAGAATTATTCCCGCCGGATGTCACAGATTTGGTCTCCGGATAATACCTCCGGTAAATATCCCCGTATCATGGGTACTTATACCGAAGGGGAGGAGAATTGGGCTTATCAGTGGCTCGGTATGCTCGATCCCGGTAATTCTTACCGGAAATACGACTACTGGTTCAAGAAGATGAGTTATATGCGCATCAATAGTATACGTTTAGGATATACTTTTCCCGAGCGGCTTTTAGGACATATCGGTTTTTCCTCTGCACGCATCAGCTTTGAAGCCCGTAATCCTTTTGTGTTCGGTAGTAGCTATAAAGGTTATTTCGATCCGGAAACCTATGGGAATATTTATACCCAGCCGTTGGCGAAGACCTTTTCTTGTGGAATCGATTTGACATTTTAACTCTAAATATAAAAATATGAAACGAATATATATCCTATTGATCGCTGTCTTTTCACTGGGAATGGGAGGATGTAATTATGTCGATGTCGATCCTGTCGGAAAGGTGATTCCGGATGAAGTTTCGGAATATCGGGCCCTTCTGACTACGGCTTATAGTACCTATCCCCAATACCGCCGCTATCTGATGGTACGTTCCGATGAAGTATTTCCGGATTTGTATGGGTTGTCTTACGATAATTACATTGACTTGGCCACTTTGAACGATGAGAATCCGGATCCTTTAACCGAGACTTATCCCTGGACGGCTATGTATAATATGATTTTTTATGCCAATACGGTTATCGAAGGAGTGATGGAGGCCAGGGCGGATGTCACGACGGATTCCCGCGAGCAATTGCTGGCTGAAGCCTATTGTCTCCGGGCTTTTGTTCACTTCGATTTAATCAATCTGTATGCCAAATGGTATGATCCGGCTACTGCGGCAACAGATAAAGCCGTTCCGCTTTCTTTAAAGATCGATATCGGACAGTCGTTTATACCTACTACTGTGGAAAAGGTATATGAACAGGTGTTCGCCGATTTACAGGAAGCGGAGAAATATATGCAGGTGGAGCAACAGACGGGTGCTTATCTGTACCGGTTTTCGAAGAAAGCGCTGAAAGCCTTCCAGGCCAGGGTATATCTTTATCATCAGGATTGGAAACAGGCTCAGAAGACAGCCGAAAGTCTGCTGGCGGCTTGTCCGCTGGAGGATCTGACGACTACCGAAGCCCAACCTTGGACTTATACGTCGAAAGAAGCGATACTTGCTTTGGAAACGGTATCCAGTACCGTAATGAAAGAAGATATGTACGTATTGGATAATATCAGCGGAAAATTTAACCAGATAAAAGAGGGAGATAAATATGTAGATGCCCGGCTGGGAAATTATTTGGTCGATAAATACGGAACCTGGTATTGTAATAAAGGAGGGAATAAGAATGAGAAGGTCACTTTCCGGAGTGCAGAGCTTTGGCTGATTGCTGCCGAAGCTGCTGCTCACCGCGAAGGACAACTGCCGGCAGCCAAAGAATATCTGTTGACCTTGCTTCAGAAGCGTCTGGCTGAAAGTTATTATAACGAACGGAAAGCAGAGATCGAAACCATGAATCAGGAACAATTGTTGGCCGATATCATGGAGGAAAGGGCCCGGGAACTGGTATTCGAAGGACATCGCTGGTTCGATCTTCGTAGAACAACCCGCCCGGAGGTTATAAAAAACTATATGGATGCCGATTGGAATTCGCTTACGGTTACGATCCGGCAGGACGATCCCAAGTATATTATTCCTTATCCGAAAGAAGCGATTCAGAATAATCCGGAATTGAATAATTAGGGTTGAGTTGAAACGGTAACAACGGATAAAACGGTAACAACAGTAAAAATGGTAAAGAAATACGGTTGTTACCGTTTTTTTTATAAAATAAAAAACTTTGACTTGGCAGGCAAGTCCTTTTTTCGTATTTTCGGGCGATCCTATATTTCAATATGACTGCAATTATTATTGAAGATGAAGCTTTGGCTGCCCGTGAATTGGAAAGTATTCTGAAAAAGTTGGCACCGGAAATAGAAATCGTTGCCCGTCAGGATTCTGTACGGGGAAGTGTACAATGGCTGAAAGAAAATCAGGTAGATTTGATTTTCAGCGATGTTCATTTGGGAGATGGACGTAGTTTCGATATTTTCGGACAAGTAGAGATCAAAGCTCCTGTCATTTTTATTACCGCTTATGATGAATATGCTTTGCAGGCTTTCAAGAGCCAGGGAATAGATTACATCCTGAAACCTTTTGACGAAGAGGAAATACTGCGGGCGTTGGAAAAAGTGCGGAATTGGTTTGCAAAAGAAAAGAAAGCACCCCGGACGGTCCGATTTCAGGAGCGCTTTTTGGTGCAGATCGGAACGAAGATCAAATCCGTACCGGTGGCAGAAGTCGCTTATTTTATGGCCGATGGAAAATACCTGATGTTATATACCCATGAAGGGGGAGGGTATATCCTCGATCAGACGATGGCTGCACTCGAAGAACGCCTGGATCCCCAAATCTTTTTTCGGATCAACCGGAAGTTTATAGTGAGCTTTTCTGCTATCAAAGAAATGATCCGTTATTCCAACAACCGCATAAAAATCGGTTTATCTCCTTTGCCTCCTGAAAATATAGAAGCTATCGTCAGTGCCGACCGCATTCGCGAGTTCCGGGACTGGTTGAACCGCTAAAAGTTATTCAGCGACGCAATAACAAAAATATCCCGGATGAAAATTCATTATCCGGGATATTTTGTTATTGCTGGAAGGGAGATTATTTCCCATTGATTTCGTCCAGAATCTCCTGTATCTGTTCCTGGCAACCGCCACAACCGGTTCCTGCGTTCGTCGCTTCGCCTACTTCTTCGACGGTTTTTAATCCTTTTTCACGAATTGCATTTTCAATTTCTTCTCTGCTTACTTCAAAGCAGTGGCAAATAATTTCACTCATAGTCTTTCCATTTTATTGATTCATATTACTTTTCATTCGTTTGAATGAATGCGGTAAATTTAAAGTAATTTTCTAAAAATGGCAGAATATATTCAATCATATCTTTTTATGAGGATATAGATTTGAATTATATTGAAGCAGTTCCATCCCGTTTAAATATCAGGAAGAGCATTTAAAATCTTTTCGGCGTCTGGTGAAGAAGGGCGGACTGCTTTGGGGTTGATAATCTTGCCATCCGGGTCAATAAGAATGAAATGAGGGATACCGTCGATATTATAATCCCGTTGGAATTGACTCCCTCGCCCAAGCAAAAGTTGAACGCCGGAGAGTTCTCCCGATTTGACTGTTTCTTCCCATGCTGCCTTATCCTCGTCGGTGGAAAGACCGAGGAAGGTGATGTTTTTCCCTTCCATTTTCTTTTCCAGTTCTATCAAATAGGGCATTTCTCTTTTACAGGGACCGCACCAGGTCGCCCACATGTCGATATACAGATATTTCCCTTTGAAATCCTTCAAGGAGTAAGTTTTACCGTTAATGTCCTTGGCCTGGAAGTCCGGGGAAAGTTTGCCGGTAACGGCAATGTTCCGTTTGTCATACTCTGTTTTATAGGCAGTCCGTAGAGTCGGGTCAGTCACGTAAGTATTGTAAATATTTTCCAGTTCGGTGATATGGTTAATACCGTTCTTTATCTGTCTGATGGCAATCTCGTTCAGAAGAGATTGTTTTAGCTTGTCATTTTTGAAATGTTGGGCGATATATTTCATCCGGGCAACATTTTTATTGTAGATGCCGGAGATTTCTTTATCCTTGCTTCCAAGCACAAGAGCAGCCTCTATAATAAATTCCCTGTAAATGTCAAGGTCAATCAGACTTTCGTCTTCCTGTACGTATTTTTCCAATGTTGAATAATATTCCTCATTCGGGCGATAAGTTGTGTCGAACATGATATGTCCCATGGGATACATAACCAAACTGATCAGATATGAATACTTGATTCGTCCCTCCTCCAGTTTTGCAAATTCGGGATTTACCGCTTCCAGTTTCCGGGCTTTCAATAAATTGGCCGCCTCGTCTGTCTTCTCGTTGACAAGACTGACAATCTCCTTTAGTGAGCGCTCGTATTCGGGGGGGATTATCGGGTTGTAAGTGATAGAATTGAGGTATTCTATTACCGGAGTGTTTTTTCCTTCGAATTTCATGCTGTCCTTAAAATTGTTGGCATCAAAAGAAATTGTGACACGATCGCCTTTCTGGAAAAAAACATTTTTGGCTTCCTCGCCATAAAACAGACGGGCGTATATCATATTCCCCTGTAATGTACAGCTGGCTTTTCCGTGTTTATCCAGATCCGTTTCCTTGATCATTTCCGGGCTGACAACAATGGCAATTTTGGAATAGGTCATGTTTTGCACGTTGAAGTCTACGACGATATCGTCGTTGTTTTGCTGTGAACAAGAGCAAACGACCGAGAGTAAAATAATAAATATAAAGTTTCTCATTTTAAAGTGTATATGATTAATCATAAATTTCCTGCATGGCAGCATCCAGCCATCCGCCTCTTGCGTTTACATTAATGATTTTTCCCTTGTCGTTTACAAGGATAGAGGAAGGAACTCCGCTCAGGTTATAAGCCCGGAAAGCCGCTTTGGTATTATCGATAAGCTGTTCCCAAGGCATCTTTTCCTCTTCCAAAGCCTGATGCCAATTCTTCGGATCACTGTCAATGGAGATACTCACGATATTTAACCCTTTGGGATGGTAGGTATTGTACGTGTTACGCATGTGAGGTATCTCCCCGCGGCAGGGACTACACCATGATGCCCAGAATTCAATTAATGTAGTGGTCCCGGGTTTCACAAAATCCGATATTTTCTTTTTACTTCCGTCCGCTGCCGTGAGTTCCATGTCGATGAAAGATCCTCCGATAAATACCTGTTTGCCCTGGATCGTTGCCCGAAGAGCCTGGCCCATTTCCGAATTTTGCATTTCGGGGGATAGGCAGGTGAATAATCCTTCGATTTCTTTCAAAGAAAGGTCGGAATTCTTGTCGGAGAGTTCTTGTGCGATTTTAACGCTGATGGCAGATTCGGGATGTGCTTTAAGGTAGTTGATTTGAGTCTCTCTGAGGGCTAGTCTTTTTTGGGTGACGAGTTTGGCCAGATCAATCGCTTTGGCTAAATCTTTCGAATTGTAATAAGCTTCCCCGTAAGCGCGGAACGTTTTGCTCCGGTCGTCCTCCATGGGTTGTATCTCGTTCAGGTAGTTTTGATATTCAGTTTGAGTCCCGCTTCCGGAGATCTGAAACACGGGATATTTGCTGGAATAGTCGCAAGTGGCTTCTATCGCTGCATTGTCGATAAATAACGAGAAGTTTACAATTTTACTGCGGGTCAGCCGGTCATTGGGATCAAGGTAGATGCTGACCGTGCAATAACGCGGCACATCGAATTTACCCAGAAACCTGAATTTACCCCCCGATATTTTCGTACTGTCGATGAAATGAGGTTGATTGGTATCATCCAGTGCCAGAAGAACGGGTTTCCCTTCCCATGCTTCGGGGACATGTCCGGTGAGGGTATATCCGTCGTGTTCCGTACAACTGACGACGGATAGAATGAGTGCGATAAATAGAATGTATTTCATCTTTAAAATCGATTTGCTGTTTTTAAAGAGGGTGTGTCAAAATGCAAATTTTCGTATTTTTAGTGGCTTCTCAATATTGATTATCAATAAATTGCAACTATATAATTTATCGAAACACGCATTTTGACACACCCTCTATGTGGTATTATTGTACCTCTTCGTATGTGAAATCGATCCGGAAAGTAACCATACCCATTCCGTAATATGAAGATTCATAAGATACGCTTGTAACGTAATTATCTTCATCATACGTGTAGTTTAACTCGTGGGTCGTTGTTTCTTCCGTCTCCGGATCTACTACCGACATTTTTACGGGAATTCCTGCCGATTTTTCTCCGATCAACCCTGTGAATGCAGCGTACATCCATCCCCAATCTTGAGTATAGTCTATGTTTGAAAGTTGTAAGAAAAGGGCTGCAATGTCCATTCCTGGACGAGTGTATTTTTGTGTTTGGTCGTATTCGAATGATGTTCCGCTGACATCGACTAAATTGCCGGCATCAAAAGTATATTCTAAATTGTTAAGACCTCCTTTGCCTTCATAGGATTTCATATACCGGTCTGCATATGTCCAGTCAGCACTCATGTTTACGTCCTTTGTATTCCAAAGATTATAGAAAATTGTAGCATTTGATTGTGCTAAATCATCGGTTACACTCAGAGTAACCTGTCTTACATATCCTTCTAATTCCCAGTCAGGATCCGGATTACTGATAGATAAAATAATTTGGTCATTGTTTGTTTGTACATCATAGTTCATCTCATGTTCGTAAAGGACATTAGCGTACTTGAAACTTTGTGGACCGTTGGCTGTATAGGAAATTTCGAATGTAGATTCTGTGATATAATCTGCCATTATTTGACTGAAATCATTTACCCAGCCGATCTTGACCAATCGTTTGTATTTTACAATTTCGAACTCTTCGGTTAATGTCCATTCCCCTCCATCCTGGGCAAGGATAAGACGGTAAGTTCCGGCACTGAGGTCTGTGGGTAAAGTACAAATCAATCCGCTCTGGTAGTCTGTTACAGTCAATTCAGTTCGGGTGCCATTCCCGGTTTCTGCGTATACTTTTGACGTTTCGTTGTATCCGTTACCGCCAATATTTATTATTTGGCCGGTAAATCCTGCTTCGGGTATTTCTAATCCGATGATTGGGAGTGAAGCCGCTGTTAATTCAATGCTTCCCAATTCCCATTCGCCGTCTTGTTTTAGTACCAACGTATATTGTCCTGGTGTTAAGCTCATCGGCACGGTCATTGTCACACCGGTGGAAACAATGGTTAGTTGACTTACATCGGCAGATGAGGCTGTGCCTTTGAAGGTGAACTGTGCTGTTGAAGCGAATCCGGTACCGGATACGATAATTTCCGTACCGATTTCAGCTGTAGCGGGTATTCTCACGTTTGATACAGGGTTTTGTGGTGTCGGATCATCATCATCCGAACAAGCCGTGAATGCGCAAATGCTGCATATCATAAGCATCATTATCCGAATTTTTTTCATAACATTTAGATTTTAGAAATTAATAATATAGATAAATTGAACACTTAAAACTTACCATTCTCTATAGGTTACGTCGACAATACGGGCAAAACCGTCGTAGACTTCCGGTTCCACTCCTGAAAAATCTCCGCTCATTTCCGTGTCGTTATATATCCGGAGGATACCTTCCTCACCCCGTAGGCTTCCGATGATCAGATTGTACGAACGGGAGTCACTGGTATTTTTGCGGAATAGATTGAATTTCAGGCGGGTGATTTCCTCTCCTCCCGGTAATGTAAACTGCACTTTTGCCTGCAACGGTTTCGTGGAAAGGTCTACCTGGTAGAGGGTACCGCCCACGGCATAGTACATACAGTTTTTCAGTGAACTGAAAGCGAAGAGGTCTGTCACCTTTGTTATATCGGTACATTCCCACAAGTCGCCATAATAAGCCTTCCCAAGCGCGTTAGGACAACTACTCCACGATTGAGGGACTATGTCGCCTAGCTGGATGCCGTAAAGGTAGCGTTTGTCGCCGTCTGCCAGTACTGTATAGGTTACTGCCATTTGCCCGCTACCCGGGTCATATCGGGTGTTCTCCATGTACACGTAGTCTAGTCCGGTGGGAAATTCATCAAATGCCGAACCCGTAACTCCTCCCGTCGTCGCTTGCATGTCTTCCATCAGTTCTGCCATTTCATTCATCTCCCGCAAAGGTTCCTGATTGTTCAGGTCTGAGGAAGCTAAAGTTTGTCCGTATCCCATGAAGCGTTTGTTGTCGATATCGTATATCATCACCAGGGGAGCGAGGATCATGTTGCCTGCAACATTGCTGCCTGCCATGGGGGCTACCCGGAAATCTTTGTTTATGGGAGAACTGAAAAGTCCGAGAATCTCACCCATATTGCTCGCATAGTGGAAATCCGTCCCGGCAACCATCATTTTGGCATTGACCGTGGGTATTATTTCATGTGGGCTTACTGCTTGTCCGTTCCCCATCTCGTAACGTATATTGTATTCTTCCGTCCAGGCAAAACCGTCACTGCTCAAGCGGGTTGCTCCGTCATCCGTCAGCAAGTAGAAAGGCGATCCGGTTTCGGCGAGGTCTTCCAGTTGCTGGATACGCCGTGGGCCGTTTAATTCCGGCATATCCTGGCTGGATAATAAGTCCCTGTAAGTTTCTCCCGTGACTATGGATATCATGTCCAGTCGTGTCCGACCGTTGTCGGAGCACAACACCATCCAGCCCTCGGAAGTGGTTTGGGTGACTTCCAGTTCGTAAGTCTGTTGCCAGAACAAACCGCTTGTACGGTTGGTTATCGTGAAATATAGCGTGTATGTCCCTTCCGCCAATACCACTTCATAATCCAAAATGCGTTCATTTCCGATCACGGTAGCTGTAACGGCGTCTGCCTGCGGAATCACTTTCCACTCGAACTGGTAATCTTCTTCCGTGAATTGTTCACCTTCAATTTGCGGTGTCAACTGTAAACGTTCGAATTTTCGTACGGGTATTTTCTCATCAATGCCGGTCACCACCGGGGAGGAGAGTTCCCGGTAATCGTAATTCCCCAAATCTTCGGCACAGGATATCAGTAAGAAAATCCAGCAGGCCGTGTATAATAATCCTTTTCGCATGGTTGCATATATTAATATTTAAACAATGGTTCTCCGGTTGTCGGGTCGAAAGCCTCTTCGTCGTATTCTTCTCCCGCTGCTTTCTTTTCTGTTTGGGTGGCCACGTAGTCGCACATTTCTATATAGATAAACTGCCATCTTGCCAGTGAAATACCGCCTGCCGTATTAAATTCGGCGGGGTCTATTTCCAGTACCCGGCATATTAATTCGAACTTTTGCTGGGAGAATTCTCCCCCGAAGTCTTCATCCCAACTTTCCGGGGCAACCGTGAAACGGTCGGAGAAGATGATGCGGTAACGAATCACGGTTGTCGTGTCATTTCCACTTTGCACCTGATACTCGAAAGGCAGGATAAAGTGCTCGTTGGCTTTCAGTTCCAGCACAATCTCCCGGTTTTCTTGTTTCAGTACCGCCGTACGGTTCAGTTGCACGTTATAATCGAGGTTTACTGCCTCTGCCGGCATTTCTGCGACAGAGACCAGTTCATAGTCGGTTCCTTCTATGGCATTGCCTCCTGCTACACTGATGTCTATCGGGCGGGCGTATGCCACGGGGCGTCCCAATGCCTGGACTTTTACCGTGACAGTCATCGTGTCGGCACTGGTATAAACGAATGTCACGTTGGTACTGTCAACGATCGTATTGTTTAACAAACGGTTGTTGAAATATATTCCGTTGATTTGGTCGAAAGTAGCCGGTTTCTCTTCGTTACATCCTGCCAGTCCGAACAATACCGTCATTCCCCAGTATACTTTCCTGATTATGTTTTTCTTCATTGCTGTTGTGATTACTTGGTTATCTGTTTTCTGTTTCAGTGTCGGGCAAAGGCACCACGAATACTGCATTTGACGGAGCCGGGTTGTTCGTTGCCGAATTCGACCGGATAATCGATGAGTACATCCGTTTGTACATGAAGAATAATTGTCCTTCGCCATAAACTTCGCGGATGTATTCATATTGCAGAAGGGTGGTGGTCAGGGTCTGTAAATTGCTTACTCCCCGGTTTTTACGCAACGTGTTTATGTATGATACTCCGTTAGCCAGGCTGTTGGATTGGCTTTCTGCGGCGATCAGGTACATTTCGCCCAGCCGTAGCAAGGGGATCATGGTATTTTCTATCCGTCCCGATTCCGTCATGTCCGAATATTTGTAGAAATAGCGTGCGCTTCCCGAGGAAATCCAATTGGAACGGCAACGGTAGTCGTCCAGATTTCCGCCGGTTCCGGTTCCACCGTAAATAGTTTGTTCCAGTAAATCGGTTTCCATGCGGAATACCATGTTGGGGGCTAACGATGGGTCGAAATATTCTTCGAACAATTCTCCTCGTTGGCTGTCAGAGAGGGCGAACAGAACTTCTGGCGAGAAAATACGGTCCGGATCCTGGGCAGTTCCGTTCACCAGGCTTCTGTCTACGAAAGGAAATATGCCGTTATTGGAAGCTTTTATCACTTCAGTGGAATAATTGAATGCATTTTCCCGTTGTCCGGCGTACAGGCATACACGGGCCAGCAGGCCTGTTACGGCATAGTAGTTTAACCGTAGTGCCCGGTAACATAAGAAATTCGAACTTTCGCCTGCATTCCCGCTTGACAATCCTCCTTCCGTTTTCACGGGATCTTCGTTTAGGAGGATGCGTGCTTCCTGCAAATCTTGTATGATTTTTGTCATCACTTCCGATGCGGGCAGCAAAGGTTCGGGGGACAATACCTCCGACGTGTAGTAGGGGATACTGGTTGCCTCCGGGTTTCTCGAATATACGGGACCGAACAGGCGTAGCATATCGAAATGCAGCATCGCTCTCAGTGCCAGGGCTTCGCCTTGGATTATGTTATAGTTGTTTCCCGTGAATAATTCTTCGCGGGATTTCATATTTTCCAGTAATTTATTGCAGTTTAGAATCAGAGCGTATGCCTTGTCCCAGGTGGAACTCATACAGCTACGCCAGTATTCGGTGTTGTAATTATAATCTTTTAAGTCCGTGTAATTCCCCCATACCAGGCTTTCGTTGCCGATTTCGTAGGCGCCTCCCATGATTTCGATCATTTCTACTGTCAGGGATTTTCCGTACAGGGCCTCGTCATTCAGTCCGATATAAATGCCGTTTAGTGCTTTCTGGAATCCCTCTTCCGATTTCACCAGTTCATCCTCTGAGATCTGGTCGTAGGGTTGGACATCCAGCCAATTGCTGCATCCTGCCAGTAAAAATCCCAGGCAGTACAGTCCGATCAGTCGTTGTATATTCATGTTCATAACATTTGCTTTAAAAAGTTGCCGATAATGAGAAAGAAACCGTGCGGGCAAAAGGGTAATCGATCCCTCGTTCGCTTTTCACGGATGAACAACGGAACAGGTCGTTCATGATGGCCTGAATGTTCAAAACGGATAGTCCCATTCTTTTCACGAAAGGTTGGGTGAATTCATAACCGATATTGAATGACTCCCCGCTTATGGTGTTTTCATCCATCACGAAGCGCGATGACTTGTCGGTTGTCTGGGTCAATGAGATGCCTTTGTATTGGGCTTCACGGTTAGTCGCCGACCAACGGTTGTACAAGGCTCTTTTGTCCTGGTTGTTGTAAACTTCGTCACTGCTGATGTTTTCTACTTTTTCGAAAACCGATTCATTGAATATTTGGGCTCCCAGGGTGTAGCGAAAGTAACATCCTACGGATAATCCCTTATAGTATAGTGTGGTACCGATCACTCCTTCCAGTTTGGGTTCCGTATCTCCCAGAACGACCTCGTCGTCTGTGTCATAAGTGAAGGAATAGGAACCGTCTTTTTTGATAAAAAGTTCTTTTCCCGTGGCTGGATCGATACCGGCAGAACGTACCGCCCAGATGGCTGTGGGGCTTCCGCCGTCATAATAACGCGTTGTCCCGGCCAATGAGGCTTTCTGCTCTTCGTTCAGGGAGCTGAAAGCGTTGCCGATTTTGGCGTACCGTGCTTTGGCGTGTGTCCCGTTAAGGCTGATATTCCAGTTAATTCTTTCTTGCGGTCTGTAAATGGGGGAGACTTTCAGAGTCACTTCTATTCCGGTTGTCTTTTGCTGTCCGGCATTCATAGCCACGCTTTTCACCCCCATGGAACCTGGTGTGGTAATCAGGGCCAATAACGGGTCGGTAATTTTCTTATACCAGTCGAACGTGATGTTCAGGCGGTTGTTCCAGGTTGTGATATCTGCTCCGGCATTCCAATTAATCGTTTCTTGCCATGCCAGGTCTTTGTTGCCCAGCGCGTTGATCACCAGTCCCGAACCGAAAATGTTTGTCATATCCGTGTTGAACGTGTAGGTCGTGAATGCCTGGTATGCCGAAAAGTTCTGGTTCCCCGGATTTCCGACCGAAGCGCGTAGTTTCAATAGCTGAAACCAATCTTTCGCATGAAAAAATGCTTCGTTGTGTAGGTTCCAGCCGATACCTACCGACCAGGTATTGCGGAAACGGTTGTTCGTGCCGAACATGGATGCACCGTCACTACGGTAGTTGAAATCGAGTAAATAACGGTTGTCGTAAGCGTATCCGCCGTTTAGATAAAAACTGGCGGCACGTGTTTCGCTTTCCGAGTAGGACGATTTCCCGTTTTCGGGATAACCATTGGCAAAGGAAGGACTCCCGAAAGCATCTTCCGTGAAGCCGATCGCTTTATAACCGTTGCTTGTTTCTTTCGACAGGCTGAAATTGAAACCGCCCACAGCGTTTATCATGTGTTTCCCTCCGAACAGACGTCCGTAAGTAACAGCAATATCTCCCTCGTAGCTGGTGGATTTACTGGCGGTGTGCGTATAGCTTCCTTTTTTCATTTCCTCTTCATCGTCAAAGTCACTGTGTTCGGGTGAGAGGCGTTCTTCTGCCGAACTGCTGGTTTTCGTTATGCCGAATTTCCCTCTTGCACGTAAATCGTCGGTGGCGAACCATTCGATGATGAAATTGTTGGTAAATCCGGTTTCGTCGCTTTTGTCATAATTATTCAGACTGGCGTTCCACAGGGGATTGGCCACTTTTTCCTCGTAACCATCTCCCGAGTAATAGTATAGGTATTTGTCGATACCCCCGTCTTCGTTATATTTTTTGTAATAAGGGTTGGCTTGTGCATATTCGGAGAAGCTTACGGACGGATCGTTCGTTTCCATATAGTCTACAGTCAATTTATTACTGAACTGGAACTTGCCGGAACGATAGATCAGATCTATATTTCCGCTGATGGTCTGGCGGTCGGAACCTTTCATTACTCCCTGCACGTTACCGTAACTGAGCCCTATACCGTAACGGATGTTTTCTTCACCCCCTTCGGCATATAGATTGTGCTTATGCGTGAACCCGGTGCGTAGCGGTACGCTTAACCAATAGGTGTCGATCCCTTCTTCGATTCCTTTTAAACGGGCATTCCGTAAACTATCCAGGCGTACCTGGTTGATGGCACTGTTGGATTTGGGCGCAGTTGCCATCAAAATGATCGCTTCCGCAAGCGGAATCCGCGCCTCGGGCAATCCCAGCTGGAACGCACTGTCCACGCACGCCTTGACGATGGCGGCGCACTGCGGGTACGCCAAACCGATATCCTCACTTGCAATGACA
>ERZ772889.2234-NODE-2234-length-15553-cov-3.166215_pt1 | contig 15553 bp, 13 predicted proteins | sample MGYA00512127_ERZ772889 | MGnify/ENA primary metagenome ERZ772889 (study PRJEB29015, sample SAMEA2737689) | human gut metagenome | biome: human gut; feature: human-associated habitat; material: faeces | place: China | collected 2012 ...
TCCCGGCATTTTTCAGTTATACAGTAAAACAAATATTTATATTCCAAGTTCACTCTGATATTCTTTTTTATGTTCCCTCTTCTGATCATACATCACTTCATCAGCCTCATGAAGCAATGTATCCAGGTCTACCTTATCATGATTCCGGGGAACTCCTACAATTCCACAGCTGAAGCTGCGGGCATAATTGGTTTTTTCTCTCAGGACAAACTGTTTCTGGATATCTGCCAGTCGCTTCTTTGCATCCTCTCCTGCACAGTCCCGCATCAGAATGCAAAATTCATCTCCACCAATCCGGGCAAAAATATCCTCTTCACGGATATTTTCATTTACGATCCTGACAAAAAACCGGATATATGCATCGCCTTCCTGATGGCCAAACGTATCATTAATATATTTCAGGTGATCCAGGTCACAGTAGCAGACCGAAACCGGCTCCCCTGTCTTCAAAATCTCTTCTGCTTTTTCTTTCAGATAAAAACGATTTCCAATCCTGGTGAGCATATCCTGATACGCTTCCGCTCTCAGCTGTTCTTCCTTGACTCTTGCTTCCGTAACTTCCTGAACAATATTCACATACGCCCATTCACCCTGCCATTTCATCTTACCGGTAGTAATGGCATAGAATCTGTGGGTGGAATCTTCTGCCTCCCACTTCCATTCGTAACGTTCTTTCCGTCTGTCCTCCTGCTGCTTCTTCTGCCCGATCTGACTGATCCACTGTTTATAAACATCCCAGTTCTGTACTTCTTCTTCCGTTCTCCGGTTGCTGTACAGAAGGCTCTTTCCGTCCAGACTAATCACCAGGATCTCCTTTTCACTTCTCGCGATCAGTTCCATCAGAAGCTGGCTGTAGCTCTCCGCCATCTCTGCATGTTTCTTCTCCTGCTCGGCAATAAGCTTCAGGGACTTTTCTCTTTCCCGGAGCTGCTCTGTCATGGTATTAAAAGCTTCCGAAAATTCCCCCAGATAAGAAACTGTCTGGGAATAATCCCCCTTGGCTACCTGCTTGGCCTGCCAGGTCAGATGATTCAGGTTCGCATGGATATTTTTCAGATTTTCGCAGAGAAAATTTTCTCTGGCTGGCTTAAAGCTGGAAAGATCTCCTTTGGATAGAGCAGCGGAACACTGTTTCATTTCTTTTACTGCAGTTTCCAGATACTGCAAACCCATTCCGAGTTTCTGAAAAGGCTCATCCAGACTGTCTATCTCCAAAGGCTTTACCTCAGAGTCGTATAAAATTGATCTCAGATATTCAAATAACAGTTCGCAGTTTCTGTTTTCCATTCATCAAACCTCTATTCTGATCGTTCCTCTACATCTGCATGGAAACGGCAAACTCTGTCTCCTGTTGCCCAGCAGTCAACTTCTATTGCTGTATACGGCTTTCCGGAATACAGAGAAAGAATTCCCGCTATAAAGCCTTCATCATAATTACATACTGTTTCCCCGAGAACAGGAAGCCCTGAACAGTCTGCATCTTCCGCAACGGTCAGGATAATTTTTCCGGTTTCTTCATTTACATCCTCAATGCGGAGAACTCCGATTTTCAGCTCTTGCATTTTTTTCTGAAGTTCATTGACAAACTGATCCAGCGGCACATCCAGATCCAGCATGTTTTTTGCAAAATATTCTCTGGCTTTACGTCCTGCACTCCGGAATACCTCAATCTGAACCTCTTTTCCAAACCGGTTTTTCAGTTCGTCTTTCAGGGAATACTCCAGCATCCGATATACCATTACCGGAAGCTCATCTCCCAGATTGCCTCTGCATTTGGCATCATATTTAAAATAATCCTCAAACTGGATCTCGTTCATTACTTTCAGAAAAATATTCTCACCCATACCCGTCTCCTGTTTAAATTTTCTATACATTTATAATAATCCATTCATTTTCCAGTGTCAATTTTATGTAACCTTTTTCTAATAAAAAAGTATAAAAATTATCCATTTTATGCATATTAAAAATCTGACCCTTCTGTAAAAAAAATTTTACAATCCACTCCTTTGTGTTATAATAAACCTTATAATAAAAAGAACGGAAACTACCGTGTATTTCCCTCCGGTCACAATATCCGGAGGCACTTAAAGGAGAACTTTATGCGAGCAAATAACCTTACTCTGCTCACGGACCTCTATGAGCTTACCATGATGCAGGGCTATTTTAAAAACCCGACCAACCAGACTGTTATCTTTGATATGTTCTACCGCAACAATCCATGTGGCGGCGGTTTTGCTATCTGTGCCGGACTGGAGCAGATGATCGAATACATCGAAAATCTCCGTTTCGCCGAAGAAGACATTACCTATCTGAGAAGTCTTGGCATCTTTGAGGAAGATTTCCTTGAGTACTTAAGCAACTTCAAATTCACCGGTGATATCTACGCGATCCCGGAAGGAACCGTAATCTTCCCGAGAGAACCAATGGTCAAAGTTATAGCACCGATCATGGAGGCTCAGCTTGTAGAAACCGCAATCCTGAACATCATGAACCATCAGAGCCTCATCGCTACCAAGGCAGCCCGCGTATGCCACGCAGCCAAGGGTGATCCGATCATGGAATTCGGTCTTCGCCGTGCCCAGGGTCCGGATGCCGGAATCTTCGGAGCCAGAGCTGCAGTGATCGGCGGATGTGCAGGTACTTCCAACGTGCTGACCGGCCAGATGTTTGACGTTCCGGTTCTTGGAACTCATGCACATTCCTGGATCATGAGCTTCCCGGACGAGTACACCGCATTTAAGACTTATGCGAAACTTTACCCGAATTCCTGCACTCTTCTGGTTGACACCTACGATGTCCTGAAATCCGGTGTTCCCAATGCAATCCGTGTATTCGAAGAAATGCGTGAAGAGGGTATCCAGCTGAAAAACTACGGAATCCGTATCGACAGCGGTGACCTTGCATACCTTTCCAAAAAAGCCTACAAGATGCTGGCTGCTGCCGGTTTTGATGATGCTACCATCTCCGCATCCAGCGACCTTGATGAATATCTTATCGAGAGCCTGAAAGCCCAAGATGCCAAGATCAATTCCTGGGGTGTTGGAACTAAGCTGATCACAGCCGATGACAACCCGGCATTCGGCGGCGTATACAAACTTGCCGCTGTAAAAGACGCTGACAGCGACACCTTCCAGCCGAAGATCAAACTTTCCGAAAACACAGAAAAAGTTACCAACCCTGGCAACAAGACTGTATACCGTATCTACAGTAAGAAGACCGGCAAGATCAAAGCAGACCTGATCTGCCTTGCAGATGAGAAATTTGATCCGGAAGAGACCATGGTGATCTTCGATCCGGTTGACACCTGGAAAAAGACAAAAGTTCTGGGCGGAACCTACGAACTCCGCGAGCTTCTTGTTCCGGTAATCAAAGGTGGCAAGAGCGTTTACAAGTCTCCGTCTGTCATGGAACTCCGCGACTATTGCAAACAGGAGCAGAACACACTGTGGGATGAGTCCAGACGTTTTGTAAATCCGCAGAAAGTATATGTAGATCTTTCCCAGCCGCTTTATGACATGAAAAAAGCTCTGCTGGAAGAAATGAGCGAAAAAACTCTCTAATTGAAAAAAATCTCCAATCATAAACCCCCTTTCCTTTTCATAAGCTTATGGATAAGGAAAGGGGGTTTTTTATGCACAGAGATTTTTACACCCGTCTGATCAACCGGGAACATCCTCTGCCGGAAGCCTTTGTACCGGAACATCTCATTGATATCGGCCTGCCATTTGAAGCAGCTCCCGGGGATCCCAAACGACTGCTGGAATGTCAGACTGCCAGAGCCGCCTCCCAGCTTTTTCACGCCTGCCACCGATGTGGTCTGAATCTGTGGGCAGTTTCCGGATATCGTTCTTTCAGGCGGCAACAGGAACTTTTTACAGGAAGCCCTTTTGTGGCAGAGCCAGGAACAAGCGAGCATCAGAGCGGACTTGCCCTGGACGTTTCCTGTCCTTCCATCCATATGGAACTCTCCGAAAAGTTTTCCGAAACTGGTGAAGGCAGATGGCTGAAAAAGAACGCTCCGCTCTACGGTTTTATTCTCCGATATCCGAAAAACCGGGAGGAAATCACCGGCGTTCCCTATGAGCCCTGGCATATCCGTTATGTGACAAAACCGCTGGCATCCTGGCTTACCATCACCAACCTAACTCTGGAAGAATACCACAGCTTTCCCTCCCGCTGCCCACATCCGCCCTGACTGCCGGATTTTTGTTTACTGTTCCATCTGCCGTCCAAGGAAACTGGCCGCAGTACGGACCAGGGCTCTTTCTTTTTCTCCCAACACCGTTTTTTCATTTTTTCCAAGAAGAATCACGGAACCGATGGCATCACTGGCGCACAGAATCGGCTGTATCATTTTTCCACAGAAGGAATCTTCTCCGCCGGAAACCAGCGACATTTTTTCCCTGCCGTTTCCGTCGATAAATTTTCCCTCTCTGCCTGCAATAATTTCATCCAGTTCCGCGCTGATCTCTTTTCCCTCCAGTTCCCGGCTTCCACTGCCGGATGCCGCTACTATCAGATCCCGGTCTGTAATACAGGCTGCCAGCCCGGTAGTCTGCACCAGTGCATCTACATATTCTTCCGCAAAAGAAGTCAGCTCTCCGATCGGCGAATATTTTTTCAGAATGATCTGTCCTTCTCTGTCTGTAAAAATTTCCAGAGGCGTTCCCTCTTTAATCCGCAGCGTCTTTCGTATTTCTTTCGGAATCACTACCCTGCCCAGGTCGTCAATCCTGCGAACAATTCCCGTTGCTTTCATCTTTCCAAATTCCTCCTGTACTTTTTATCTGTTCATTGCCGCTTCCGGCAGTTACTGGTTTATCTGTATGGTTATTATGTGAAAAAATGGGAGAAATATGTATATAAAAAAATCGGGAAAATTAAATTTCCCGACTTTTTTCTCTGATAATTTTTACTGCATCCGGATTGACTTCCTGTGGTACTGCTGCCGGCCGTGCCAGATAATATCCCTGAAGCAGATCTACCTTAAGTTCCAGAACTTTCTCCAGCTCTTCCTTCGTTTCCACTCCCTCTGCAATAATGTACATTCCTCGCTGATGAGCATATTCTACAATATTTGACACGATCTGCTGTTTATCGGCATCCGTGTCAATATCACGGATAATCGCTATGTCAACTTTAACATACTGTGGCGAGAGAGTCAGCAGACATTTTTCGCTGTTATAACCAGTTCCATAATCATCCAGAGCGATTGCTCCCCAGAACTCCGGCGCGTTTTTCTTCTCCATGGCTTCCTGATCCAGGGTTTCCTGTTCTGTAATTTCAATAACCAGCTGGGACTGAAGTTCTCCATATCTGAGCCTGAATTCTCTGCTCTCCTCATCTGTCAGATTCTGACTGGCAATGGAGTTAATAAACAGCAGTTCATCACCTCTTACCTCGCCGTTATCCCGCAGAATACAGTAACCTTCCGCAGCCCGAAAAAAAGTAATTCTCTCCAGCTCATGAAGGCATCGTTCTTCCTTCGCAAGGCGAAGTACATCCTCCGGTGATCTCAGCAGCGGTATCTCCACACGCATCAGTGCTTCCAGCGCTATAACTTTACCGGTTATCGCAGATACAATCGGCTGATAATAATAAGTGAGTTCTTCTTTTCGAATCAGTTGCAAAAACTGCTTCCGTTTCTCCGTTTCATTTGCACTCCGGTCATAAACTTCCAGATCAAATTCCTGGAAATGTCCTTTACCGGAACGTTTTACCTGATACATTGCAAAATCCGCATACTTTTTCAACAGTTTCAGATCCGTTGAGTTTTCAGGATACCAGGCGATACCTCCGGAAATACTTAACCGGAGTTTTCGTCCACTTGGAAGAAGCACAAATTTTCTGTCGATGGCTGCTTTTACTTCAGCAATCACATTTCGGATTTCTTCCTTACTGTCATAACCATAGAAAAGAAGATTAAATTCATCGCCGGAAATCCTGGAACACAGAGTTCCTTCCGGTACATATTCCGCAAATCCTCTTCCCGCTTCATGAATATAACGGTCACCAAAATCATGTCCAAAATTATCATTTGTGTACTTCAGGTTATCCATATCAATCATTACAAACGCGGCAGTTTTAAGCTTCTCCGGATGTTCCCGGAACAGCGCCTCACTTTCCCACTGGAACGCCCGTCTGTTGTAAAGACCTGTAAGTGTATCATAATCTCTTTCATGTTCAATATTCATACGTTCCCGGGTAACTTTGGTAACATCTTCCACAAGTCCGATTCTCCGGTCAGACTCTGTCTTTATCTCCATACGGACATACCGGATTTCTCCTCCGGCATGCTCCACACAATAGACTTTTGCGCCATCACTTCCAACCGTATAGGAACAGCTGCGGTCAAAATTCTTCAAAAATTCCACAAACTGTTTTCCTGTCACAGGTTTTTCTGAGGATTCTTCTACTCCCAGCATGGAAAAGAAATTATCCGTCACATAAACGCTCTCATTATCCATCCGCACTTCAAAACCACCAAGTTCCACACTGGCCATTTCCATAATACGCAGGAATTTCGTGGAGGTATCCAGAATATCCTGACTGAGCTGGGTTATTGCGGTGGAAAAGCCGTCTATCTCGCGGATGCCGGTGCGCGAGAGCTTTGGGATCGCCGTTCTCTTATCCTGTATAGCGGCTACCTCGTCGGACAGCTGCCGGATCGGATGCGCCAGTCCGCGGCTGACCAGATAGCTGCATACCAGACCAACACCCAGCGTCAGCACGACTGCCAATAGCAGCAGACTCTGCATATCGTTGGAGATTTTATACAGCGTGCTGTTGGGCACCATGCCGAGCAGCAGCCAGTGCTCATCCGAAAATGGTGCATTGCGGTTGTACAGCGTCAGCGGTTCCGCACAAGCGAAGTATTTTGTCTTATTGATGACAATGGTGCCGGCAGCACTGTTGTCCCGCATGACAATGCTCTGCGCGCTTTTCAGCGAACGATCCTGCGTAGAAAACGTCACCGGCTGCAGCGGGATGCCGCCGGCCTGCTTTTCATCAGTCGTTACGGCGAGCAGGTATGCGCCGGTGCCGTCATTCTGCAGTTCGGTCAGCGGCAGCTGCTCCTCCAGATAGCTGCACAGCAGCTCCACGCCGACAACGCCGTACACCGTGCCGTCCGGCAGGATGAGCGGCTGCGCGTACGCGATTGCTTCCCGCTTGTCTCCCGGCAAAACATACGGCGAGGTCGTCCAGCGGCCGTACTGCGCCATCAGCAGCTTGCCGCCGTCCTGATAGGCGGTCATGAACGGCTGATACACAAAATCATCAAGCTCTTCATAGTCCAGCGCGGGCTGCCAGCAGGAGTCCGTCGTAATACGCATGGACTTCACGATTCCTGCCGGTGCAAACGACAGCATCAGATCCTCGTTGCGCTCGGAAGCCGCCGCATCCGGGTCCAGATCGCGCAGATAAATGCCCGGCAGACGCCCATTGGTCTTGCGGGCATCCAGATCGCATGTATTGAGCACCACGAATACGCCCGTCACCGACGAGCTGCGCAGCTGCGTCACCAAATCATCCGCAATCGCTTCAAGCAGCGGCTCGCTCGAAGCGCTGCTCTGTCCCAGCGTATCCTTTGAGATTTGACCGGAGGTCAGCAGCGCTTCGGTCTTCTCGTTGATCCGATTCGGCATATCGCCGAGATTCTGCGCCTGCACGAGAAAATCCTCCAGATATCTGCTGCGGTTCTCAACCTGTTTGGCTAAAATATCCTCCGCATTCCGGTCCAGCTGCTGCGGCACGCGGCTTACCGCGATGGAGCCGATCAGCAGTGTGACCTCGACCGCCAGAATGACCAGTACCGATATAAATATAGTGGAAAAGACCGATCTTTCCCGTTTTTCTGTTGGCTTACTGCAAGCCTTCATACCGCACCGCCTGTTCAAACCTGATCTCTCGAGCTGTTTCTCTTATCCTTCGTATGCCTGAAGCTGCGCCAGCGTATCCCGATACCAGCTGTCAAAATATGCATCTGTCAGGAATTCCGCTTCGGCCTGCTCCGCGCTCTGTCCGGCTGCAATACGCTGTTTCACCGTGTCGCGGTCTGCCACAGCAAGATCACTCATCGCGTATTCCAGCACCTTGCGCGCGTTCTTGCTGCCCTCGAAGGCACGGGTGGTGTACAGCTTATTCTCGTTTACCGTCTTGACCGCCATCTGCAGAACGGACTTGACCTCAGGTGTCATAGCAACCTCGCTGTCAGCCAGCATTTCTTCTTTATTCGCTTCCCGGGTGACCGGCAGATAACCCGAGCCGATCGAGAACTGAATGTTGTTCTCCGGTGCGGTGAAATACTTGAGGAAGGTTACGCTCGCCTTGATCTCCGCCTCATCGCCCTTGGTTACAACCATGCCCGCACCCTGCTGCACCGAAACCGGTTCACAGCCCGCAAAATGCGGATTCGGCAGCACTTTCAGCTCGATCGAATGGCTGTCGTCATCACTGGTCATTACGCTGTCCGGAAAGAAGGTCGCGCTCGAGCTGGAGCCGACATAGGACAGAATCGTACCGGTTTTGATGTCATCGCTGCGGAAATGACCGTTTGCCTCAAAATAGCCCTTGATAAACGGCACATAGTAGTTGTCCCACAGCTTACGGATAACATTTTTATCAAAATCAAGCGTCATTTTGCCGTTCTGCACGTCAAAAATCGTGCAGCCAAGCTCCTTTGCACCGATGAGCAGATAGTTTGCCATCGCATCTCTGCCAAACAGAGCACGGCCGTCATCCGGCGCCTCGGTCTGTGCGTCCGTCCAGTTATAGTATTTCTCGGCTGCTGCGGTCAATCCCTCAACCGTCGCAAGATCGTCATAGGTCGTGCCGGTCGCCTGCGAAAACGCCTGCCAGTCGGTATCGTTCAGATAGAGCACCTCGGTGGCCTTTGCGGTCGGGAAAATCTTGATGCTGCCATCACCGTTAAAGTCGCCCTCGGTGAGATAGCCTTCGATGTACTCGCTTTTTTCGCTTTCGGTCAGGTAGTCGTTCAGGTCCACGACCATGCCCTGCTGATCGAGCTCATACGCGGTATCCGCATAGCCGGAGAAGATATTCGGCAGCTCTTCCGCACCGACCTTGCCTTCCGCGGCGTTCAGCACGTTAGTCTCCAGATCATTTACACTGCCCTGACTGGCGCTTTCCACCGTGATCCCCTGCTCTTTGCCGACCGTATCGTTGAAATTCTGCACCATCCGGTTGAATACTTCGAGCTGCTCACCGTTATAGTAGTTCCAGATTGTGATCGTCACCGGCTCCTTTTCCGCACCGCAGCCGCCGCATGTCAGCGCCAGCATGACCGCAGCCGCCGTTCCGGCGATCAACCGCTTGTATGCCTTCATAGTTTCCTCTTTTTCTCCTGATAGTATGTAAACAAATTCATCCGATTCTATATATTTTCCCATATGCACGGAATTTTCTTTTTCCATTCATATAAATAGTGCAGCAAAAGCAGAGTACGCCGCGCGGAAAGAGCGCGGAAATTTTACGCGGGTATGCTGCCGCATGGCAAACGAACTTGATAATGGTATTTGCGTGCTGTATGCGTGCACCTGCTGCAGTATCTGTCTGAACTGCTATAGTTTATCACAATGCGCAAAAAACGTAAAGCACGAGTTCCCTGTGACACACATTGCACATTGTTTTTTGCTTTTCTTTTTCCGCACAGCATGGTAGAATACTATCAGTCCTAAAAAGGAGGGCGCATGCCATGAAATGGCTTTCACATCTGCGCACGGTGCAGCACCATCGTTTTCTGGTGCTCCGGCACTGCTGGCGCGTTGGATTATACTGGCAGGGACTGACGCACGATTTGAGCAAGTTCAGTCCGGTGGAGTTTTCCGCCGGTGCAAAATATTATCAGGGCAACCGCAGCCCGAACGAGATCGAACGCCGCGAAAAGGGCTACAGCGCGGCATGGCTGCATCATAAGGGCCGGAATAAGCATCATCTGGAGTACTGGATCGACTACGCCGCCGACGGCTCCGGTATGTGCGGCATGAAAATGCCTATTCAATATGTAATAGAGATGTTCTGCGACCGCGTAGCCGCCAGCAAGACCTATCGCGGTGCTGCCTACCGCGACAGCGATCCGTATGATTACTATGCACACTCGGTCGATCACTATATCATCCATCCGGATACCGCCGCCGCGCTGGAATCCCTGCTGCGTATTCTGCGCGACGAGGGCGAGGAAAGGGCGTTTGCGACTGCGCGAAAGCTGCTTAAAACGGGATATTGAGCAAAAAGGAATCAGCCAGCCGGCTGATTCCTTTTTATAATATGATGTGCAGCCGCAAAAGTATCCACAAGCTGTGGATACTTTTTGTTGATATTCGCTTTGCAAGCAAAGAACCGAAACAGCGCACAGGACCTTCGTCCTGTGCGCTGTACATTTCAGCATTATCTTCCTTGGGCAATACCGCCGTCCCGAGGCGGTACGATTGGGAACGTTGGAGCGTCAGACCCGACCGTTTATCCAAAGGAAAAAGAGATTTAACGGAGTGTAACCGGTCTGTGGACTACTCCCACAGACCCTTGGAGGTCATATCCTCGATATACGCATCGCAGTTGGAGGAATCTACGACCTGAGAACCGGAATCAATAAAGGAATCAACCTGTTCGCCTTCCAGCGCCTTCACTGCAGCTTCCACTGCCTTATAGCCCATGTCATAACCGAGCTGGGCGATATCCATGCCGAGCGTACCGTCCTTGATCGCGGAGATAGCGGAGGTGTTGCCGTCAAAACCGCAGACAATGGTGTCAGCGTATTTGGCATTGCCGGAGTCCTTGATGATCTTAACAACGCTCATTGCCATGTCGTCGTTCGAAGAGAGAACAACATCGATGCCGTCCGGATACATCTGCATAACGGATTCCATTGCGGTTGCAGCCTTCTCAGCCAGACCGTCGCAGTACTGCACCTCAACGACCTCGCCGCCTGCTTCTTCAACGCCTTCCTTGTAGCCGGCCAGACGTGCCTCGTGGGTTTCGTCGCCCTGCACGCCGGTAACGACCAGTACGGTCGGCTTGTCAACACCGTTGGCCTTAGCCGCTTCTACCGCTGCGACTGCACCGCTCTTAGCTGCATCCTTGTTGCCGGTGCCGACAAATGCTACCTTCTTATCCGAAGTAAAGTCGGTATCCAACGCAATAACCACCTTATCCGTGTTGGCTACCAGCGTAGATGCGGAATCCGACTGCAGCGGAGCCAGCACCAGTGCGTCGATACTCGGGTTGCCGAGCGAGGTCTCGATCATGTTGACCTGCTCATCGTAGGAGGTTGCCGAGGTCGGAGACTGAATCTCTACGTTTACGTTGTCGTGCTCATCGGCATACGCCTTTGCACCGGCCATAACCTTGTTGAAGTGACCATCGGTCAGCTTTACGATAACCGAGATGTTGTAAGCATCGCTGCTGCCGCTCTCTGCGGAAGAGCCGCCGTTTCCGCCCGCAGAGGAGCCGCAGCCCGCCAGCATGCCAACACACATTGCACTTGCCAGAGTCATCGCTAAGAGCTTCTTTTTCATGATCATAGTCCTTTCTTTTCTCTCGTTTTTCTCGGGTCTCTCTTTTTCTTTTATAAACAGCGCCGAAGCGTTATCTATTACAGATCACAGGGCATTGCTTCCTTGAGTACAGCGGTGGACTTCTTGAGTCCGGTCAGCGCCGGCATGGTCAGATCCTCCATTTCCTGGCTGATCGGGCCGTCGTAGCCCTCCATGCTCAGGCAGGACAGAAATTCCTTCCACCAGCTGACATCATGTCCGTGACCGAGCGCAACGTAGTTCCAGGTGCGCTTTGCAAACTGGTCGATGGTCTTGGTGTCGAGCACGCCGTCCGGACCGATATAGTTGCGTTCGATGCGGACGTCCTTGGCGTGTACATGGTAAATGCGGTCTGCGCCGAGCTTGTTAACAGCCGTTACCGGATCACCGCCCATCCACATCAGATGACTCGGGTCGAGGTTCATGCCGACCATCGGGCCTACCGCATCGCGCAGACGAATGAGCGTATCCGGATTGTAGACCATCTGGCAGCCGTGGTTTTCGAGCGCGATCTTCTCGATGCCGTTGGCCTTGGCAAGCTCGACCGTCTTTTTCCAGTAGGGGATAAGCACCTCGTCCCACTGCCAGTTCAAAATCTTGGTGGTGATCGGCGGCCAGCTGGTGACGATCCAGTTCGGGGTGTGATCCTCCGCCGAACCGCCCGGGCAGCCGCTCATCATAACGATCTTCTTGATGCCGAGCAGACCGGCCAGCTTGAAGGTCTTTTCCACGACCTCCTGGTGCTGCTTGCCCTCCTCATTCGGTGCAAGCTGGTTGCCCGAGCAGTTGAGCACCTCGAGCACCAGACCGCGCTTTGCAATCGCGTCCATGTAGTTCTTGCGGATCTCCTCGCTTGCCAGCATGGCATCCAGATCAATGTGCGGTGCCTTGGACCAGTTGCCGCAGGCAATCTCGATGGACTCGTAGCCGAGAACGGCAACGGTGTCCAGCATTTCCTCAAACGGCATGTAGCCGAGGCAGTCTGTATTTAAGCAAAATCTCATAGTTATTCGTCCTTTCCAAACGATTTCTTATCCGGTGCCGCGGCATCCAGTGCACCGCGGCACGCCAGAGAAGAGAAAGAGAAAAATTGGGTGTTACTTTTTGTAGAAGTCCGGCATCTCGTCGTAGTGAATCTCTACAACGGTCTGCGTGTCGCGCGCCTTGGATGCCGCCTTTGCAGTCACCTGACCAACATAGCCGTCCCAAGCGGACGGACCATCTACGCGGCCTTCCTTGCAGGCATTGATCCAGGACTGGAATTCGATGTTGTATGCTTCAGGGAAGCGCTCAGACCAGTCATGGCAGATCGGGGTAACGCGAGCATCGTTGGTACGGATCATTGCGTTTGCCGGTTCGGGCAGATTCAGACAGCCTTCCTCGCAAACGACCTCACAGCGAACGTCGTAGCCGTAGCGGCAGTTGACGAAGGATTCTACGTCGATGCGTACGCCGGATTCGGTGGTCAGGTACATGATCTGCGGGTCGCGCAGCTCGCCTTCTGCATTGCGGGTGGTCTTGGGGAATACGACTTCAGCGGTCTTGTAGTTCTCGCCGAGCAGCCAGCGGAGAACGTCGATTTCGTGAATCATGGAGTTCTCAACCGGCATCGAGGTGGTGAAGCCCGGTGCATCGTAGTTGCGGTGTACGCAGTGCAGCATGAGCGGCAGACCGTACTTGCCGGAGTCGATAGCTTTCTTCAGCTGGCCGTAACCCGGATCATAGCGGCGCATGAAACCAACCTGTACCAGTTGCTTGCCGGTCGCCATCTCAGCCTCCACGATGCGCTTGCAGGCATCCGCCTCGGGAGCCAGCGGCTTCTCGCAGAAAACGTACTTGCCGGCTTTGATCGCTGCCATGACGTACTGCTCGTGGAACGGGTCGAGCGTGGTAACGACTACTGCGTCGATGTCATCGGACGCAATCATGTCCTCGCCCTTTTCGTAAGCCTTGATGCCGTACTTCTCGGCAACCGACTTGCAGAAGTCAATGTTTGCATCCGCACAGGCAACAACCTTGCCGCCCTGCAGGGTGTTGTTGATGCGCTCAATGTGCGTGCGGCCGATTGCGCCCGTGCCTACCAGACCGATTTTCAGTTCTTCCATGATATTTCCTCCTCAAGTATGTCATTTCTTCTCATTTATGCAATTTTTTCTTTACGAGTACGTACTCGTAATTCTCTATAAAAAATATCTGCACATTTGCAGGTATCTTATGAGCAGATTTGCTGTTTTGCTGGTTTCTCCGCAGTATTTCTATATACATGTTACGAGTACGTCCTCGCAGCACTCCTGAAAAAATATCTGCATCTTTCAGCAAATATTCTTCGACGGTATTTTGTTCATTTTTCATTTTACGAGAACGTACTCGCAACACTCTATAAAAAATATTTGCATTTTTCAGCAAATACTTTTTATAAACATTCCTTGACCAGAATGCGGGTCTCGGTAAAAAACTGCTCCTGTGCAGGCTTTCTGCCGAATACTAGCTGATCCATGATCAGCTTGACCGGAAGTGCGCCCTGCTCATCTTTTTCGCCGCCGAGTGTCCAGTCTACAACGCCCTGCCGCATGAGTTCCACGATCTCAGGATAATCCTCGTAGCACAGTACCCGAATATCCTTCGACCGGCCGCTCTCGATCAGCGCTCTGCCGACCTGAGCCACGCCGCCGCAGGTGATGTAGATGCCGCGCAGATCAGGCTGTTCAGCCAGCAGCTGTACCGTTTTTTCATAGGTGATCTGCGGGTCCTCGAAGCTCTCCACACGCGATACGATCTCGATTTGCGGATACTCTACTTTGAGAAAATCTGCAAATCCCTGTTCACGCATCTGCACATAGTAGTTGTTGTTTTCGGTCTCGATTGCACTCGAAATGATGGCGATTTTGCCGTTTCCGTTCAGAAACTGCCCCATCAGCCGACCGGCAATACGGCTGGCTCTTGCGCTGTCGATGCTGACACAGCAGGTACGGCGCGAACCGTCGATATCCGAATCCGTAGTGATAACGGGAATACCTGCGTCAGCCGCTCGGTCAATCGCTCGACGTACACATTCCGCGTTGATCGGACTGAGAATGATGCCGTCCGCCTTTTCCTCAACTGCCTTGATGATGTACTCGCTCTGCCGCTTGGCTTCCTGGAAGCCGGTGACAGCGTAGGTGATCTCGATGTCAAAGCCGGTCTGCTCTTTCACGCCGCGTTCGATGCCTTTTTTCAGGTACGGCAGTGCATCCACCTGCACCAGAATGGCAGAAATGCGGTACACCTTGCCTTGACGCTGCAGCACACGGCCGCTCGGATTGGGCGTGTAGCCCAGTTCGTTGATGATGGCCTGCACCCTTGCACGAACTTCATCACTGACACCTACACGGTGGTGTACGACCTTATCGACTGTTGACGGATGAACTCCGGCGCGCTCGGCGATTTCCTTCATAGTAACTTTCATGCCGAACGATACCTCACTTTCATCGGCAAATCTGTGCTTTATTTGTCAGCGCGTACGTCCTCGCTGTGTCACGAGTACGTCCTCGTTATCTGACGATGTTATTGTAGCGCGATATCAATGCAAATGTCAACCGCTTTGAGCAAAGTTTTTGAAGTTCTGCTTTTTTCATAAAATACACGTCGTGATTTTGGTATTTTCACACAAACACAAGATGGATTGTGCATTTCATTTGCACAGATGCTGTTCTTTAGCTGTTGAAATTGTTGTTAGAATATACTCTGATAATATCGTCCTAACATCGTTACCATTCATCTCAGCCGCCAGATTGCTGTTTTTCATGGTCAAGCATACAACTCTATTTATGCAAATCTATGTGAAATTATACAAATGTATCTGTTTTAAGAGAATAACGTAATTTTCATGGTTTTTTCGGTAAAAATCGCTATTCTAAGCTGAATTTATTCAAAGTTTTGCGAGATTTACTGATCTATTCCGATTTGTACCCCCCTGTTAGATAAAAGGGGGCCATATATTTAGGGCGCGGCTGTCGCCGCGC
>ERZ772889.2239-NODE-2239-length-15530-cov-22.023393_pt1 | contig 15530 bp, 18 predicted proteins | sample MGYA00512127_ERZ772889 | MGnify/ENA primary metagenome ERZ772889 (study PRJEB29015, sample SAMEA2737689) | human gut metagenome | biome: human gut; feature: human-associated habitat; material: faeces | place: China | collected 2012 ...
GAACATAAAAACAGTTTCATCAATATTCTCCTTTATATATAAATTTCGATTTGTTCCAGTATACCATACAAAAATCCCCCTGTCCAACACCGTTTGTGGTGCGGGCGGGAGGATTGCGGCCTTGTATTTATGTGTCGGGATTGCTGTAAAGCAACCATGCTTTACAGCGCGACCTTGTGGTAAACCTTCTTGCCCTTCTTGATGACGACGCCCTTGTTCAGCGCGTCAACGGTCAGAACAGCCTTCGGGTCGGTGACCTTCTCGCCGTCGACGAGGACGCCGCCCTGCTGGACAAGCTGGCGGGCTTCACGGTTGGAGCCGCACAGACCCGCGGCGACCATGGCGGCCAGCAGGCCGACACCACCGTCCTTGACAAGCTCGGCGTCCAGCTTCGTGCTGGGCATATTCTCGTGGTCGGCGGCACCGCTGAACAGGCCGCGGGCAGTGGCCTGCGCCTTTTCGGCCTCCTCCTCACCGTGGACCATCTTCGTCAGCTCGTAGGCCAGAATCTCCTTGGCTTTGTTCAGCTGCTCACCCTCCCAGTGGTCCATCTCGTCGATCTGCTCCAGCGGCAGGAAGGTCAGCATACGGATGCACTTGAGCACATCCGCGTCGCCGACGTTGCGCCAGTACTGGTAGAACTCGAACGGGCTCGTCTTGTTGGGGTCAAGCCAGACGGCGTTGCCCGCGGTCTTGCCCATCTTCTTGCCCTGGGAGTCGGTCAGCAGCGTGATGGTCATGGCGTAGGCATCCTTGCCCAGCTTGCGGCGGATCAGCTCGGTGCCGCCCAGCATGTTGCTCCACTGGTCGTCGCCGCCGAACTGCATGTTGCAGCCGTAGTGCTGGAACATGTAGTAGAAGTCGTAGCTCTGCATGATCATGTAGTTGAACTCGAGGAAGGACAGGCCCTTCTCCATGCGCTGCTTGTAGCACTCGGCGCGCAGCATGTTGTTCACGCTGAAGCAGGGGCCGACCTCGCGCAGCAGCTCAATGTAGTTCAGGTCCAGCAGCCAGTCGGCGTTGTTCAGCATCAGGGCCTTGCCCTCGCCGAACTCAATAAAGCGCTCCATCTGACGCTTGAAGCACTCGGCGTTGTGGTCGATGTCCTCCTTGGTCAGCATCTTGCGCATATCGGTACGGCCAGACGGGTCACCGATCATCGTCGTGCCGCCGCCGATCAGGGCAATGGGGCGGTTGCCGGCCTGCTGCAGGCGCTTCATCAGGGTCAGGGCCATAAAGTGACCGGCAGTCAGGCTGTCCGCCGTGCAGTCAAAGCCAATGTAGAACGTGGCCTTGCCGTTGTTGATGACCTCCTTGATCTCCTCCTCGTCGGTGACCTGGGCAATCAGGCCACGGGCCTTCAGTTCGTCATAAATCGTCATGAGTTTTACCTCCGTTTGTTGCGGCAAGGGCAAAAATAAAAGCCCCTGCCAAATGTGAATTTGGCAGAGGGCGAAAGTTCGCGGTACCACCTCTGTTTGCCCGTCCCTCACGGCGGCGGGCCTTCGCGGGTGCGGCAGACAAAGGACTGCGTACACCCCAAGCGCTGTAACGTGCGCACACGGCACAGCCTACTGGCTTTCGCGTTCAGCCTGCTGCTCCGGGCTGTATTCCGCCGCCTGCACTGCCGACCCCTTGCACCAACCGGGGCTTCTCTGAAGCATAACAGACGGGTACTGGCTCCCATCACTGCATTTAACAAAAGATACTGTATCATATCCAACACGGGTTGTCAAGGGGTGGTGCATATAGAATGCGCCCGCTCCTTGTAGGGGCCGATGCTTGCATCGGCCCGCAGTCGGCGCGAGGGCTATTTGGATTTCTCAATCAATTCCCGCGCACTGGCCAGGCTCAACTCGCTGACCTTGTCGCCGGAGATCATCCGTGCCAGCACCTCCACGCGGCCATCCATGTCAAGCGTGTGGATCTCGGTGAACGTGCGGTCCTTGCGGACATTCTTCTGGATCAGCAGCTGGTTGTCCGCAAACGCAGCGACCTGCGGCGTGTGGGTGATGCAAAGCACCTGATGCCCCCTAGCCGTCTGGTGCAGCAGCTGCCCGATGCGCCCCGCGGCCAGGCCGGAAACGCCGGTGTCGATCTCATCGTAGATGACCGTCGGCAGCGCGTCGCGGTCCGCCAGCGCGCTCTTGAACGCCAGCATAATGCGGGAAAGCTCACCGCCGGACGCGATCTTTGCCAGCGGCTTCGGCTCCTCGCCGGGGTTCGTCGAAATCAAAAATTCCACGGTATCCTGCCCGTGGGAGGACAGCGGCCCCCGGGTATGCTTGAGCGCAAAGCGGATGCCAGGCATGTTCAGAAATTCCAGCGCCGCCTTCATCTCCTTGTTCATGGCAGCAAAGCCTTTCAGGCGGCTCTGGGTCAGCTTCTCGGCAGCCTCCTTGGCGGCGGCATACAACGTCTGCATCTGCGCTTTCAGTTCGGCAATCTTCTGCCCCGACGACTGGAATGTCTCCAGCTCTGCAGCGGCGGCCTCGCGCCGTGCCAGCAGCTCGTCGACCTCCATGCCGAACTTCTGCTTGATGCGGTAGATCGTATCAAGCCGCGTTTCGATCTGGTCCAGCTCCCCGGCGTCAAAGCCGTAGGCGTCCAGCCGGTCTGCCAGGTCGGTGGCCAGCTCGCGCGCGCTGTAGTACAGGTCGTTCAGCCGCTCGGACATGGCAGTCAGCGACTCGTCGAGCCGCGCACTGTTCTGCAGCCCGTCAACGGCCCCGCCCAAGAGGTCTGCCGCGCCCGCCTGCTCACCGTCCTCGTCACCGGCCAGCGCCAGATGGGCGGCGGTGATGCCCGCCAGAATGCTCTGGGCGTGGGTGATGACGTTCTTGCGCTCCTGCAGCGTCTTTTCCTCGCCGGGCTGCAGGGCCGCGGCGTCGATGGTGTCGATCTCGGCGGTCAGTACCTCAATGCGGCGCTGTTTGTCGGATTCGCTTGCGTTCAGGGCGTCCAGCTGCCGCTTGACCGTGACCAGCTCGCGGTAGCGGCGGTAATACTCGGCGAACAAATCGCGGTTCTGGGCATACTGATCCAGCAGCCCCAGATGCAGTGCCGGGTTTGTCAGGCTCTGGCTGTCGTGCTGGCCGTGGATGGAGAGCAGCCCCGACGAAATGTCCCGCACCACCGCCGCCGTGGCGGGCATGCCGTTGACGCGGCAGCTGCCCTTGCCCTCGGCGTTGATCTCGCGGTACAAAAGCAGGTCGTCGGTGACCTCGTAGCCGCATTTTTCCAGCTGCTTTTTGACGGAGGCCGGGATACTCTCAAACGTTGCCCAGATGCACGCCTTCTGTGCGCCGCTTCGCACCAGCTCACGCGAGGTGCGGTTGCCTAAAATCGCATTGATGGAGTCGATCAGGATGGATTTACCGGCACCGGTCTCACCTGTCAGCACGTTAAAGCCGGGGGTAAAATTCACCTCGGCTTTTTCAATAACGGCTACATTTTCAATTTTCAGGCTTGCCAGCATGGGGCAGCTCCTCCCTGTCGTTAAAATTACCCGCGGCGGGTGTACTGCTGCAGCTGCTTGCAGATGGCGGCTGCGTCATCCTCGCTGCGCATCAAGATAAAGAACGTGTCATCGCCGGAAAGCGTGCCGACGACATTGTCCCACTGCTTGGCGTCGAACACCTCGCACGCAGCGTTGGCCATGCCGGAAAAACACTTGACCAGTACCAGGTGCCCGGCGTAATCAACCTTGAGCACCGACTCGCGGAAAATCATCTCAAACCGGCTGGGTGAATGCGTTACCTTGCCGGACGCAGACGCCGGCACGTAGCGGTAACGCCCGTCAGCGGTGGCTGTTTTGACCAGCTGCAGCTCACGAATATCGCGGGATACCGTGGCCTGCGTCACGTCAAAGCCTTCCTCTCGCAGGTGGGCCAGCAGGTCCTCCTGCCGGTCAATAGGGTGCTGTTCAATCAGGTCAAGAATTGCCTGATGGCGTGCACTTTTCACAGGGATCATCTCCTCATCAATTTGTTTTCAATCGCATGGAACTGTTCCGCGTCGTCGAAGGCAATCAACCGCAGGCGCTGCCCACAGCCGGTCACCAGCAGGCTTTCACCCGGCAGTAGGTCGCACTGGGCGCTGCTGTCCGCACAGGCAAAGCTGCCGTCGCGGTTTTCGGCATCAGCGATAATTTTCAGATGGCGGTCAGCCGCAAACACAAGCGGCGCGGCGTGTACATTGTGCGCACAGACCGGCGTCAGAACCAATACGTCCGCGGCGGCGTCCAGGATCGGCCCGCCCGCCGAGAACGAGTACGCGGTGGAGCCCGTCGGCGTTGCCAAAATCATGCCGTCGCTGCGGTAGCTGCCCACCAATGCACCGTCGCAGTACACCTTATAATCCATCGGGTGCAGCCGGGTCTGACCGAACACCACAAGGTCATTGATGGCGTCAGCCTGCCAGCCGTGGGCCGGGGCTTCGGCGTGGAGCAGACGGCGGTTGGCAAGGGTGAACTCCCCCGCAGCCAACCGTTTGAGCTTGGCCGTAAGCTCACCGACCTCGCAGGTCGCCAGAAAGCCGGTGCGGCCAAGATTGACACCCAGAACGGGCTTGCCGTGCTTCATGCAGGAAAGCCCGGCGCGCAGCAGCGTGCCGTCACCGCCGATGGTCACGACCTGGTCGGCGGCGCGGTAGGCATCCGCCTCGGGCAGAAAATGCACACCCGTCAGCCCGGCAGAACCAAATTCGTTCGCAAAGGGCTGCGGCATCAAGACCGGCACGCCCAGCCCGGCCAGCACAGCGGCAGCCTGCCGCGTAACGGCAAGCCCGGTGTCCTTGGTCGGGTTGGGAATCAGCAAAACCGACATTGTGTCAGGGTCCTTTCTCAGTGCAGATTGGGCGCTTTGTCCAGCGTATCGTGGGAGGCTGCGACGACCTTTTCAATCAGGCCCTCCGGCAGCGGCTGCGGGGTATCGCAGTGCTGGACGTACATCAGGTATTCAATGTTGCCCTCGGGTCCCTTGATGGGCGAAAAGTCCAGGCCCGCGGGGGTAAAGTGGTTCGCCATGGCATACCCCTCGGCCATTTTCAGTACCTCGCGGTGGGTAGCCGGGTCGCGCACGACGCCCTTTTTGCCGACCTTCTCGCGGCCAGCCTCAAACTGCGGCTTGACCAGGCAGACGCCGACAGCGTCCGGTGTGCAGATGGCGTCTGCCACCGGGAAGATATGCTTGAGCGAGATGAACGAAACGTCCACGCTGAAGAACGCAACCGGCTCTGCCAGGTCCTCAGGCTTTACATTGCGGATGTTCGTTCTTTCCATATTGATGACGCGCGCATCGGTGCGCAGGCTCCACACCAGCTGGCCGTAGCCCACATCGACGGCGTAGACCTTGACCGCGCCGTTTTGCAGCATACAGTCGGTAAAGCCGCCCGTGGACGCGCCAATGTCCATGCAGACCTTGCCGTCCGGGCGCATCGGAAAGACCTGCATGGCCTTTTCCAGCTTGAGGCCGCCGCGGCTGACATAGCCGATGTCATGCCCGCGCACCTCGACCTTGGCGTCGGGTGCGATCATCTCACCGGCCTTGTCGACCTTTTGCTCGTTGACAAAGACGATGCCGGACATGATGAGCGCCTTGGCGCGCTCACGGCTCTGTACCAGTCCGTTCTGGCACAGGTATTGATCCAGGCGAATCTTGCTCATGCCTGTTTCTCCTTTAAAGCGTTCAAAATATCTGCGCAGAGGGCCGCGGCGTCAAGCTGCTGATCCTTGCGCAGCTCGGGCACATTGGCGTGCAGCAGATGGCTGTTGTCCACGGCATGCAGCAGGAATTTGCCCTGCCAGCCGCATTGCTGCATGGCAAAGCCCAGCTGCTCGCCGATGCCGCCGGTGCGCACCGTATCCTCGGCAAACAAAATCGTGTCGTAGTGCTTCAGTGTATCGCACACACCATCCGGCAGCGGGTAAAGCTGCGTCAGCTTGACGCAGTCCGCCTGCACGCCATGCTGGGCCAGCAGATCCTTGGCGGCAATGATCTCCTCAGTCTCGGCACCGTAGCTGACAAGCGCGACACGTGCGCCATCGACAGGGTCCAGCACATCGTAGCGCGCGCCTGTGCAGGGCAGCGCCGCCAGTGCGGGGTTCTCGCCGCCGCGGGCATAGCGGATCATCCGCGGGCCGTGAGCCTCGCGCACAAGATAGGTCAGCCAGTAGCGCAGCTCCGCATAGTTGGCGGGGGCAAAAATCGGGATGTTCACATTCGAAAAGAACGCAACATCGTAAATGCCCTGGTGTGTGGCACCGTCGCCGGGCACCAGCCCCGCGCGGTCCACAGCGAACAGCACATCCAGCTGCATCAGATTGACATCATGGATGATCTGGTCGTAGGCACGCTGGAAAAATGTTGAATAGATGGCAACCACGGGCAGCAGCCCCTGGCTGGCCAGGCCCGCCGCAAACGTGACGGCGTGTTCCTCCGCCATGCCGACGTCAAAGAAACGCCCGGGATGGCGGTGCTTGAAGAAGTTCAGGCCGGTGCCGTACTTCATGGCGGCGGTGATGCCGCACAGCCGCGGCTCGTCGTCGCCCAAATCTGCCAGCGCACAGCCGAACGTAGACGAGAAGGAATCCTTCGGTGACAGCTCGGGGTCAGTCAGATGGTTCAAATCGATGGACGATACGGCGTGGAACTCGCCGGGGTTCTCCTCGGCGGGCTTCAGGCCCCTGCCCTTTTTGGTGACGACGTGCAGGAAAACCGGCGCATACTGCTCGCCGCGCAGGTTCGTCAGCGTGTGGGTCAGCATGCCCACATCATGGCCGTCGATGGGCCCGATATACTGGAAACCCATCTCCTCAAACATCGTGGACTTGTAGATGCCGCGGCGGATCAGCTGCTTGCCGCCCTGCAAGACCCTGACCAGCGCCTCACCCGCCACGGGGATGCGCTCGAGCGTCGTCTCCATGTGGGCCTTGACGTGGGAGTACTTCGGGTCGGTGCGCAGCTTGGTCAGATAATTCGCCATCTGGCCGACATTTTTGGAAATCGACATCTTGTTGTCGTTCAGGATAACGATCAGATTGTTCAGCTTGCTGACATTGTTCATGCCCTCGTAGACCATGCCGCCGGTAAACGCACCGTCGCCAACGATGACCACGACCTTGCCCGGCTCGTTCTTGAGCTTTTTGGCGCGGGCGATGCCGATGGCTGTTGACAGCGCCGCACTGCCGTGGCCGGCAATAAAGGCGTCACAATCGCTCTCCCGCGGGCTGGGAAAGCCGGAAATGCCGTTTTTGCGGCGCAACTGGGCGAAGCCCTCGCGCCGCCCGGTCAGCAGCTTGTGGGTGTAGCACTGGTGGCCGACGTCAAACAGCAGCTTGTCCTGCGGGAAGTCCAGCACGCGGTGCAGGGCCACCGTCAGCTCCACAACGCCGAGGTTCGACGACAGATGGCCGCCGGTCTCGGAAACGCTCTTGATCAAAAACTGCCGAATCTCCTCACACAGGGCGGGCATATCGGACGCGGGCAGGTTTTTTATTTCTCCGGGCGCATTGATGCGCTCCAGCAAGGGATAGCTCATATACGCACCTCGTTTTTACACCATCGGCATGGCAAAGCCCAGCACAATGCCGAGCGCCGCACCGGTCACAACCTCGATCGGCGTATGGCCGACCATTTCCTTCAGCTTTTTGCCGTGGGGCAGCTGGAACTGCTCAAAGCCCTGATCCATCCATTCGGTGAACATCCGGTTCAGCACCTTGGCCTGCTCGCCGGTCTCGTAGCGCACGCCCATGGCGTCATACATGACAATGATGGACAGCACCGCCGCAATGGCGAAAATCGGGGAATTGACGCCGCAGTACCGCCCCGTGGCAACGACCATGGCGCAGACCGTGGCCGAGTGGGAGCTGGGCATGCCGCCCGCACCCCACATACGCTCGGCAATAAAGCGGTGGAAGATAAAAAGATTCAGAAGAACCTTAATAAGCTGGGCCAGCAGCGATGCACAGATCGCCGTAGCCAGCACAAAATTCCAACTCAGCGCAGCGCGCAACAGTGGCATGGGATCACATCCTTATTTCTTACGTTCCAGCAGCTCCGCTGCCATCAGGCGCAGAAAATCTGCCCCGGGGCCAAGCGCATCCAGCGCGGCCAGCGCTGCGGCATTGTGGCGCTCGGCTTCCTCGTGTGCGCCCTGTAAACCGTACAGCGTGATAAAGGTGGTTTTGTCGTTGTCGGCGTCGCTGCCCACGGGCTTGCCAAGCTCCTCCGTCGTAGAGGTGACGTCCAGAATGTCATCGACGATCTGGAAAACCAGACCAAGCTCGGCAGCGTAGCGCACCAGCGCCTTGCGGGTGTCCGTGTCGGGGCGCACACCCGCGGCGGTACAGCCCAGCTCGACGGCGGCAATGATGAGCGCACCGGTTTTGTGGGCGTGCAGGTTTAAAAGCTCGGCCTCACCGGCGCGCACGGTTTCAAAATGCTTGTCCAGCTCCTGGCCGTAGAGCATGCCGCGGTCCCCGCCGCCTTTGGCCAGCAGCTGCACGGCCTCAATGCGGCTCTCGGCAGAGCACTTTGCATGGGCAAGGACCTCAAACGCTGCCGTGACCAGTGCGTCCGCGGCCAGCAGGGCCGTAGCCTCGCCAAACTGCTTGTGGCAGCTCGGGCGTCCGCGGCGGAAATCATCGTTGTCCATGCAGGGCATATCATCGTGAATGAGCGAGTAGCAGTGCAGCATTTCCAGCGCACAGGCATAGTCCAGCGCATCGGCAGCGTCGGCACCGGCCAGTTGGCAGGCGGCCAGCGTCAGCACGGCGCGCACCCGCTTGCCGCCGCCCAGAAGGCTGTAGCGCGCGGCCTGCCCCAGCTCAGACTGCTGCGGCAGGTATTCATCGCACAATGCGGCCAGGCGCTTTTCGGTCAGACCGGCCCAGGCGGCAAGCTGCTGCTTATATTCCTCATGCGTCATGGGGCACCTCCACATCCGGGGCAAGGCTGGCGTCGATCTCCTCGACCTGCAGCCGGGCCTTGTCCAGCGCTGTATTACAGTAATGGATCAGCCCGGCGGCCTCGGCGTACAGCTTGACGGAATCAGCCAGCGGTGTGGCTTCATCCTGCAGCTGGGTCAGAAGTCCCTGCAGGCGGTCCATGCCTTCCTCGAAGGATTTGGGCTGCTTCATCGGGTATCACTCCCCTGTTTTTTGTTCCAAAGTGTGTACCGCTTCCACGCGGCATTCGGCGGCGGCTCTGGCACCGCACAGCGTCACGGCATCGCCGGGACGCAGTGTTTCGACGGCGCAGGGCGTGCCGTTTTGCTCCGGCAGCGCGTAGCCGCGGGCCAGCACCGCGTAAGGGCTCAGGGATTCCGCCACCGCAGCGGCACTTTGCAGGCTGCGCCGGGCATCCTGCACATGGCGCTGTGCGGTCTGCCGGACAGCGGCCTGCGCAATGGCAAGCTCCTGCCCGCGGCGGTCTAACTGCTGGTGCTGACGCTGCAAAAGCTGCGCCGTGGCCAGCTGGTTAAACCTATTATAGCATAGATTGCAGCGATTCTGTATATTTTTTTGAATATTTTGCTGCAAAATGAATATTTTCTGCCGTACATCCCCCTGATCGGGCACGCAGAGCTCCGCCGCGGCGGACGGTGTCGGCGCGCGCAGGTCGGCAACATAGTCCAGAATCGAAGTGTCGATCTCATGCCCTACCGCCGAGACCACCGGCCTGCGGCAGGCGGCTGCCGCGCGGGCGATACGCTCGGAGTTGAATACCCACAGATCCTCTTTGCTGCCGCCGCCGCGGGTGACCAGGATCAGGTCGGGCCGCGGGTCGCGGTCCAGCCTGTGGATGCCGTCCACGATACTCTTTTCAGCCTCGATGCCCTGCACGCTGACGGGGGCCAGCAGCAATTTCACCATCGGCCAGCGACGGCCAATGACGTTCTGCACGTCCTGCCACGCTGCGCCGGTCTTGCTCGTGACAACGCCGATACACCTCGGTACGGCGGGCAGCGGGCGCTTGCGCTCGGGCGCAAACAACCCCTCGGCCTCCAGCTTTTTGTACAGCGCGTCAAACGCCATCTGCGCGGCACCCGCGCCGAAGGGCTTCATATAGTCAGCGTAGAGCTGGAACGCGCCGTCCCGCTCATAGATCGTGGCGCGTCCGTAGACGAGCACCAGCATACCGTTCTGCGGTTCGAAGTTCAAAAGCTGTGCCTGGGAGCGGAACATGACAGTCTTGATGGAGGCGTTCTCATCCTTGAGCGTGAAATACAGATGCCCACTCTTGTAATGCCGCGTAAAGCCGGAAATCTCCCCGCAGACGATCAGATCGTTCAGCGGGTCGCATTGCTCCAATACGCGCTTTGCCAGCCGGTTCAGGCTGGTTACATTGATGTAGTCGGCCATGCGCCACACTCCCTCGCCGCCAGGATCGAGATGCCAATGGCATTGTCACTGGCAAATTTTCCCGGTACAAAATGTGCGTTCGGCACGCGGTTCGTCACATAGGTGCGGATCAGATCGCTGCTCATAACGCCGCCCGCAAAAACTACGGGCAGACCCGTATGCTCGGCCAGGGCGTTGTTTGCCATCCGCACAAGCGTTTCGCCCACGCAGAGCAGACAGTATTTGCAGACATAGGGCGCGTCATGCCCGTCGGCCAGCAGCTTTGCGCACTGGTTCTCAAGGCCGGACAGACTGCACGTCAGCCCGTGTACACTGACCTTGGGATGGACTTTTTCTTTACACAAAGCGGCCTGCTCACTGACATAGACGCCCGCCGGGAACGGAAAGCCCAGCTTGACGCCGAGCCGGTCCACAGCCTGCCCGGCGTACAGATCGCTGCTTGTGCCCAGCGGCGTGATGCGCTCGGCCCCATGGCACAAAAGAAGGTCGGTGGTGCCGCCGGAGACATGAAATACAAGTGACTCCCGCTCAAACAGCGTGAAATCCCCCGCCGCGTACAGCGCCGCGGCAATATGCCCCTGCTGGTGGGTCAGCTCGATGAGCGGCAGCGCGCGGGACAGGCTGAACGCCGTCGCGGCGCTGACACCGGCCAGAAAGCACGGCATATACGACCCCTCCACGGGGCGCGGCCTGGCGGACACACCAACGGCCCTGACCTGCGTCAGGTCGGCCCTTGCGCCCAGCTCCGCCAGCATGGCGGGCAGGGCTGCCGTGTGGTGGAACAGCGCGTCGCTCTGCCGCAGACCGAGCTGCCCTTCCTTGACGGGCAAAATTTTTTTGCAATCGCAAACAACCTCTCCGGCGTCTGTGTCAAACACTGCCAGAGAGGTTGCGTAATTGCTGGTGTCGATGCCCAGCGTCAGCATTGGGGTTCGGGGGTCTCGCCGCGCTCACGCGCAACGACACCCAACAGGCCGTTGACGAACTGGTAGTCGTCCTCGGCACCGTATTTCTTGACCAGCTCGACAGCCTCGTTGATGGCGACGCCGGGCTTCTGTTCGTCGCCGTACAGCATCTCGGCCAGGGCCAGGCGCAGGGCAACCAGGCTCACGCGGGGCACGCGGGAAAGCGTCCAGCCCTTCAGGTGGGCGGTGATGATCTCATCCAGCTCGGCGGCGTGGTCGTTCATGGCGGCCAGCAGCTGGTTGGCGAATGCGTCTGGGGCGGCGTGCTCCTCGGCGGGGACCGTCGGCTCTTCGGGTTCAAACGTGGCGGCAAACGCCGTCAGGAAGGCCGTCTCGCGGGATTCGCGGCGGGTCAGCTTTTTCTCCATACGTAAAGTTCCTGTCTTTCCTTGGTTTTCTTACTCTTTTTCGGCTGCGTCGGTCAGGCCCACGACCAGAACATCCACGCGGGACACGGTGATGCCCGTCATGTTCTGGATCGTCTGCTTGACGTTCTCCTGCACCTTTTCGCACAGGGGCATGACCTTGCTGCCGTACACAACGGTGAGGTGCACCGTGACGGTGGCAATGCCGTCCTCCATGACGACGGTGACCGGCTTCTGCAGGCCGGTGCGGCCCAGAAGTGAGCGGACGTTCTGGCTGGTGCCGGTGGCTACATCGGCAACACCGTCAACCTCCAGCGCGGCCAGACGCGCAATTTTTGCGATAACCTCGGTCGAGATCTGTAAGCTGCCGCCGATGGTATTGTGTACATCCATAGTGTGTACCCTCCCGTTGCAAACGGCCTTGCGGCCATAGTTCTACTAATATAAATCAGTGTACCACAAAACAGCACGGTTTGCAACAGAATGTTCAGTTATTTTACCTCTACAATCGTAATGTCCTGTGCAGTCAGCCCCTTGCATTGGCTCAAAAGCGCGTCGCGGATGCGGGTGACCTCCTCGGCATTCAGGGCATCGCTCTCGGTCATGACGGTCACATTGGCCTTGCTGCCCTCCAGATTCACCACGCAGTCGGTAAAGCCCTTCGACTTGATGAGCGTTTCCAGCTTGGTTTCAAGCGTGATATTGCTGATGCGGTCACTCAGCTGGGTCGTCAGCTGCTCCTTTTCCTCGCTGGTCAGCTTGGTGTCCTTCAGGGACTTTTTCAGGGTGTCCAGCGCCTCATCCCGCGCCTTGCTGCGCGTTAAGCGGGCGGACTCAAAAAACTCGGTGCCGGAATCCTTGTTTACGCTGACGAGCTGGGCCTCGCCGTAGTTCTTGTTGGCGGTTTCCTCAGCGCTCATCATCTGCGTATCGGCCCCGGCAGCCGTCTCCAGCACGAGCGGGTCGGTGATCGGCTCGGCGGCCTGGGCCGAGGTCTCCACGGCTTCCCCGGCGGTGTCTGACACGACCAGACTGGGCGGGGCCTCGCGGGAGAAGGACCAGTTCAGGTACACGGCGGCTCCCAGCGCCAGTGTCAGAACGACGGCAGTTGCGCCGCGGCTTTTCAGCTTGGCAGAAAGTTGCTTCATGGTGTTCCTCCCTCTAGTTGGCCGATGCCATTTTTGCAACGGTGATATGATTGGTGCCGATGCCGGTCAGTGCCTGCACCAGGGCGGTGACGCGGCTCTGCACGGCAGCACTGCCGCCGCCCTCGCAGACAACGGCGACGCCGAGCACGCGGGGCGTCTCGACGGTCTCCACAAGGCCGTCCGCCCCGCCGCTGCCCAAAAGTACATGGGTGGAGCTGCCGTCGCTGTCGGTGTCGGTAGCATAGATGCTCTCGCTGCCGGATTCCAGCGTGACCATGACGGCGGTCTTGCCCGCACCCTCCACACGGGAAATCAGTGCGGTCAGGCGGGTCTCCAGCTCTGCGGCATAGTCGGCGGTGCTGTCGGTCATGGCGGCTGGCGCGGCGCTCTGCGTGCTGCTGTCCGCGGGCAGCCAGGACGAGACCGCCAGCAGCAACAGCCCGGCCAGCCCCATGCAGACCAGCAGGTTTACCCGCTGCTTTTCATCTGCCAGCGCTGCGCGCAGCCGGGCGGCCAGTGGAGCCAGACGCTCCCGGGCGGTCATGGGGCAGCCTCCGCAAAGCGCCAGGGCAGCTCCCCCGCATTGACGGCGAGCAGGGCTTCAATGGCAGGCTTGTTGCGCGGGTCCACGGGTGTGATGACACATACGCCATTCTGCCAGCTGACCGCAGCGTTGATTCCGGCGTTCCGCAAAACCTCGCGCACGGCATCCACCGAGGCGGCCAGCGCAAGCTCCCGGCTGTAATCGGAGTAGTCGGCGGTGTCCTGCCCATCGGGCAGGCTGCGCAGCTCCCGCACAAGGCCGTCCCAGTCAAGACCGTGCACCAGCTGCACGCCCACTGTTAAAATATACAGCACCAGCACGGCATTTATGACGGATTTAAAGCCGTTCTCCGGCCAGAAAAGCCGCAGTATGCCCGCCAGCGCGGACAGCACGCAGCATCCCAGCGCTATGTGACGCAGTGAAGTCATCCCAAGCCCCCGTTCCCCGCCAGCAGCAACAGCGCCGTGGACAGAAAGATCATGAAGAAATACAGCACCAGCATGGACCCGCAGAGCCGTGCCCCCTCAAAGTAAAGGCGGCAGAGCTGTGCGCACTGCCTTTGCCCGGTGGCCCCGGCCAGGATGCCCGCGGCGGCAAAGGCCAGCGCGCAGGCAAGGCATTGGAGCAGTACCGGGGCAAACAGCGCGGCCAGTGCCAGCAGCGCCGCCAAGGCCAGAGAACCCTTCAGCAGCTGTACGGCGGCGGCAGCGCCCGTCAGCGCTGCGGCTGCGGCGTCCCCGACAACGGGAATGACACCCTGCAATAGCCCCTTGCCGGTCCGCAGGGCCGCACTGTCCGCCGTGGCTGCCAGTACGCTTTGCAGCCCCAGCACAAGGCTGAACAGCGCCCCGCAGCCCTTGAGCAGCCAATGCAGGCAGCGGGAAAACAGCGCGGCGGCATCCCCCATGCCGGGGTTGTCCCACAAGCAGGCCGAGACCGCAAAGCAGAAATACAGCTGCATGACAGGCAGAAGCAGCTTTTGGATGATGGCTGAAAGAAACCCGGACATGGCAAAAAACATGCCGCTGTAGACAAGCGCCCCCGATGTCTGCCCGCCCGCGGCGGCCAGGCCGCTGAACACCGGCACAAAGGCAGTCAGATAGGTGCGGCAGTCCTGCGCCGTCGCGGCGACAAGCTCGGTCAACTGCATGGCAGCGGAAAGGCTCAGCGTGCCAAAGCCGAGCACCGCGAGGATCTCCACATAGGCGCGGTACGGGTCCCCGGCCAGCAGGCCCAGCAGCCCCGCCAGCAGCAGATACCCGGCGGACTGCGCCGCAAGGTGCAGTGCGGGCTGCAAACCCTCGGCGGCCCAGGCACCGACGGTGTCACATAAATCGGAAAAGCGCCAGCGGGCGGCGTCGGATAGGTCAGTGCCGCCTTCGTCCAAGATGCCCCGAGTGATTTTGGGCAATTCGCCGGACAGCTCGTCCGCAAACACAGGCGGCGGTACGGCCAGCAAAAGCACTACTGCAAATAGGCCGCAAACGAGCCGAGCAGCGATTGCAGCAGCGGCAGCGCCTGCAGCAGCGCCAGCACCCTGCCGCAGAGCTCGATGGCGGTAGCCGCCGCGGAAAGCCCGGCCTCCTTGCAGGTATCGGCGGCAAGCTGCGCCACCAGCGCAATGCCCAGCACCTGCAAAAGCACTGCCGGGCTCTGCCCCTGAAAATACTCGTCCAGCGTGCGCAGCCAGTCGAGCAGAGGCTGGACCTGCCGCACAACGATGGCCAGCAGCCCCGCGGCGGTGCAGACCGAGACGAGGAACGCGAACGCGGGCTGGTCCTTTTTCAGGAGCAGGGTCAACACAGCCGCCACAAGCACCGCGGCGGCCAGCTTGCACAACAGCATCATAGCTCATAGCTCAAACAAGGCTTTGATCAGCACAAACAGGTCACTGATCTGCCGTACCAGCATCGACAGCACGACGATCAGCCCCGCCAGCGTGGTCATCATGGCCTGATCCTCCCGTCCGGAGCGGATGAGTAGCTGATTCAGAACGGCCACGATGATGCCGGTGGCGGCAATTTTAAAAACAAGGTCGATGTCCATAGGGGCCACTCCTTACCACAGCAAAATGGCGGCCAGTGCGCCGAGGCAGCCCCCCAGCCGCGGCCATAGCCGCCGGGCCGTGCGGCAGTGCTCCGCAGC
>ERZ772889.2252-NODE-2252-length-15465-cov-3.492278_pt1 | contig 15465 bp, 9 predicted proteins | sample MGYA00512127_ERZ772889 | MGnify/ENA primary metagenome ERZ772889 (study PRJEB29015, sample SAMEA2737689) | human gut metagenome | biome: human gut; feature: human-associated habitat; material: faeces | place: China | collected 2012 ...
ATTATATTATATTTTTTTTTATTTGTAAACCTCTAAATTAAAAAAAGTTTATTTTTTTCTATTTTGTACTAATTGACTTTTATAGTGTATTTTGTTATAATTTAATAAGAATAGGTATCGGTGATAAAAATGAAAAAAATTGGTGGAAAAAGTTTTTGGATCATTTTAGTTATTAGTATTGTTGCTTTAATTATTTTGACGATTGGAGTTATATTTCTTACTAGAAAATCTAGTAAAGAATTTTATAGTGCTGGATATATTATTAATAGTACTGCTAGTAAGAGTGACAAACTTTATTTTAAAGACAATACTGTATATAAAGAAAATGTTTTTGAAGAATATGTTTTTAAGAATGTAGATAATAAAGAAGTTAATGTTGATAAGAATAATTTTATTCATTATTTAGATAATTCTTTATCTTTTATGAAAAATGGTGTTATATTGGATTTAGATAATATTAGTACTTCTTTAGTACCATATTATAATATTACTGATGCTTCTATTATTAAGTATAATAATGGTGGTTATTATATTGAAACCGCTGATAAAACTTTAGTGTTTGGTAATTTTCTTGGTAAAATTACTGATAATAAATATATTGTTGTTGGAAAAGATATTAAAATTAAACTTGCTGGTAGTAATGAAACAGTAAGTGGTGATTATTTTGAAATATTATTTGTAGAAGATGGAGTTGTTAAAATAGAAAATCAAGAGGGCAGTTATCAGACTGTTAGTGATGGTACTACTATTTATGTGGGAAATAATATTAAAATTGATCTTGGAGATAAAAATGTTTATTTAGATGATAATAGTAAATTATCACTTAATGAGATGACAATTGATGGTAGTGAAAATATTAATATTACTCCTAGTGATGGTAAAGTTAAAGATGACAAAAAAGATAATAAAGGAGATGCTGAAGGTAAAGATAATACTAGTAATAATCCAAATGGCAATGGTACTGATGGTAAGGAAAATACAACACCTGGTAATAATGGTGATAACAAAGTAGATGGTGATGAAAATCCAGATGATAATAAAACGGTTATTAAGAAAGAGGTTTCTGTTGATTTGGTTAGTGCAAAAGCAGGTATTAATTCTTTTGAAGCTAATTTTCAAGTAATTGATACAGGAGATTTTATTAAAGGTAATTTAATATTTAATGTTGTTAATACTACAACTGGAGAAACAGTTTATACTAAGATACTTGCTAATACTAGTGATATTCAAAATATTGTTATTAGTTCTTTGAGCCCTGATACTAATTATGTTATGACTGTTAGTGAAGAAAATAATAGCACTGGTATTCAATATTTTCAAAAGATATTTAGAACTGACACTTTAGATTTAAGTTTAGTTAGAGAATATGTTACTACTGATACATTATCTTATTCAATTGATTTTGGTAGTAGTAATGTTAAGTCTGCTAATGTAAGTATTTGTGGTAGTGATGGTAAATCTTGTAGTGAACCTGTTATAGTATCTAATTCTGATGATAATACTGTTACTTTTGATGATTTGAAAAAAAATACTACATATAATATTAAAGTTGATTCTGTAGTATTTAATAATTTGAATTATTCTGATGTTTATACTATTAATACTAGTGATACTACTTTAAAAGAAAAACCTGTACTTGGTGATATTTCTGTAAAGGTTAGTAATGATGGTAAAGAGTTTACTCTTTTGATGGATAAACCTACTGATGAAGATAAGAGTATTACTAAGTATACTTATGAAATATATAACGCTAAAGATATAAATGAGGAGAGTATTTCTACTGCTGAACCTGTTTATAGTTTTAGTAGTAATGAATTAAAAGAACAAAAATTAAAACTTGGTGAAAATGGGCTTGTTAGTAATGTTGATTATCGTTTCAAAGTAGTAGTGGACTATTATGATAATTATAAGAATAATCAAATTGAGACAGGATATAGTAATTATTTTCAAATTGTTGGTAAACCTACATTAGAGTTTGCTCCAGATGATGAACTTATTTCATTTAATCAAATTGGTGGTGTTGTTACTATAAAAGATGAGGGATGTACAATACCTAATAATGAGAGAAAATGTGCTAATAAAGAAAATGACTTTATTATTAAGTATTATGGACCTGATAATGTTAAGAAGACTATTAATGGTGTATCATTTACTAATCATGATGATAATACATTAACTTATGATTTATTACTTAAAGGTCTTACTGAGAATACTTTATATACTTTTGAAGTTTATGCTGATATTGATATGCAAAATGGTGAAGGACTTAGAAGTAGTGAATATATTGGTAGTTTTACTGCTAAGACTGATGGTACTAAGGCTTTAATGATGCAAAATTGGAAAGATAATAATTATAGTTTTGATACGCCAATTTCTGTTAATACTGAAATGGTAAGTACTGAGCCTAGTGATAATTCTATTGATAAAGTATCTTCTATTACATTTAATTTATATGCAGGTAATGTTAAAAATGTTTCTTTACCTGAACCTATTGGTAGTTTTACTACTACGGAAAATATTAGAGATTTATATTATAATAAGGAATTTACTTTAACTTCTAATATGTTTGGTATTGAAAACTTAGATGCTTTAAGAGAAATATCTGGTGGTAAATTATATAAGAATTATACTATAGAAGTTACTGATGCTTTTGATGAAACTGGGACTAATGAGTTTACAATATTAAATAATATGTATGTATTTAAAACACCTTCTATTCTTTTACTTGAAGATGAGGTTAGTAATCCGGAAATTATTGTTAAAGAAATTACTAATAATATGACTAATTCTGGTGATTATGCTGGTATTTCATATGATAGTAGACTTGATAAAGATACTATAAGAGGATATAAAGTAACTGCTAATTTTGATAGTGACAAGATTAGTAGTGTACTTAAACTAGTTGATAATCCTATTAAGAATGTTAAATTCTATGTTTATAATAAAGATGGTAATGTTATTACTACTAAAGATATTGCTTTTAATAATGATAATACTGTTGATGCTTATTTTTTCTTGGATTATGGTACTGATTCTTCAGTAGAAGATAATGATCTTAGAAGAGGTAATACTTATAAGTTTGCTTTTATTATTAATCTTGATACTGATAATGATGGTAAAGCTGATAGTACTTTTCCTTCTAGTATGCCTACTAGTGGACTATTTAATGCCATAAAGAAAGATCCAGTATTTAAGTTATATATTGATAATAGTACTAGTAATTCTATTACTTATAAATATTTAATTACTGATATTGATAATGCTTTAGAAAAAGATGAGGAATCTGGTAAATACTTATTATATTATGATATTGAAGATAATAGTTATTCTAGTGTAATAGAAGTAGCAGATACTTTTAAAGATGTTACTCTATCTAATTTGAATTCTTCTGATATATATTCTATTAGTTATAGTAGAAGAAATTTAAAGGGTAGTGATGCTAGCAAAGTTGTTTTAGATAAGTATTATTTTGATGGATATCATGATGGAAAGACTGCTAATTTAAGTTATAGTTTAGAATATGGTAATTTTGATAATAGATTAAAGATTGTTTTAGAAGATAATGATTTCTTGGATAGGGTATCAGCTTATTTACTTACTTTGAGTTCTGGTAAAGATAAATATGAAAAAGTTATTTCTGATTTTAAAGCTAGTGATATTAAAGATTGTGGTGATAAAAAATGCTTTATTGTGGATTATGCTGAACTCACTAAGAGCGATAAAAATAAGACTGGTGTTGATTTAAAAGGTAAGGATGTTAAGGTTAGTTTAAAGGCTTTTTATGATACTGGTTATGTTGGTTTTAGTCAAAAATCTTTAGTAGGTGATTACTTTAAAAACTTAGGCTTGGTATCTGATAAAGATGCTAATAAAGTTGGTTATTTATATCAAAATAATGGTACTGATAGTAATGGTAAATATATCTATGTTCAGAGTAATGGTAGTAATGTTGTATTTAATACTTCTATTAAGCCTATGGGAATATTAGGAAGTGAATTAATTAAAGGTGATGTTGGTACTGCTACTTGGAAATTTAATGTAAATAATATGATTGATATTGATAATAATAAGTTTGTTTCTTTTGGAGATATTAATACTTTAGAAACGGGATTTGCATTTATTAGAAATGGTATATTTAGAACGGATGTAGGTAGTATTAATCTTAAAGTTGTTGATATGGTTGATATTAATACTGATAATAATAATTTTAAATTTACTAGTTTTACTCCTAAAGTTAGTGCTAGTGTTAGTTCATTAATTAATGGTGGTATATTTAATATTGATTTATCAGTTGATGAGGAAACTTTAAAGAGTGATTTTGTTAAAACTGATGGTAAGTATAAATTTTATATTAATATTTATAAGAAAAATGCTTGTGAAGAGGGAACTGAATGTGAAGATGAAACTTTTGTTAAAACAGAAGAAACTTATTATGATGATTTAGGTAAGGTAGTTGTTACTGGACTTGATCCTGATACTAGTTATGTTTATAAAATATCTGCTGATATGAATAAAAATGGCACTAAGGTTATAACACCTTTATTTGATAATGGTAGAAGTGGATATGTTGAATTTAAGAGTAGTTTTAGTACTTTAAATAAGGATAAGATTCTTAAAGGTTTAAATCTTAAATATACTTCTAGTATTGGGGATGATACTTATAGTAAGAGAGTATTAAATATGAAATATAATCTTTATACTGATGTTAATTTTGATATTTTATATGAAATATATGATATAGATGGTAATAAAAAGTATGATGGTACTATTGTTAATGGTGATTTCTCTGTATCTAAAAGTGGAGCTATATCTGCTTCTTATGACAAAGATATTTCTGGTAATGATTTTGTATTTGGAGCTAATTATTATACTTTAAAAGTTTATGCTGTTACTACTGATTTACATAGAAAATTAGAATTATATAATGATGTTATTAAACAAGTTTCTACTGATAAAATATATATGGATGTTGCTGAGCTTAGAAATCCATCTATTACAGTTAATAAACAAGAGGCTATTATTTCTGAAGATTATAAACACAGTATTAAGTATAAGATTACGGTTATTGATAGTAATAGAGTTATTACTGATGGTAAATATTATATTGAACTTCAAGATACTTCTTATAAAAATGTTTGTTCTAATCCAAAAGATTGTCAAGTTACTGTTGATATGAAAAATAATACTTGTACTTTTGGTAATGGTAAATCATGTACTGTTAATCCTGTTAATGATGGTTTAGTGGTAGAAGTTACTTTTGATAATTTGAAGGCTGATACTAATTATGTTATATATGCTTATGCTGATGTTTATCGCAATAATGTATCGCTTAATGATAGTGAAAAATTATCAAAAGTATATGTTAGAAAGAGTCAATATACTAAGAGTGATTTAGGATTTTCTCTTGGAGCTGTTACTCCAACTGCAGTTTCTAAAAAAGAGGTACATCTTACATTTGTAGGAGCTGCTAACTTAAATGAAAAGATAAAAGGTATTGAATATAGTATTACTGTTCAGGGTGGTGAAAGAATTGCTTCTGGTGTTATTGGTAAGACTACTAATACTAGTAGTGATGAGATTACTTTTAAATTAGATAGTGATAGATATCCTTATCTTGATATTGCTATTCCTGATGGTAAGGAACTTGGTGTTAATAATACTATTAATATTACTTATTATTATTTGGATGATGATGGTAATATTAGTGTTCTTAAATTAGGAGATAAGACTACATTTGATTATTCGTTTAAAAATGAAAATAAATAGGAAAGGTCGTAAAATAATATGAGAAAATATGATATTAAGAATAAGAGAAACATTGGAATAATTATAGGAATTTCGATTATAATTATAATCATGTTTTCTCTAGTTATTAAATTGTTTTTATCAAGTGATAAAAAGGAATATACTGTTCATGATGGGGCTTTAGTCTTTGATAAGGATAAGTCTATTATTAAAGTTACTGAAGATAGTACTATTAAGAAAAAATGGAATAATGAGTATTATCTTAAATTTAAAGATAATAATTATGAACTTGGTAATACTGCTATTAGTTATAATGAAAAGACTGGAGAAATTATTTTATATGGAAAATATTATGAAATTGGTTCTGGTGATTTGATTGATGTTACTGATGGTGAAACTGTTATTAAGAGTTCGGTTATTACGAAGTTTTATAAGTTAGCGGATAGAAAGTATTTGGTTGTTGATAAAGATATTAAAACTTCTGATGGCCTTTTATCTACTAATGAGTTTTTAATGATTGACTTGGATAAAGTTGGTAATGCTACTTTAGTTAATCATAAGGTTAATTTAAAGGCATTTGCAGCTACTTCTATTGTTACTTCTAATTATACTTTTGATATTGCTAATGAGATTCTTACTTATGGTAGTAATAAGATTGATTTAAAGAAAATTATTGGTTCTTCTAATACTTATACTAAAGAAGATTTGATTCCTGAAGAAAATGATAATAGTTCTTCTAATGATGGGGTTACTAATATTACTGATAATACTACTGGTGGCAATGGTACTACAGGAGATAATAAGGGTACTGATGATGGTAAGAATAATAATTCTGGTAATGTTATTGAAGAAATTAAGAAGGCTACTAAGAGAACTTCAGTTATTTCTGTTACTAGTAGTGTTAGTAAGATTGTAGTTGATTATGTTGTATATGATCCTTATAATGAATATACTAATGTTTATATGGAAGTGGAGGAAGCTGGTAGTAATAAGATTAATACTATTTATTTAAATAAAAATGATACTAGGTATGAGTTTACTAACATTTTTCCTAATACTAATTATAGAATTAAGTTTAAATATTCTTATATTGAGGATGGTAATGAGGTTATAGATACTTTTGATGATATTACGATTGCTACTAAGAGACCTAAGGTTAATATTAAGACTACTAATGTTAGTTTTGGTAAGATTAGTTATTTGATTACTACTGATAATAGCTATAATATTGAATCTGGTACTCTTACTGTTAAGGTTAATAATGAGGTTGTTAGTAGTAATAGTGTTAGTATTAATGGTAATACTACTGATAGTGTTTCTATTTCTGCTAGTAGTGGAGATATGGTTGAACTTATTTTATCTGATATTAAAGCTGGTGGAAGAATTATTAGTGGTGTTAGATCTAGTGATAAATTTATATACTAGGAGGTATTGTTATGAAAGAATTTATTAAAAAATATTATAGTATTTTGATTCCAGCATTTTTAGTGATTGTTATTTTGATAGCGGTTATTCTTTATGCTATGGAATATAAAAATAATAGATATGCTATTGTTACTGATACTAAGGTTTATCAATATTTTTCTGGTAATAAGATGGAATATACTGCTAAAGTTGGTAGGAATAGAAAGAAAGTTATTCTTAATTTTGAGGCTAAAGATTTTTCTGTTAATTTAGATAGTACTCCAGTATATGTTAAAAAGAAGGAGGGAGCGGATGTTATATTTCCTAAGGAGATGATGGCATTCTTTCCTTTAAATGATAAAGCATATGTTGTTGATGCTTTGTCTGAAGTATATACTAATTATGATTTGAATTATTTAAGAATTAAGAGATTAGATAAGTCTTTTGATCATATGTTTTTATATGATGGTAAGGATTTATACTTCTTCCTTGATGAGGTTACTTTGATTGTTGGTAATAAAGAAATTACTCTTAGTCCTATGTCTTATGTTAGTTGTTCTTATCTTAATATGGTTGAGTACTATGATTATAGTAATGATAAATATGTAACTATAGAACTTGGTAATGAAAATGTTTATGTTAAGAATGATTATATGAATATTGATGTTTCATTAGATAAGGTTATTTATAAGGATAGTTTTAATTTAATAGGAGGAAAGTTAAGTAATTATAAAAAAATTACTGATATGGAAGAAAAATAATCATATACTTTGATAGGTGAGTATATGAAAAAAATTGATTTATTATATTTGATAGTAGTTATGTTTTATTTGATTAGTGGGTTAATTAAGTGGAATATAACTACTATTTTTGCTTGTGTATTATCTTTGATATTTATGGTTATTACTAATGTTATTGGTAAAAAGTTAGGGTTTGGTAATGGTATTAAGATACTTATATATGTTTTTATTCTTGGTACTGAGATATTGGGAGAAATATATCATTTTTATGTTGATGTATGGTGGTTTGATATTGTTATGCATACTTATTTTGCTTTTGTTATTTCTTATGCTGGATTATATTTGATAAGATATTTTAATATTAAGGGAAGTATTTATTTTGTGATATTATTTATTTTTTCTTTTGCTATGATGACTGAGAGTATTTGGGAGATATTTGAATTTTCGATGGATAGGGTTATTGGTACAGATATGCAGAAGGATACTGTTATTAGGAATATTAATTCTATGTATTTATCTCATGATATATATGTTGATAAGGTTATTGTTAATGATATTGATTTTATGGAAAGATATGGTGGATATTTGGATATTGGGTTATATGATACTATTGGTGATATGATATGTACAGTAGTGGGTAGTTTTATGTTTATTGTTATAATGAAAAAAAGACTAAATTGTTAGTCTTTTGCTTCTATATAAATACTTTTATCAAATTTATGGGTACCATCGTTTATTTTTTCTAAAGTATTAGTGGTTATTAAGAAGTAAGTATCTCTATTTACATTGATATCACTTATTGGGTCGTCCCAAGTTAAATCTAAGTGATACCATTTACCATCTAGGTATACTAGGTTCCAAATGTGTTCTTCATTACTTATTTTATAATTTATGACATTTAATTTATCTAAGAATATAGCCATGGCATCGGCATAGCCATTACATGTACCGTATCCTTCAATTAGGACTCCATATGCAGTGTTAGATTTGTAGGTGGTATCATTTTTGTTTTCATATTTTAATTTATCATATTCGGCGTTATCTATAATATAGTCATGAATTACTTTTATTTTTTCTCTAGTAGGCATATTATTGGTTATTTTTTCTTTTATTACTTTATCTACTACTTCGTTTATTTTAGTTATTTCTTCATTGCTATAGGCTTTGTTTATGGTTATTCCTATTTTATATTCACCACCATAATTTAATTTGATATTATTTGAACTGTTGTATGGATGAACGAAGTTATTTAGTAATGATATTGTTTCTTTAAAACCTTCACCTTTATTTATTGTTAACATATTGATATCATTTAAATAGTTTGTATAATTTTTAGTGATATATCTTTCGGTATGATGAATACCGCTATTTAAGGTGTAGTATATAAAATTAATTAATTCTTTATGATTATTTATGCCCATACCGGTATAATTATCTACATAGTTAAAGTTATCATCGACATAATACTCGTTAGTAGTGGAAGAAGAGTATTTTTTTTCAATTGAATATTCATAATATTTATATCTAAGGGTATTTTTGTTAAAAGCACATACTGTTACTATGATAATAGCAATAGCTCCCATAATTACAATTAATCTTCCGTTTTTATTCTTTTTATTCATATCTTCCACCTCTAATTAGATTATATCATTTTATAGGGAATTTTATCAAGAAAAATATTAAGTTTTTTTAATAAATTTACTAGATGTAAACTTTTAGTAAAATAATATGAAAAAAATAATTTACTTATACCTTATTATTTGGTATAATTAAAAGGAAATATCTTGAGGAGGAATAGTATGAATATTGAAAATAAAAAACCTAAAATTTATTTAATTTGTGGTAGGGCTAGACATGGTAAAGATACGATAGCGGGATTTCTTAAGAAGTTCTATGAAGAAGATGGTAAAAAGGTTATTTATTCACGAGCGGGTAAGTATATTAAGTTTTATGCAATGGAGATGACTGACTGGGATGGTAGTGAGGAATCTAAACCTAGAAAGTTACTTCAAGAGCTTGGAACTGATGTTATTAGAAATAAACTTAATAAGGCTGAGATGTTTATTGAAAGACAACTTGATGATATTGAGATTTATTCTTATTTTTATGATGCTATTATTGTACCGGATATTAGACTTCCTAGAGAGATAGATAGTGTTAGAGAGAAGTTTGATAATGTGGTTGTTATTAAGGTAGAGAGAATTAATTTTGAAACTAGTTTAGATAGTAAAGAACAGGCACATGTTACAGAGATAGCTATGGATAATTATGATGATGTTGATTACATTGTTACTAATGATACTTTAGATAAATTAGAAAAAGATATATACGATATATATAAGGAGACGAGATAATATGAAGAAGTTAACAGGAAGAGAAATTATTAGAATGTATTTGGATTTCTTTTGTGAGAGGGGACATACAGAAGTTGATTCTGCTCCTTTAATACCAATGAATGATCCAACAGTGCTTTGGATTAATGCTGGTGTTACACCGCTTAAGAAATATTTTGATGGAACTGTAGTACCTAGTAATAGGAGACTTACTAGTTGTCAAAAATGTATTAGAACTGGGGATATAGAAGAAGTAGGTAAGACTGCTAGACATCATACTTTTTTTCAGATGTTAGGTAATTTTAGTATTGGTGATTATTTTAGAGATGAGGCTCTTACTTGGGCGTGGGAATTACTTACTAGTCCTAAATATTTTGATATGGATAAAGATAAACTATATATTACGGTTTATACTGATGATGTTGATTCTTATAATAAGTGGATTAGTTTAGGTGTTAAACCTTCTCATTTAGTTAAATTAGATGGTAATTTTTGGGAGATAGGACCAGGGCCTTCTGGACCTGATACGGAGATTTTTTATGACCGTGGTGAAAAGTATGATAAAGAAGGCAAGGGTATTAAGTTATTACAAGAAGAAATAGAGAATGATCGTTATATTGAGATATGGAATAATGTTCTTAGTCAGTTTAATGCTACTGAAGGTTTGAAGAGAGAAGAATATCCTGAACTTCCTAGTAAGAATATTGATACTGGTATGGGTGTTGAGAGAATGGCTTGTATTATGCAAGGTACTGAGACTAATTACGAGACTGATTTATTTATGCCTATTATGAAGAAAATAGAGGAAATTTGTTCTATTCCATATATGGGTCAAATGGAATTTAAGGTAATAGCAGATCATATTAGAACACTTACTTTTGCCTTATCTGATGGAGCTGTATTTGAAAATGTAGGTAGAGGATATGTTCTTAGAAGACTTCTTAGAAGAGCTTCTAGAATGGGAAAGAAACTTAATATTAATAGAGAGTTTTTAAGTGATATGGTTGATGTAGTAGTAGAAAATTATAAAGATACTTATCCTGATTTAGTTGGTACTAAGAGTAAAGTTAAAGAACTTATTGCTAAAGAAGAAAGATTATTTCAAAAGACTTTATTAGCTGGTGAAAAAAGATTAGAGGAATTATTTGATAGTGGTACTAAGGTTATTAGCGGAGAAGATGCTTTTAAATTATATGATACTTATGGTTATCCTATTGAACTTACTATTGAAGCTACTGAGGAAAGAGGATTTAAGGTTGATACTGATAGTTTTAATGCTTATATGAGTGCACAAAAGGAACTTGCTAGAAATAGTAGAAAAGTTGAAGCTAGTATGAATTTACAGAATGATTTACTTATTAATTATAAGAAAGAAAGTAAATTTGTTGGTTATGAAAAATTGGGATTAGAAACTGAAGTTATGGATATTATGAAGGATAATGTATTTGTGGATTCTTCTAGTGAGGACTGCTATATATTTCTTAAGGAAAATCCTTTCTATGCTGAGAGTGGTGGTCAGGTATCTGATTCGGGATATTTAAAAAATGATAATTGTAAGTTAGAGGTTATGGATGTTATTAAGGCTCCTAATGGACAACATTTATTATATGTTAAGGTACTTGATGGTACTGTAAATAAGGGAGATAAGATTCTTACTCATGTTCTTAAAGAAAAGAGACTTGCTATTATGAAGAATCATTCTTCTGTACATTTGCTTCAAAGATCTTTACAAGAATTACTTGGTAATAGTGTTCATCAAGCTGGTAGTAAAGTTGATGAAAATATGCTTAGATTTGATTTTAATTATCAAGGTAAGTTATCTGATGAACTTATTGTTAAAGTAGAGGAACTTGTTAATAAGAGAATTAATGCTGGGTATGATGTTACTATTGAGTATTTACCTATTAAAGAGGCTATTAAGAAGGGGGCTATGGCTTTATTCTCTGATAAATATGGTGATATTGTTAGGGTAGTTACTATGGGTGATTCTATTGAGTTATGTGCTGGTACGCATATTGATAATACTAAGAATATTGGCAGGTTTGCTATTGCTTCAGTAGAGAATAAGGGTACTGATACTTATAGAGTAACAGCGGCTACTGATAATAATATTGTTCCTATTCTTAAGGAAGAGATATCTAAATATAATGAAGAGATGATTAGATTACTTGATAAGGCTAAGAGAATTATTAATGAGGCTAAGGAAAATGATATTGATCTTGAATTTAATTTTAATATTGATAATAGTGATCCTGAAAGTTATAAGGATATTGTTTATAATAAGAATGAACTTGCTATGTTAAGAGAAGAACTTAAGAAGTTAGAGAAAGAATTTAATACTAAGAAGAGTGAGAAGTCTGTTAGTGATTTATCTAGTTTCTTAGATATTAAAGAAGATATTAATGGTATTACTACTATTATTAGTATTACTAATGGTTATGATATTAATACTTTGAGACAAATTGTTAGTGCTCTTAGTAATCAGCTTGATAATAATTTTATATTACTTGCTAATATTAATGATGATAATTCGGTTAATTATATTGCTAAATCTAATTCTAATAGGGTTAGTTGTGGTGATATTGTTAAGGATTTGGCTGTTAGATCTTCTGGTAATGGTGGAGGTAATAAGTCTTTTGCTCAAGGTGGAGGTACTGATGGTAGTATTACTTCTAAATTACTTGAAAATGTTAAAGAAATTATTAGAAATTTATAGAGACTTTGGTCTCTTTTTTCTATGAAGTGGGGGTTACTTTACAAAATGATAATTTTCTGCTATAATTATTTAAGTCTTTTACTTTAAAGAAAGGAGAATTATTTTGAGTAAAATTAGAATGTTTTCACTAGGTGGACTAGATGAAAATGGTAAAAATATGTTTGTTATTGAAGTTGATAAGAATATATTTGTTTTTGAAGCAGGGCTTAAATATGCTGATGAATTAACACTTGGTATTGATTATATTATACCTAATGTTACTTATTTAAAAGAAAATAAAAAAAGAATTAAGGGAATATTTTTAACACATGGTCATGATGAAAATATAGGGGCTTTAACTGATATTGTTGATGATTTAGGTAATCCTTGTATATATGGGTCTAAATATACTTTAGAGATTGTTAAAGATGAATTTGATAATTCTAATATTAAGTATAAAAATATGAAAGAGATAAAGGCTTATGTACCAATAGAGATTGGTAATGTTAAGATTTTTCCTGTAAATTTATCTCATTCTACACCTGATAATTTTGGTTATGCTATATATACTAAAGATGGAGTTATTTTTTATGCTTCTGATTATGTTATTGATTCACTTATGAAAGGGGCTTATAGGACAGATATTGGTAAGTTGGCTTATATTGGTAAGCAGAATGTATTATGTCTTCTTACTGAATCTTTCTATGCTGGTGTAGAAGGATTTACTTCTCCTAGACATAGAATAGCACCTTTAATTAGAGAAACTTTAAATAATAGTGATGGTAGAATTATTTTTAATGTATTAGATTCTCATTTATATCGTATTCAGGAATTATTTACTGAAGTAGAGAAGACCAATAGAAAAATTGTAATTATGGGTAAAAGACTTAAGAAGATAATTGATTTTGCTATTGAAAATCATTATCTATATATATCTAAAGATATTATTGGTGATTTATCTAATATAAATGATAAGAATGTTGTAATATTAAATGCTAATGAGAAAGATAAACCATATTACAATATTATGAGAATCGTTAATGGCTATGATAAATTTATTAAGTTAAATGAAGATGATACTGTGTTTTTAGCTACTCCTATTTATGATAATAGGGAGAAGACTTTTTATAGTTTACTTGATGATATTGCTAAGTCTGGAGCTAATGTTGTTAGTTTATCTTCTAAAAAATATTTATCACATCATGCTTCTAATGAAGACTTAATGACTATGATTAATTTGATGAATCCTAAATATTATTTTCCAATAAGAGGTGAATATAAAAATCAGGTTATGAATGCTGAATTAGCAGAAATGGTTGGTATACCTAAAAGTAATATTATTCTTAAAGAAAATGGTGATGTTGTTACTTTTAAAAATGGTGTAATGTTAGATACTTTTGAGAGGGTTCATAATGGTTCTGTTTTAATAGATGGTACTGCTGGTGATGATATTGGGGAAGTTGTTTTAAAAGATCGTGAGATGCTTAGTGATAATGGTATTATGATTATTTCTGTTACTTTGAATAAACAAACTAAAGAAATTATGGCTGGCCCTGAGATTTTAACAAGAGGATTTGTTTATGTTAAAGATTCTTATGAATTAATTAATGAGATTAAAAAGATTTCTGAAAAAATAGTAGTGGATAATACTAAGGGAATGAAGTATGTTGAATATAATAAAATTAAAAATACTATTAGAGATGAACTTAGTAAATATTTAATTAATCAGACTGGTAATAAGCCAATGATTATTACTGTAATTCAAGAAATATAAGCAAATTTTTACTAAATAATAAAAAAACTATTTCATTTTAGTTTTTTTTTTGTTATAATGTAGAAGAGGTATAATATGATATGAAGAAAAAGTTTTTACTATTAATGGTATTACTTTTATGTATTGGATGTACTAGGATAAATAATAATAATTATGATGTTATTGTAAATGATGTCAGATTCATAAAAGGAAATACTACACGATAAACAATATAAAAAGAGACTGTTATTTATAACAGACGATTACATCTGTTCCTGATAACAGTCTCCTTTATTCCTATGTAATATTTCCACTTTTCCCTGATTTTATTTCCTCCGAAATCTCTCCCTGATTTCTTTTTCTCCATTTTTGAGCCATTCTGTCACCCTAGACGTATCTCCCAGGATCTGGCAAAAAGCTTCATATTCCTGGCAGATTCCTTTACCATGTGGCACCATATAGGCACCGGCATCGCTGCCGGGTGCTACCTTTACCTTCTTTGCAAACGCAAGACGTACCAGATTCTCTGCCTGTACGATGATCGGCCTGAGGACCTCATCATCATATCTCCCACATCCGAGCAGATTTCGTACTGTTACAAGTGTCGGAACCCACACCGTATCGCTCTCTGCAAGCATTAAAAGCGTTTCTTCATCCATATAATTCCCATGCTCCAGACTGTCAACCCCGGCTTCAATAGCAGCTCTCGTCCCATATGCACCGTTTGTATGACTCATGACTGCAAAGCCTTCCTCATGTGCAATATGTACCATCTCTTTGACTTCTTTGGCCTCA
>ERZ772889.2257-NODE-2257-length-15437-cov-2.926863_pt1 | contig 15437 bp, 9 predicted proteins | sample MGYA00512127_ERZ772889 | MGnify/ENA primary metagenome ERZ772889 (study PRJEB29015, sample SAMEA2737689) | human gut metagenome | biome: human gut; feature: human-associated habitat; material: faeces | place: China | collected 2012 ...
CAGTATAATGGGTCTTGTTTCAAACGCATGGGCAGGTCTTGGAGCTTCGTTTGGTCCGATAATACTTATGTCCCTTTATTGGAGGAGAACAAACCTTGCAGGTGCGGCGGCAGGCGTTGCCAGCGGTGCGTTATCGGTAATAATCTGGGATTACATACCTCTTGCAGGTGGACAGACTTTAGGTGATAAGACGGGGCTTTACTCATTGGTAGTAGGTTTTGCGGTAAGTCTTATACTTATTATTATAGTGAGCCTTTGCACAAAGAAGCCGTCCGAGGAAATGCTGAAGGCATTTGATGATGTCAAGAACGGTGTGAACTGCGGTTGTGATGACAATGCAGAGAGGGCTTAGGTTCAGGTGACGTAAATGTGGATAATAAAAAACACGGTGAGTTTATCGCCGTGTTTTTTATTGTGTTGGGTTGTGCTAGAATACGTGTTGCTAAGTGGATTCTTATGATTTGCTATTTTCTTAGCCGTTATATTCTTCTAGATTTTTGCACTTGAATTTTGTGAACGTAGCTTTTCCGCCTTTATCCTCGCTCTTCTGTGCATACAATCCTATAACCACGCCCGTGAAATTACCTGCAAGCTCAGTAGACAAAAACTTCGTTTGTGCTCCGCCCAAGTCTATATCTCCCGAATGCGTTTTCGCCGAGAAATTGTATGTAAAGTTGGAGGCATTACAGCAAAGCATAGCCGAGCTTTCTCCCTGCGGCAATGCTATGACATGATCCTCATGGCGAATATCGCCTATGCAAAGTCTGCGGAACAGCTCGACGCCTTTATCCGTGCGTCTTAATGCTATCTCATAATGCTGATCGGGGGTCATGTAGAACACCAATCCTGCTTCGCCCTCGGTTATCTCGACTTTGCATTCCACAGATAAATTCATTTCTTTCTGTCTTATGCAGACAAAAGCAGGCGAGCCGTCTGCCTCAAAGATCGTATGCTCATTCGGAGTAAGCTCAAAACGGTGATCATCAAGATAATAAAGCCCCATGTCAGGGTTTTGCATAAAGCACCACTCACGTCCGACTTTGGTATTCTCAAAAGTGTATTCCTTCCAAAACTCCTGCCTGATATCCCTGAGTTTGTCAGTTTCGACTTCCTTTCGAGTTGTGCCGTTATCACCCATTGTGAACCAGCCGTTCTTGTCGAACGTCACCGGTACGAGATAGACTTCTCTGCCTGTAATGTGGTGCATCACCCACATATTTATCATTCTGAACGCAAGGTGGACGCACCAGAAGTTGCCGTTTTCGTCCTCCACAAGGTCACCATGACCGCACCCTTGTATCTCGTATCCACCAAGATTTCTGTTTGTTAGAACTGGGTTGTGAGGATAATTCTCAAAAGGACCATAAGGGGTCTTACCTTTGGCATAGACTATCATATGACCGTATTCCGTGCCGCCCTCAGCCGCCATAAGGTAGTATTCGCCCTTTATTTTGTAGAGGTGCGGGCTTTCAAGGAAACGTCCGCCTGCACCCGTCCAGATGGTCTTGCTTGGCGTGAGCTTTTTGCCTGTTTCGATATCTATTTCGCACTGTGTAACGCCATGGTTGCCCTCATCGTCTTCACCATTGGACATAAAGTAGGCTTTGCCGTTCTCAAAATACAGTGACGGGTCGATACCGCCCTGCTGAACATAAACAGGCTCAGACCATTCACCGTGGATATCGTCAGTATAGACATAGAAGTTTCCGCCATTTGTGACGTTAGTCGTTACCATGTAAAATCTGCCGTTATTGTATCTGATAGTTGGGGCATAGATGCCGCCCCAAGAGCCTGCGCCCTCCAATGGGAGCTGACTTTTTCTTGTGAGAACATGGCCTATCTGCTTCCAGTTCACAAGGTCGTCGCTTTCATATAGAGGAACGCCCGGAAAAAACTGAAAAGAGCTGCAAACAAGATAATATTTGCCCTCAGCCTTACAGATGCTAGGGTCAGGATAAAAGCCTGATATGACCGGATTTATGTACTTCATATTGTGACCTCCGTTTATATTTTACAGATATTATAATCTATTTCAGATGGCTTTTCAATATCTTCTCGTGCAGGATCGGTGAATTTTTGTGCAAATGAAAAACAAATTTCAGTTTACGATCTTTGCGTTTGGGTAAAGCGATCAATTGATACGGATATCTAAGTGGGATAGTAGCTTTGACGGGCGAAAGATGTTTGCCCCTACAGTTTTTTGCGGGGATATATGTTAAGTTAAACGTTTTTGATAGCGTGTTCAGTATAAAAGTTACAAATTGTAATTTTTGCTCCGACATTTGTTCGTATGGCATATAACAGTCTATATTTCGGGGATATATCTGAATATAGAACTTGTGTTCCCTGTGAAAACAAACAAATATTTTAGTCATTTCGGCAAAAAGCGATAAAATCTGTTGCCAAATTGTAACCTTTATGATATCATGAAGTTGATATACGAAAACGTATAAGATAACTCTGTCAGTTAGGGGGGCGTTTGGAATGGAAAAGGGGCTGAAAAAAGTTTTTTCGGCTACGGGTGCGGTATTTTGTGCTGTTATGATGATCATGCTTTGTCAGGTGACAAATGCGGTGAGCTACAGCGAACAGACCGTCACTGTGGACTATGATTATCAGGTCATAGACTCTTTTGAGGGCGTTGACGCTAAATACGTTCTCGGCTATTCCGACACCGGTTATTATTGCTGTGCAGGATATGTTTCACGTTTTTATGAAGAAAAGTTCGGCGTTACAGTATACAACATAAACATGGTGGACGACAAGCCTAGCGTGTACTGCTACGGCAAAAAGGCGGAGCTTCGTGAAGTGAAAACTCCGCAGGCCGGGGACATAATGCAGGACAAGGATTACTCTCATGTTGCCATTGTAAAGGACTGTCAGGGTACGACGGCTACTCTTATCGAGCAGAACTACAAATGGACTTGGAACGACACTGTTTACACTGTGAAAACCAGAAAGGTACTTACTAACAATCACTATTTCTACAGACTTTACATAAACGGCGTTGCGCAAAGTCTTGACATCGACACGACAAGACCTGTTATCGCAAACGCAGGCTGTGAGAACATCACGGGAAAAGGCTACACTGTTAAAGCGGATATTTCTGACAACAGGGCTGTGGCTTCGGTAAAGGTATCCACTTATTTTGAGGGCAACAAGGCAAAGACTATAAGCCGTGTTTACACATCGGCGGTGAACTCACTTTCACACTCAGTAAAGGTAACTGACCTTGGGGGCAAGGACGGATATTATATTACAACCATAACGGCTACTGACGAGGCCGGGAACAGCTCTGAGCAGGTCATAAAAACTTATGTTGACACAACTGCGCCGACCATATCGGGGGCAAAGGTGGAGAACATCACAGCAAAGGGCTTTGATGTTTCTTGCAATGTGAGCGACAAGAGCGGAGTTTCAAAGGTGGTCTTCCCTGCTTACCCTACAAAAAATGGTGAAAGTGCAAAGAAATACGCAGGCGGAAAGCTTTCGGGTGGCAAGGCTTCGGCTTATGTTTCTGCTGAGGACTATTCAGTAAAAAGCGGTGAATTTACCGTTAAGATAACGGCTTATGACAAATACGGAAACAGCTCAGCAAAAACTATAAAGGCTAGCATAAAGCCTGCGGCTTCGGTAACATTGGATAAGACTTCACTGACTCTTGACAAGGGCAAAAGCAGTGTTATTTCTGCAAAAATGGGTGGTGGAAGCGGTCTGACGGACTTTGTTTCCTGGAAGTCTTCTAACAGCAAAATTGCTTCTGTGTCAGACGGAAAGATCACTGCAAAAGGGATTGGCAGAGCAACTATCACAGCATACACAACAGGAGGAAAAAATGTTAAATGTACCGTCACTGTAAAGGGTAAGATCAGTGACAGCAGTATTTCGGCTATAAAGACGCAAAGCTACACGGGAAAGGCGGTTTCTCCTGCGCCTGCAGTGACATATGGTGGCAAAAAGCTTGTAAAGAACACTGACTACACTGTGAGCTACTCAAAGAACACAGCCATAGGTCAGGCAAGCGTAAAAATAACAGGCAAGGGTTTATACAAAGGCACAAAAACTGTGAACTTCAACATTCGTCCTGCCACAGTGACGAAGCTAAAAGTTTCTTCCACCGGTGAAAAGAGCGTTAAGCTTTCTTGGAAAAAGGGAACGGGTGCTGACAGCTACGCTATATACAGATATGACAACACAAGCAAGAAATGGCATAGAATAAAAACTGTAAAGGCTGTGAGCTTCACTGACAGCGGACTTGCTCGTGCAAAATGGTACAGCTACAAGGTAAAGGCTGTGAAAAAAACTGGCGGAAAAGAATACATTTCGGCTAGCTACTCAAAGGCTGTAGAGGCTGTCACAAAGCCTGCAAAGGCTTCATGCACAGCTAAATCAGCAGGCAGCGGCAGCATTGAGGTATCATGGAAAGCTGTTGGGGGTGCAAGCGGATATGAGATATACTCCTCTTCAAATGGCAGTGATTATGTGAAGTCGGCAAAGGTGGGTGGCTCTCAAAAGAGTGCTATCGTATCAGGATTTGAGCCTTACTCACTTAGAATGGTAAAGGTAAGGGCTTACAAAACTGCGAACGGAAAGACTTCTTACGGGGCTTTTTCGCAGGCTGTTATGGTTATTGTCAGATAGGCTGGATACAGAAACATATGATATAAAATAAGCAAGCGATGGGTGATATGCGGGCGACCAAAGGTTGCCCCTACGATATATGGCGAAATTACACAAGTTTTTTTGCAATCTTACAAATGGTAACGTTCCGAAATCGGGACGTCGAGGGCGCCGTCCCCTACAATGCGTGAACTATCAGTCGCCACTACGATACATGACTGGTACGCTACACAATTGAGGTAAACCAAACGAGCGAACAATGTTCGCCCCTACATTTTTTATTGCTACACAAAAAAGGACAGCACTTTGAAAAAAATGCTGTCCTTTTTCTATATTCATATAGGTCTATCTTTCCATTTTCCAGAACTCTACAGAGTATGGCTTAAGCTCGCTGCCGCCACCAAAATCATGGATAGTGCCTGTTAGAAGCTCCTCTGCCTGACCGCAGCCTGCGTCAAAGTGAGCTGTGAAAGGCTGATCGTCAGCGTTTATTGCAATAAGGACACGCTCACCCTCGAACTCACGCTCGATTATACACTGCTTATTGGTAAGAACAGGTATTTTGATAGAGCCATAGCAGAGAGCCTTGCTGTTTTTGTGTGCCTCTGCCATTTTTGAAATAAGCTCGGTAAGGTCGTTCCACTCAGGCTTTTCAAAGCTTACACGGAGAGCAGGGTCGCCCTCGCTCTTGTTTGCCTTTGTTCCCCACTCTGAGCCGTAATAAACGCATGGGATACCAGGCATACCAAAGAGCATTCCATAGATAAGTGGCAAATGACGCTCATTTGTGAGCTGGCTTGCTATTCTTGATACGTCATGGTTATCAACAAAGCACAGCAGGTGCATACCTCTGTATCTGCACCAGTTCTCAGGTCCGAACTGATTTTTCAGAGAGTGGCATATCTCGAACATATTCATGCAATTGAAGCTTGAATAAAGTCCCTTATAGCACTCGTAGTTCGTGCAGGAATGGAGCATTTCAGGATTTACCCACTGAGCGTAATCACCATGTAGAAGCTCACCGATAAGGACGAAATCCTGCTTGAGCCAATCGCAATGCTGTCTGAGACGCTTCAAAAAGTTCTTATCAAGGCAATATGCAACGTCAAGGCGGAGTCCGTCTATATCAAACTCCTTGACCCAATTTGTTATGCATTCCAAGATATGATCCACTACCTGCGGATTGTTAAGGTTTAGCTTAACAAGGTCAAAGTGACCCTCCCAGCCCTCATACCAAAGTCCGTCATTATAGTTGCTGTTGCCACCGAAATTGATATGGAACCAATCTTTATATGGTGAATTCTCACGGTTTTTCAGAACGTCCTGAAAAGCCCAGAAGCCTCTGCCGACGTGATTGAAAACGCCGTCCAAAACAACCTTTATGCCGTTTTCGTGAAGCTCTTTGCAGACCTTTGCAAAGTCCTCATTTGTGCCAAGACGGCAATCTATCTTGCGGTAATCTCTGGTATTATAGCCGTGAGTGTCGGAATCGAACACCGGTGAAAAATAGATAGCGTTGGCACCAAGCTTTTTGATATGAGGTATCCAATCTATTACCTTTAATATCCTGCTTTCCTCTTTGCCGTCATTCTCAAATGGCGCACCGCAGAATCCAAGAGGATAGATCTGATAAAATACACTTTCGTATGCCCACATAATATTATCTTCCTTTCTGATACTAATAGAAAATGTTGTTCGCAGATGAAATATGATTTGCTGAGAAAAAGCGGGCGAAAGCTGTTCGCCCCTACAGGGGTGGCATGACGTTTCTATTCCTTAAATTTCTCAGCTTATTTATATTTTATGAGATATCTGCGAAACTATAGTTAAACTGTACAAAATACAACAAAAGGCAACACCGCACAAGGATTGTGCTAAAGCGACGCAGGAATACTAACGTATTTCAAGGAGCTTTAGTGCGATATGACGGAAAATCTGCAAGCAGATTGCGTGCAAAGCCGATAGGCGTGCCTTGTGCGGTGTTGCCTTATTATTATATCAAACTTTGGCATATTTCTCAATACTCATTTTTCATTAATATAATCCACACTTTTGTGCATTTTGTACAACTATTGACAAATCAATCGTGAAATGATATTATATTTATAACAAATGTCAAGAGTTGATTTTTGGTAAAGGCAGGGATAAAAATATGAAGAAGATACTTGTGCTTTTCACAGGCGGAACTATCGGGAGCATTACTACTGACGGCATAATAGATGTTGAGCGTGAGGGAAAATACGCTGTTGTGGAGGCTTACAAAAGTGCATACGGCGAAGATGTGGAATTTGAATGTCGACAGGTACTTAATATACTCAGTGAAAACATGGGGTTTTCAGGGTGGGAGAAAATGATACACGAGATAAACAGCATTGACACGGCTTTATACTCGGGAGTTATCCTCACCCACGGCAGTGACACCCTTGCTTACACTTCTGCTCTGCTTGGAATGTATTTCAGGCATTTTGATATACCCCTTTTTATTATCGCAAGCAACAAGCCCATTGGCGAGAAAGGTTCAAACGGGCTTTTCAACTTCACCTCGGCGGTATGTCTTATAAAAGAGGGAAAATACAAGGGCGTTTTCACGCTGTACGAGAGGGTCATGCTTCCTACTAGAGTGATACCTGCAGACACCTGTCGGGACAGGTTCGGGGTATATGGTTATGACGGCTTCAATGATTTTTCGGTTTTCAGCGGAGTGAGCGAGAATATGCTGTCACGCCCTAGGGAACGGATCTTCCATAATGATGTCAAATTTTGGAAGTGTGTTCTTTTTATAGAGGGTTATCCTGCAATGGACTTCGGGTGCTTTGTGCCAAACGAGGACACGGCGGCGGTGCTTTACTCACCTTATCACAGTGCGACGGCTTACACTGACGTTTCAGAAGGGAAAAGCTATGCACTGACGGAATTTATCAAGCGGTGCATAACAAAGAACATTATGGTGTATATTTGCGGTCTGAAAAGAAAAGTGCCTATATACTCCACTGTGGCGGAGATAATAAAGGCAGGCAGCATACCAATATACACCACCTCAGCAGTGGCGGCTTATATGAAGCTTCTGCTTGCTTACAATCAGGAGGAAATGCCTGTGAAAGAGGTCATGGGGAAAGACCTTTTCTTTGAGGAGGTAAAATTCTCATAAACATTGTTTCAGTTATTGACAAAATGCTGAGCTTGTGATAAAATCAAAGTATATTAAAATAGTATATTTAGAAAAAAATACAACGGAGGTAATAAAAATGGCAGACACAAAAATTTCAGACTCAGTTATTTATATTGGTGCAGACGATCATGACATTGACCTTTTTGAGAGCCAATATGTTGTGCCAAACGGCGTTTCGTACAACTCTTATGTTATCATTGACGAGAAGATAGCGGTAATGGACACTGCTGACCCTAGGGTAACGGACGTTTGGTTTGACAATCTTGAAAAGGCTTTGGGCGGCAGAAAGCCTGATTATCTTGTTGTTCAGCACATGGAGCCTGACCATGCAGGAAACATCAAAAAGCTTGCTGAGAAATATCCTGAAATGAAGATAGTGGGAAACGCAAAGACGTTCCCTATGATGAAGCAGTTTTTCACCATTGACGGACTTGACGATAGGTCTGTTGTGGTAAAAGAGGGGGACACGCTTTCACTTGGAAGCCACACACTTCAGTTCGTAATGGCGCCTATGGTACACTGGCCTGAGGTAATGGTGACATACGAGCAGAGCGAAAAGCTTTTGTTCTCTGCTGACGGATTTGGAAAGTTCGGCGCACTTGATGTTGAGGAGGACTGGGCTTGCGAGGCTAGAAGATACTATTTCAACATTGTAGGCAAATACGGCGCACAGGTACAGGCGCTTCTTAAAAAGGCGTCGGCACTGGACATAAAGATGATACTTCCTTTACATGGTCCTATACTCAAAGAAGATCTTGGTTACTATCTTGGACTTTACAACACATGGTCAAGCTATCAGCCTGAAAGCAAGGGCGTATTCGTAGCGTATGCTTCAATACACGGAAACACTGCAAAGGCGGCTGAAAAGCTTGGTGAAATGCTGAAAGAAAAGGGTGCTGAGAAGGTAGTTATCAGCGATCTTTCAAGAAGCGACATGGCAGAAAATATCGAGGACGCTTTCAGATATGACAGGATCGTACTTATGGCAAGCAGCTATGACGGTGGTGTATTCCCCGTTATGGAGGACTTCCTTATGCACCTTAAGTCAAAGAACTATCAGAACAGAAAGATAGGTCTTGTAGAGAACGGTTCATGGGCGCCTACTGCGGCAAGGGTCATGAAGGGCTATGTGGAAAACTTCAAGAATGTTACCATTGCTGAGCCTGTTGTGACTATACGCTCTACGCTTAATGAGGCTTCGGAAAAGGCTTTGGGCGAACTGGCTGAGGTCATGGCGAAGGCGGAGTAAGCAATTTTTGGAATAAGTCTGACAAAAAAATGAGGGCGAATTGTTTTCCCCTACAGATATGAAAAAGGCAGGACGTGCGAAACGTTCTGCCTTTTGTGTTATATCACATTGCCGTCTGTGGTGATTATTCTTACTGCCACGGGGATATTTTTGCCGCTGTCGGTGACTGCTTTTCTTACTGCGTGTTCTATTCCGCCACAGCATGGAACTTCCATTCGGGCTACTGTTATGCTGCGGATATTGTTTCTTTTCACTATCTCGCCAAGCTTTTCGGAATAGTCTGTGGCGTCAAGCTTAGGACAGCCTATGACGGTTATTTTGCCTGTCATAAAGTCAGAATGGAAACTGCCGCAGGCATAGGCTGTGCAATCCGCAGCGACAAGCAGGTCTGCGCCGTCAAAGTATGGTGCGTTCACAGGTACAAGCTTTATTTGCACAGGCCACTGCATAAGCTGTGACGGAGTTTTTGCTGACGGGGTATCTACCGGGGCTGGCTTTTTGGCAAAGGTTTTCATCATTGAGCCTGGACAGCCATGGAAAACAGGCTTGCCAAGGCGTTTTTTGTTTTCTTCCACTGCCTTTTCGTCATAGGCGGCAGCTTCTCGCTCAACAAAGGATATGGCGTTCGTTGGGCAGGCTGGAAGACAATCTCCAAGACCATCGCAATAATCGTCACGCATAAGCTTTGCTTTGCCGTTCACCATGCCTATTGCGCCTTCGTGGCAGGCTTTAGCACAAGCACCACAGCCGTTGCACTTTTCTTCGTCTATTTGTATTACTCGTCTTATCATATCGTTACCTCCGTAAAGTTTTGGTATTTTTTTCTGCATAAAGCTCTTGACTTTATGCTATGATTATAATATAATCTTATCACAAAGTCTGTTGTAATTACAACAAAAGCATAAAATTATTTCGTAAAAATGAGGAAGATAAAATGGATAATAAATACATCAAGATAATAAAAGGCACTCCCCTTTTCCAAGGCATGAGCGACGAGGAGATAGCTCAGTTTCTCAGACCTGACGGCAGTGGCATAAAAAGCTTTCGCAAGGAAAGCTATATTTTTCACGCAGGAGACAAGACCGCTTATTTTGGCATACTTCTGGAGGCACTTATCGAACGTGACGAGCTTTGGGGTGGCAGGAGCATAATCGCTCCTTTAGAGGCAGGACAGCTTTTCGGAGAGGTCTATGCCTGCACAGGTGAACCGCTTGGGGTGAGCGTATGTGCAAAGGAGCAATGCACAGTGCTGTTTTTATCCCCTGAGTCTATTATAAAGGAAAGTTCGACGCTGACGGCTAGGCTTCTAAAGATAACGGCTATGAAAAATCTCAGACTCAACGAAAAGATACAAGTGATAACCCCAAGGACTATAAGAGAGCGTGTTATGGCTTATCTTTCTTCGCTTGCAAAGAAAAGCGGATCGCACATTGTCACCACAAATTTCGACCGTCAACAGCTTGCAGATTTTCTCTGCGTTGACCGCAGTGCGCTGTCAACAGAGCTTGGAAAAATGCACCGTGAGGGGCTAATAGATCTCAAGGGTCGGGAGTTTATACTGCCTGAAAACTGCTCTTGTGAAATGTGATTTGTTAATTTATATGTAAATAATAAGTCATTTAACCATATTCATTTTTTTGCTCTTTTAAAGAAAAATTGCATATTTTATATTGACACAACCTGCTTTGTGTTGTATAATATATATAGTGCCGCCGTGACAGTTCATAATTACTTAAACGTTTATTGTGGGAATGTATTTATTTACAAAAGGTCACGGTATCGGGAAATTGATTGAAAGGATTGATTGCTTTGGCAAAGAAGAATGAAAGCATAAGCGACAAGATCGTTCGTTTGTATAAGGAGGGCTACTCTATTCCTGAGATAGCAAAAGAAATGGAGATGCCTAAGGATAATGTTCCGAGAATACTTGAAAAGCACTTCCCTGACTATGCAAGCTTTGAACAGCCTATAAGAGAGGGTGCTGATGAAAACGGCAACGGAAAAAAGAGCGTTTTCAATATGTCTGTAAGCGAGCTTTTCGGAAAGAAGAACAAAAAGCAGGAGAATGTTGAGCCTGCAAAGGTAACTGTAAATCTGGCTATGGACGATGACGGATTTGTTGATCACAGTGTTGCGGCTATTGCCTCAATGCTTCAGAAAGGCAGAAGCGTAAACGATATCGCAGGATTCTTTAATAAAGATCCTGAGGATATCAAGGCTGTTCAGGGCTGTATGGACGAGCATTTCAAAAGAATGAATACATACAAGGGTCCAAAGGTCGAGCCTGCGTCTGAGCCTAAGGAAGAGCCTGCTCAGAACATAACTGATCCGCTGGCAGCAAGTCTTGCAAGCGGCATTGCAAAGAGAAAGAGCAATATGTATGCAACAGGTATCGAAACACCTGCAAAGGCCGAACCTGCTTCCGCTCCTGTTCCTCCTGAGGACAATAGCGTTCACCTTGTTACTCCTGAGGCTCTCAAAGAGGCTGAGGAAAAAGCTAAGGCAGAGGAAAATGCAAAGGCTGAAGCTGCTGTGGCTGAGGAAGTTCCTACAATGGACGAGGTCGAGATGCCGTCAATCGAGCCTATAAGCCTTGATGACACAATGGTGGTTTCACCTGCCCCTGAGTCTACTATGCCGTCTATAGAAGACGAGATAGCTGAAAAGAAAGCTGCGGAAGCTGAAAATACAAATAATAATGAGGAGGGCGAGAATATGGGTATGAGTCCAATGGAAAAAATGCGTATGTTTGCGCAGGAGCAGATCGAGCTGAACAACAAGAAGATCGACGAGCTTAAGGCAAGCATTGCTGAAACTGAGGCAAAGTCTTTGGATCTCGGTAAGCAGGCAAGCGATATCTATGAGGAGATCGTTAAGCTTCAGGAAAAGGCTAAGGCACTCAATGCCGAGAAGGAGCAGGCTGATATTCAGATCAGTCAGGTAAACGCTGAGATCGAAGGCATTAGAAAAGAAAACAACGAATTCAAGAGCTATATGTAATAGCATCTTATTCAAATCATATAAGGCAGGAGGCTTCGGTTTCCTGCCTTTTTTATTTGCAAAGAATGAAGCGGAAAATAGCACAGATGATAAACGAAAGAAGCATGACGTCGCATTTCTGCCAAGCAGAAATTGCGCCGCTCCCCTACAGGTGGTGGCAGGCTGATGTTTTTTGATTAAAGTCAAACTTTTTTGCCTGAAAGTATTGAAAAATAACGGCAAATATGGTACAATGCTTTTATAAACCTTGAAAGGATATTTTATATGAGCAATATACTTATTCTGGCATTCCTGTTCTTTGCAGGGTGTCTGATAGGCTGGGGGATAGAAGTTATTTTCAGACGATTTGAGCCTAGCAACAAAGCAAGAAAATGGATAAACCCTGGCTTTCTTATTGGTCCTTATCTGCCTTTATACGGCTTCGGGCTTTGCACCCTTTATCTGCTGGCGGGACTTGAAAAATTTATACACACTGACAACACGGCTTTGCAGAAGTTTATACTTTTTTTGCTTATGGCTATTGCAATGACAGTGATAGAGCTTATTGCAGGCGAGATATTCATTGTGAAAATGCACGTCAAGCTGTGGGACTACACCGGAAACAAATTCAACTATAAAGGCATAATATGTCCGTTGTATTCGCTCATATGGGCAGCACTGGGCGCGGTCTATTATTTCTTTATACACCCATACATTCTTGACGCGCTCAACTGGCTTGCGAATAATTTGGCGTTCTCGTTCTTTATTGGATTTTTCTATGGTGTTTTTGCTATCGACCTGTTCTATTCCCTGAAGCTGGCAGAGAAGATAAAAACGTTTGCGGAAGAGAACGATATGGTCATCAGATACGAGGAGTTCAAACGGCACATCAGGGAAAGTTCAGAGGAGAGAAAAGAGAAATACAGATTTATGCTTTCCATGGGCTCAGGCGCAAGGCTTGGCGAGCATTTGAAAAAGTATCGTGACAAACAGCGTGAGGAGCAACGTGGACACAGGCTCAATGACTTTATATCAAAAATAAAAAAGTCGGATACATGAAAATTAACAAAATAACCATTGACAAAACATCAGCATGGTGATATACTGATTTCATATGTAAAAAACGTTGACGAAGACAGTAGGCTTTATGCGAAAATCTCAGCGAGCCGCCGACAGTGAGAGGGCGGTATGATTAGCTTCAGGCTGAATATCACTTCCGAGTTGCAGGCTGAAAATCAGTATGATAAGTAAGCTTCGCCGCTTTTCCTGCGTTAAAGGGAACGCATATGTCAGTATGCTGAAAAGGTGGTTTGCGAATGGCTTTACGGCTTTCGTCCTGTTTCAGGGCGGAAGCCTTTTTTATTGCATTTTATCTTTATGCGTAACTGATCGTTTATTACAAAATCAGAAAGGATTGATCTTCGTGTACAAAAAGGTTGACACCAATCTGAACTTCGTTCAGAGAGAAAAAGAAGTGGAAAAGTTCTGGGACGATAACAATATCTTTGAAAAAAGTATTGACAGCCGTAAAAAGGGCGAGTCCTATGTTTTCTATGACGGACCTCCAACGGCTAACGGCAAGCCGCATATCGGTCACGTTCTCACTCGTGCTATCAAGGATATGATACCAAGATACCGTGCTATGAAAGGCTATCAGGTACCTCGTAAGGCTGGTTGGGACACACATGGTCTGCCTGTTGAGCTTGAAGTAGAGAAAATGCTAGGGCTTGACGGCAAGGAGCAGATCGAGGAATATGGTCTTGAGCCGTTCATCAAGAAGTGTAAAGAGTCTGTATGGAAATACAAGGGTATGTGGGAGGACTTCTCAGGCACTGTTGGCTTCTGGGCTGACATGGAACACCCTTATGTTACCTATGACAACAACTTTATAGAGTCTGAATGGTGGGCTTTGAAGCAGATATACGAAAAGGGCTTGCTTTACAAGGGCTTCAAGATCGTTCCTTACTGTCCACGCTGCGGCACACCGCTTTCTTCTCACGAAGTTGCTCAGGGCTACAAGACAGTTAAAGAGCGTTCTGCTATCGTTCGTTTCAAGCTTGTTGGCAAGGACGAATACTTCCTTGCATGGACAACAACTCCTTGGACGCTCCCTTCAAACGTTGCCCTTTGCGTAAACCCAGATGAAACTTACTGCAAGGTAGAAGCCGCTGACGGCTACACTTATATTCTTGCTGAAGCACTTCTTGACACTGTTCTCGGCAAGCTTGCAACTGAGGACAAGCCTGCATACAAGGTGCTTGAAACTTACAAGGGCAAGGATCTTGAATATATAGAATACGAGCCGCTTTATGAGTGCGCAGGCGAAAGCGCAAAGAAGCAGGGCAAAAAGGGTCACTTTGTTACCTGTGACAGCTATGTAACTATGTCAGACGGTACAGGTATCGTTCATATTGCGCCTGCTTTCGGTGAGGACGACTCTAAAGTCGGAAAGAAGTATGACCTGCCTTTCGTTCAGTTCGTTGACGGCAAGGGCGACATGACTGCTGAAACTCCATATGCCGGAATGTTCGTAAAGGACGCTGACCCTGAGGTACTCAAAGACCTTGACAAGTCAGGCAAGCTTTTTGCTGCTCCTAAGTTTGAGCATGATTATCCGCACTGCTGGAGATGCGGCTCACCTCTTATCTACTATGCAAGAGATACTTGGTTCATCAAAATGACAGACGTCAAGGACAGACTTATCGCAAACAATGACACTATCAACTGGATCCCTGAGAGCATTGGTAAGGGACGTTTCGGCGACTGGCTGAAAAACGTTCAGGATTGGGGCATTTCAAGAAACAGATATTGGGGTACTCCGCTGAACATTTGGGAGTGCGAGTGCGGTCACAGACATTCTATCGGTTCTATCGAAGAGCTGAAGTCAATGTCAGACAACTGCCCTGATGATATCGAGCTTCACAGACCATACATCGACGCTGTAACTATCAAATGCCCTGAGTGCGGAAAGCAGATGCACCGTGTATCAGAGGTAATAGACTGCTGGTTCGATTCAGGTTCTATGCCTTTTGCACAGCACCACTATCCATTTGAGAACAAGGAGCTTTTCGAGTCACAGTTCCCTGCCGACTTCATTTCAGAAGCTGTTGACCAGACAAGAGGTTGGTTCTATTCACTCCTTGCTATCTCAACGCTTATATTTGACAAGGCTCCATACAAGAACGTTATCGTGCTTGGACTTGTTCAGGACGAGAACGGTCAGAAGATGTCAAAGTCAAAGGGCAACGCTGTTGACCCATTCGAGGCACTGGCTAAATACGGCGCAGACGCTATCAGGTGGTATTTCTACACAAACTCTGCTCCATGGCTGCCTAATAAGTTCCATGACAAGGGCGTAACAGAGGGTCAGAGAAAGTTCATGGGTACACTGTGGAACACATATGCGTTCTATGTACTCTA
>ERZ772889.2291-NODE-2291-length-15264-cov-8.097771_pt1 | contig 15264 bp, 14 predicted proteins | sample MGYA00512127_ERZ772889 | MGnify/ENA primary metagenome ERZ772889 (study PRJEB29015, sample SAMEA2737689) | human gut metagenome | biome: human gut; feature: human-associated habitat; material: faeces | place: China | collected 2012 ...
GTATAAGGGAAGAGATGTCACTTGACCCGAGCGATGCATCCAATGTATATATGTTCATGTCCAGGAACCGGAAGGTCGTTAAGATACTTCATTACGAACGCGGTTTTTATGTGCTTTACGAGAAACGTCCTGTTATGGGAAAGTTCAAGAAACCTGTGTTTGATGAAGTTTCCAAATGCTACCGGATACAGTGGTCTGACATGGCTTACCTGACGGAAAGCATCGTAGTGGACAGGATGTATGTAGTCGTCCCTTAAAAAGCCCATTTTTGAAGGTGTGTCGTAATACCCGATGCACCTTCTTTGGGCATAAAAAAGAAGGTGCGAATTTTGACACACCTTCTTCTGTTTTTTATTCCTTATCTGTTCATTATCCCATTAACCGGAACACTGGCGAAATAAACCAGCGTTTATACATCAGAGTTGCCAGCTGATAAACGAAGAAAGCACTCACTAACCCTACCAGTGAATCAACCAGATAATGTGCCTGGATATATACCGTAGCACAACAAAGCAAAACATAAAAAGGAGCAAGTACCGCCGCCAGCTTCCGGCTCACTCTCCAGGCCATGATCATAACAATGGTAGAGATCGCAACATGCGAACTTGGGAAAGCTGCCGTCGGACGTTCACCGACTTCCTGGGATGCTTCCACCAGCTGATAAAAGAATCCCTGATCGTAACCGGGCCCCGGAACCAGATAATCATTCCAGTTGAAATAATCTCCAATCGGAGGAAATATTCCGGCATTCACTTTATCCATACCAATAGCCGGAAAATAAAATTGCGGACCAGCCACCGGAACAAGGATGTAAAATAAATAATAAATGAAAAATGAGGTAACCAGTACAAAACAGATTTTTTCAAACCACTCAAAATGCGTCAGGAAATACCACACCGTCACCACTAGAATCATAGGATAATAAAAGAAATACCCCATATTGAACGGCTCACTGAACCAGATAGACGGACAATGTTTACTGAACTCTACGGATGGCTGACACCCGAACAGTCCCTGCTCGACTGTAGCAAAGATATAATCCAGGTTCGGGAATAAACGATTAAACTCAAAAGTATCCGGATACCAGTAAGCTAAAAGTGACATTTGTACGGCCATCCGCACAAAAGCAGTCAGACGGCAAGGAAAAGTCTGATACAATGCAATCAAACCGAAAGTAAGTGCCACAATACCGGCACGTTCCAGCAACATTACTCCCGGATGATCCATTCTCGGGAATAACAACAATATCAGCAAGGACGTCAGGGCATTATATATCAGACTTATACTTTCTACCGCAAACAGTCCTTTTCCGCTCTCTACACGTTCAAACAATTTCACAGCCATCCCTCCTTCTTATACCAGTCCATGGTTTCTTTTACTCCACGTTCCAAAGGATACTGCGGCTGATATCCCAGTTCTTCTTCCAGAGGACGGATGTTGCACTTCCAGTTACGCTGACGCATAATCTTATATTTATCTCCATTCAGTGTGACAGGCTTGCGTGTGAATTTGCTCACCAGCTCACAGACCCAGGAAATAGCACGAAGAATCACCAAAGGACAGGTCAGATGAATCATCCACGGATTTCCCAGTTCCTTCCGGATCAGTTCGGCAAAGGCACGCGAGTCATACACCTTTCCGTCGGTTACAAACCATTCACGACGTACGACTCCCTTTTCCAGCGCCAGAAAAACGGCCTGAACCAAATCCTTTACATACACGAAAGTCAGATCCTGACGCCGAAAACCGGCACCAAAGTCAACATGCCGTTTCACGGCCTGTGCCATCAACAAATAATCACGTTCACGAGGGCCATAGACTCCCGTAGGACGAAGAATGACATAAGGAAATTCAGGAAGAGAACGAAGGTACTCCTCTGTATGCAGTTTACTGAGTCCATATGCTGTATCCGGACATGGAGTATCAGACGGTTCAATAGGAGTCCGGTCATCTTCTCTCACCGGGCCGAACACACTAAGCGAACTGAGCATGACAAAACATTTGGGAACCATGCCCAGGCGTTGCAATGTCTCTATCAGATTACGGGTAGCCCAGAAGTTTCCAATCTCAAAATCAGCTTTGTCCAGACATTTGGTTACGCCCGCACAATGGATAATATAATCCCATCCTCCGTGCTTACGCTTATGAAGAGCCAGCTGAGCTTCCAGAGAATCAGAGTCAGTCAAATCCAGTTCCGCAAAATTCAGCCGACTGTCTGACAGATAACGACGGCTGCTTCTCCCGCGTACTCCGGCCCACACCTGCATCCCGCGTTCCAAAGCCTCATCCACCAGATGACTGCCAATGAACCCGCTGGCGCCGGTCACTAATATTCTTTCTTTCATTGGTTTCCTGTTTTGATGAATCCGCATGATCAGGAAAAGAGTTTTTCCACAGGCAAGCAACAGTTCAAACACTTCCGGACGGCCTTATGACATTCATGCTTCATCAATATTGATTTTTGATTAAATTTAGTGGCAAAGATAATAGTTTTTCAGTTCTTTCACTTAAAATATAGACAGTTATTCATCCACCTTTCCATTTATTTTGTTTACTTTGTAGTAAATCATCAAAAAGGAATTAACATGGCTAAGAAAAAGAAAGAAAAAAAAGGCGGAAAACGCATGAAAAAGAAAGAACTGGTGGAACTGATCATCAGTTACTTCCGCATCAGGCCGACTGAATCAATCAATCTCAAGCAGTTGTTCCAAGGGTTGAAACTCACCACTCATCCATTGAAGATGCTTTGCGCAGAAATCATCGAAGAAATGGCAGAGGATAATTTCCTCATTGAAACAGAAAAAGGACGCTACAAGCTTAACGATAAAGGTCAGATTCTCACAGGAACCTTCCAACGGAAAAGTAACGGAAAGAACCTTTTCATTCCGGATGAAGGAGGAGAACCCATCTTTGTGGCAGAACGCAATTCTGCACATGCCATGAATAATGACAAAGTGAAAATCAGCCTTTGCGCCAAACGGAAACGTCATGAACTGGAAGGACAGGTTATAGAAATCCTTCAAAGAGCTGAAACCAACTTTGTCGGCACTTTGAAGGTCAGCAAGAATTATGCATTCCTGCTGACAGAAACCAACACGCTGGCAAACGATATTTTTATTCCCAAGGAAAAGTTGAAGGGCGGAAAAGATGGAGACAAAGCAGTTGTTAAAATCATAGAGTGGCCGGAGGAAGCCAAAAACCCGTTCGGAGAGGTTGTTGATATCTTAGGAAAAGCCGGAGACAATACCACCGAAATGCATGCGATTCTGGCGGAATATGGCTTGCCTTACACTTACCCGCAGAATGTGGAAGCTGCAGCTGACAAACTTTCGGCTGAAATCACTCCTGAAGACTATGCCGAACGTGAAGACTTCCGCGACGTGGTAACATTTACCATTGACCCCAAAGACGCAAAAGACTTTGACGATGCGCTTTCCATCAGACAGTTGAAACCCGGATTATGGGAAGTCGGTGTGCACATTGCAGACGTATCACACTATGTCAAGGAAGGAAGCATTATTGATAAAGAAGCTGCCAAACGTGCCACTTCCGTATATCTGGTAGACCGCACCATTCCGATGCTTCCAGAACGTTTGTGTAACTTCATCTGCTCCCTCCGCCCTGACGAAGAGAAACTGGCCTATTCGGTGATCTTCGATATGAACGAAAAAGCAGAAGTAAAAAATTACCGCATCTGTCATACGGTAATCCGTTCCAACAGACGTTTCACTTACGAAGAAGCCCAGAATATCATCGAAACCGGTGAAGGAGACTATAAAGAAGAAGTTCTGGAACTGAACCGTCTCGCACAAATCCTGCGTGAGAAACGACTGGCTGCCGGAGCAATCAATTTCGACCGTTGCGAAGTGAAGTTTGAAATTGACGAAAAGGGAAAACCTGTCAGCGTCTACTTCAAAGTCTCCAAAGAAGCAAACAAACTGATCGAAGAGTTTATGTTGCTGGCCAACCGGACCGTAGCTGAACATATTGGTAAGGTGCCTAAGAACCGGAAGCCTAAAGTATTCCCTTACCGTATCCATGATCTTCCGGACCCGGATAAACTGGATAATCTGAATCAGTTTATTGCACGCTTCGGCTACAAGATCCGTACCGGAGGAAGTAAAAACGAAGTATCCAAGTCCATTAACCGGCTGTTGGGGGACATTGAAGGCAAAAAAGAGCAGAATCTGATTGAAACCGTTTCCCTACGAGCCATGCAGAAGGCCCGCTATTCAATCTATAACATCGGGCATTACGGACTGGCATTTGACTTTTATACCCATTTCACCTCACCGATCCGCCGGTATCCGGATTTGATGGTTCACCGGTTACTGACCCGCTATCTGGCAGGAGGAAGAACCGCTCAGGCAGACAAATATGAAACTCTTTGTGAACATAGTTCTGCCATGGAACAGACTGCCGCCAGTGCAGAACGTGCTTCCATTAAGTACAAGCAAGTGGAATTCATGAGTGAACGGATCGGGCAAGTCTTTGAAGGAGTGATTTCCGGAGTAACCGAATGGGGACTGTATGTGGAAATCAACGAAAACAAATGCGAGGGCATGATACCGATGAGAGATCTGGGCAATGATTATTATGAGTTTGACGAGAAAAACTATTGTCTGATCGGCAGACGCTTTCATCGCAAATTCAGCTTAGGAGATCCCGTCAAGATCAAGGTAGCACGGGCCAATCTGGAAAAGAAACAACTGGACTTTACCCTGGCTGACGAATAAAAAACAAGAAACAATTATAACCACCATTGCCACGATATATTGAGCAATGGTGGTTTTTCTATATCCAGCCTTTTCTCTTCGGGCAATTTATTTTACCCTCCGGTTCAACTGATTATTTGCTTTCTCGGGACGAGATTTGCCCACACGTTTTCCACTGCTTTTCTTTTTTCCTGCCTGCTTAGCCTTAAAAGCAAACGGATTTTTCTTATTTACTACCATATCATAATATATTTACGCAAAAATACACTATTTTTGCCAAATAACAAACTTATCAACAAGCCTATGAGCCCATTTGATTACACTCCTATACTGACACAAGCCGTCGACGAGCTTTCTGACAGCCTGTCCTATCAAGGTCTTTTCCATCAATACAAAGATGGTGAACCCTTGCCCTCCGGAAAAACACTGTATCACATTGTGGAGCTGGCACGTGCCATTCTGTTTCCAGGATACTTCGGTAATCCTGCCATCAACAGCCGTACCATCAATTACCACATTGGAGTTAACATTGAAGAACTGTTTGGTTTGCTGACCGAGCAAATTCAGGCCGGCTTATGTTTCGGAGTGGAAAACAATGGACTGGACAACAATGAGAACGAACCTTGCAGAGAAAGTGCCACCCGCCTGGCCGCACAATTCATCAGCCGGCTGCCATCCATCCGACATACATTGGCCACAGATGTAGAAGCAGCCTATTATGGAGATCCGGCAGCTACCTGTTTCGGTGAAATCATCTGTTGCTACCCCATCATCCGGGCCATAACCAATTACCGGATTGCTCACGAACTGTATATGCTGAATGTTCCGTTAATTCCACGCATCATTACAGAAATGGCACATTCAGAAACCGGCATTGACATCCATCCGGGAGCACAGATCGGTCATCATTTTACCATTGACCATGGTACCGGTGTCGTGATCGGAGCAACCTGTATCATCGGAAATCATGTAAAACTCTATCAGGGAGTAACCCTGGGAGCCAAAAGTTTCCCGCTGGATGAACAAGGCAATCCCATCAAGGGAATTCCACGCCATCCTATCCTGGAAGATGAAGTAATCGTTTATTCCAATGCCACTATCCTGGGACGCATTACCATCGGCCGCGGAGCAATTATAGGCGGAAATATCTGGGTCACCGAAAGTGTGGCTCCGGGAATGCGTATCGTTCAGCGAAAAGAATAACCCTTCCGAACGCGCCTGGAAATATCATTATCCTGAAAAATATTCAAAGAAAGCTTCTGAGTCCTGCTTCAGGGGGATCTGAAATCCCCCTGAAACAGGATCAGGCTTAAAAGTTTGTCTTCTTGTCTGTTTCTCTTTTCAGTTCCTCAAAGCGCATCATCATCCGACGCAATACCTTAGGCTCCGATTCAGACAAATCATTCTTCTGTTCCGGATCTTTCCGGATATTATACAACTCGTATGCTCTGTTTTCCCCGGGATAAGGAGGAATCATTACCCAGTCCCCTTGCCGGTAAGCATAATCCAGCATACCTTCAATAACCAGCTCATTACGCCCTTTCCTGTTCTTTCCCAGGAAGGTCTGTAAAGTATTCTGGCTGTCGGTACGATCCGGATAACTCTGTCCCACCAGAGAAGCCAAAGAAGCCAGCAAATCCATCTGACAGACAAAAGCATCTGATACTCCCGGTTCAACAACTCCCGGCCAACGTACAATGAAAGGAATACAGGTACCACCGGCATACCTCATCGTTTTCCATCCCCGATAAGGCCCGGCAGGCTTGTGACTGCCTACCAGCTCTTCAGCCTGATCCTGATATCCATCGTCCAGAACAGGACCATTATCGCTGGTCAGAATAACCAGGGTATTATCCGTAAGATTCAGCCGGTCCAGCTCCTTCAAGAATTCCTCAACGCACCAGTCGGCTTCAAGAATCACATCCCCGCGAGGTCCCATGCCACTTTTCCCGACAAACCGTTCATTAGGAACCCGGGGAACATGAGGCTGATGAAGCCCATAATAAAGAAAGAAAGGACGGTTCTGATTTTCCTGAAGGAAATGTTTGGCTTTCTCCAGGAAAAGCTCAGCCATGTCTTCATCGCGCCATTGCGCAGCCTTGCCTCCCTTCTGGAATCCGATACGCGGCACTCCGTTCACGATCGATCCTCCATGCCCCACACTCGGATGCATCCGTAACAGTTCCGGATTATCCTTGCCGGTCGGTTCTCCGGGAAAGTTCATACGATAATTTACGTACAACGGATCATCCGCAGACAAACCTACTCCTTTTCCATTTTCAATAAAAATACATGGAACCCGGTCATTCGTTGCAGCCTGTATGAACGAATAATCATAGCCGACTTCTTTGGCTCCCGGATAAATCGGCTGATTCCAATCCACAGCACCATCTCCAAGGCCAAGATGCCATTTTCCCACAGCGCCGGTTACATATCCGGCAGAACGCATCATCTTCGGCAAAGTGATCCGGTGAGTATCTATGATCAGAGCAGCATTTCCCGGAAGAATCTTTGCCTGAGGATTACTCCAAGGATACATTCCCGTCAACAGAGAATAGCGGCTGGGAGTAGAAGTTGCCGCCGTACAATAAGCATCAGTAAAGCGCAATCCCTCGTTGGCCAGACGATCCATTCCGGATGTCTGAATGGCAGTCGCACCATAACAGCTCAGATCTCCGAAGCCCAGATCATCCGCTTCAATAATCACAATATTAGGACTCTCCATTTTAGTCTGCCCATATATACCTGCAGGCACTAAAAGCAATCCTCCTATCAAACCTATTTTCATATATCAGATCTTTTCAATTACGACAATACACAGTTAAATTTCTCCATACTCTCCGCCAGCATCAAAAGGACGATTCATCGGCATAATACAGACGATTCTGTTGTATTATGCTGGTGAAACTTTTGTTTCGTCTTGAAGAAACTCCTGTTTTCTGCTAGTGAAACTTTTATTTTCTACTAGTGGAACTTTCTGTTTCAGCCAGTGGAACTAAAAGTTTCAGCTAGAAAAAACATTTGTTTCATCTTGAGAAAACATCTGTTTACCCTAGAGTAAACAGATGTTATGACCAGACAGAAGACTACTGTTTACCACATTCTTCTGCCTCATCGTGGGAAAAAAGATCTTACGGGAACAGGATCTTTGCAATCTTCCGGGAATATGCTTCCGCATACTGAGACATACCCAGGTCAGTAGCATGCACTCCATCCACCTGACTGTCCATGCTCAATCCCAATTCCTCAAAAGTCATATAATACAGTCCATCCACCTTCTGCTTGAGTTCCTGATAGCAGAGGCGAAGCTGTTCATTGGTTTTTTCAAATCTGCTTCTTTCCGCATCCGAAACCCGATATCCCATATATCCGTCATGTTCAACCAGCAGAATCGGTGCCTGACTTTTTTCACGCAAGATGCGTATTCCTTTCGCCATCCGATCCGCAATCAGTCCAACCCGGTCATCTTCTGTCATATTAGGCATACAGTCGATAACAAACAAAGACGCATCAGTCTCAGCCAGCAGTCTGAAAAACTCCTCCTCTAAGCGTCCGTTTCCGGAAAATCCCAGATTGACCACAGGAAAATCGAGCTTTCTTTGCAGAATATTGGTCCAGGCCATACCGGGACGCGAGGCGCATGCTCCCTGCGCAATGGATGTTCCATAAATCACTACAGGCTTCTTCTTTGACGGAGCAGCAAACTCAAAATGACTTCCGGCCGGTACACCTATTTCCATCAAGTTTACTCCATTGTAAAGAGGCAGGTAGAGACAGAATTCATTTCCTTTGTCCGACTGACGACGATAAGTAAGATTATCATATGTATAACGTACCGTATCTCCAAAAGAATATTTTCCGGCACACCATAAAGCCTGTCCGTCAGCATCCTTCATGTACAAATCGACTCCACTGACTCCCGTTGCCGGCATATGCGGCATAGAAAAGCCAGATGTAACCGTGTATTTCACCTGTATTTTCGATGCATTTGTCGTGAACTTAATATACAAGCCTGCACTCTGACAGGACAAATCCCACAAAGCTTTCCGTACCACCTTCTCTGCACGGCCCGGAAGACGATGATATTTTGCACCGATCTCTTCATTCCAGCAACGTCCCTGTACAGGGATTTCCCCTTTACCAAAAGGATTATACCAGTCAGTCTGTGCAAAAATCTGGACACTGCTCCATAAAAGAACAGCTAAAATTCCCAAAGAATGTTTCATATCAGTCACTTTTTAAAACTTCTCATTAAAGGCACTCTTGATAGGTCGGGCAATCCATACCTGCGGTTGTTCAACTCCCAGCATAAATGCCACAGTACCTGCAATATCATACACCATTGTACTTTCGGTAATCTGAGCACCCTGCTTGATACCTTTTCCATAAAAGACAATCGGTGTCTGCATCTCATTCATCGTCTTACCGCCATGACCGGTTCCTTTTCCTCCATGATCGGCAGAGAGTATAAATACGGTCTCGTCCATCATTCCGGCCTCTTTCACTGCAGATACGATCAGTGCCAGAGCCTGATCCAGATGAGTCAGCATCTTAAAATAATCTTCTGACTCCCAACCCTTGCTATGTCCAGCACCGTCCGGCTCACCGAAAATAACCGAACAAAACATCGGTTTCTTCTCCTTGAGGTAAGACAATACATCCTTCAGTTCTTCTTTGGAGTTTTCAGCAGACAGATTCAAAGGCTGAACATGATTAATGGCCAAAGTATCAACCAGGTATTTCATGCCATTCCATTCATAGAAGAAACCAAGTTCTGCATCAGGATATTTGGCTCTGATACCACTGTAGATATCCGGGAATATACCATGTTCGTTGAGAACCCGAGAAGGCAGGTCAGGTGTAGAACTACCCCACTCAGTATATCCGTGAAGTTCCGGACCTGCTCCCATAAACATCGAAGCCCAGTTGACGGCACTTGAAGAAGGAAGAACCGAACGGTTCTCCAAAGTGTAACAGCCATCCTGCATCATACTGCGGAACTGAGGCATTTCCGCACCATTATTCAGGCTGTATGAACTCAAACCGTCGAAACCGACAAGAACAATATGCTTCGGAGGATTCGGCAGAGACTTTCCATTCTCACTTCCACTACAAGACAAAAGGACGCATGACAAGATGCTCCAAACGACTAAATACAATTTTTTCATAATATAAATTCTTTAAATGTTTATAACCCTTATTTCCCATCAGAATAAATGTTCCCTTCAGCGCAAGGCCTCCTCATTTACCGCTTTGCAAAGTTTTCACTTTAAAGGAACAAAAACAATATATGCATCATCTGCTTTTTTCACTGCCAAAGATAATACTTTGGGAGCATTATTTTTAAAAAAAACAAAGGGACGTTCCATCCGGTCAGGCAAAATACAACCTCCCCCATACAATGGAATCTCCTTTTTCATAATCTTGAAGTCCAAAGCTTTCTTCCAGTCCAGGCCATTGGAAGAAACCATCATTCCTATATAATATAAGTATGTGCATGAAAGCAAGCATAATAAACAGAATTCTTCTGATCACACCATAAAGACATGTCCTCCGTATCCCAGTCCTGAATAACCGGCTTATCCTGAAGAACAAATCCCCTGTCCGGATAACTGGAAACAGCAACAGCCTGATTACGTTCAAATTTGGTAGAACCAGGCTTGTCCCCTTTCACAATCAAATAATAGCGTTTATCAACTCCTTGTACGATTGCAGGATTTACAACTAATGTTTCAATCGGTCCGTCAGGTTCCAGCAAAGGCTTTTCATTAATTGAAAATTCTCCATTCAGACTCTCGGAAGAAGCAACAAACGTACGCTGATTGACCCTCAAAGGCTGCCAGTTCTTATGAGAATAACCACCCCGGGCAGTCTCTATCAACTCTTCATTAGAGATATCTCTGTCTAAAGACGTACTGCAGAAATAAAGATAATATTTCCCTTCAAAATATTTAATCTTAGGATTATGAGCCGTTATCATATCTCCTTTCCGGTATACATCCTTTTCGAAATCAAGAACGGTATTCTGATAGTGATAAGGCCCAGCCGGATGATCTGCCACAGCATGTGCTATGGTCGAATGAGTCAGCCAGGCATAAAAAGTGTATGTCCGTTTCCAACGGGAATAAAACAAATGATATTTTCCGTCTTCCCCCTTAATCACCGAACTGCACCAATGATAAAAAGTGGAATCACGAAAAATATTTTCTGCCTTTACCTTCATGATCTTATCAGAGAAGGTAAGTTCATTCTCTCTGGCAAGACTATCCTGACAAGACTCCAATCCGGTGTCCTCTTCATTTGTCAGAAAATCGTCTGTCGCCGGATTTTCTCTCCCGTCCTTTTTCACAAAAGAAGAGATGTCTCTCTGTCCTGAATTATCGGACAGAGAGAACACCTCTTGAGAGAAAAAACTTATAATCAATATATTAAGAAGAAACAGCAATAAAGATCTTTTCATGAAAGCTTAATCTTTGAAATCAACAAACACGTCTTTTATGAAAGATACCAAAGGAAAGCTGCCCAACTTCTCCGGCAAGCCGATTTCTGAAGGAGTCGGCGGCAAGAATTTTGCTTCCGTACCCTTCATGGAAAGTCCGTTATGATCAAGTGTCACAATGCCATACAAAGGTTTGTCGAAGGTCAATGAATATTTCAACAGAGAATATTTGTCATTGATTTCTGCCGGATATCTCTTCTCAGTCTGGGTTTCACAATCTGCCCAAACATACGAGGCACTGTTGATCTGAACATAAGTAATCCCGTTAATCACATCCGTATAGTTGCTGTGATTGTGACCGCTAAAGGCAGCAACGACTTTTGTAAATCCGGCTCTCTTGTTTTCAGCTTCCAGAATATCGCGTACATCATATCCATTGTTCATTGCTCTGTCTATACTCTGGTGAGAAAAAAGAATGCAGCGTTTGGTTGTTGCCGCCAGATCCTTTTTCAGCCATTCCATCTGTTCAGGATCCATAAAGGCCCGCTTACGGCTGTCTACATAATAATTGGCTTTATTATAAGGAATATATTTCCCCTCATCAAACAAATTATTTCCGTCAAGCACAATAAAATGGAAATCACCCTTGTCAAAAGAATAATAACGGCCCGGCATGCCGAATCCGGCAACAAACTCTTCTTTGGAATATTTATCCAGGTCATGATTTCCCAGAACATGATACTTTTCTCCTTTATACTGATCCCATACTTTCTGCAAAGGCTGGCTGACACTGTCCAGACGAATAAAATCGCCCAACTGAATCAAAAAGTCTACATTCTCTGCATTGGCTGCATCCACTACAGCCTGCATACGTTCACGCCCATCAGGAAGATCGGGAGCATGAAGATCGGAAATAATAGCAAATTTAATGGGTTTCTCTGCTTGTTTGCAAGAGTACAATCCCCACATACTCAACACAATGAAAATGCCATAAAACAATTTAGTTTTCATAATATCAATTAATTTAGTATTCTATATCCTTCGCTTATCCAGGCAATCATTTAGTATAACGACATAATACTATTTCTGAAGCCAACGGGTCAAAGAAGTTGTTGGAGTCTTCACTACAAACTTATAAAACTTGGAAGACGGATACTTTCCTAAATCCACAACAAAACGTCCTGTACTGGCTTTTACCCGGCCTATTTCTGACCAGTTATCCTTACCTCCTTCTTTATAAGCATTGGTTGTAGCCATATAAACAACAGCCTCATCTTTGGCACCTTCCCCTTTCCAGCATAAAGTAACCTGATTGTCATAAGGATGAGTTGTCAGCTCATAAATATCCGTAGGACCATAGAAGGAGATACCATCTTTTTCAAAAGCTACATCTCTGGGCATCTGGAAATCCATAAAACGGCAGATTGTAGGAAGTATATCTACCAAAGCTAAAGTAGGACGGGTAAACTGTGCATTCAACGCACGGACATTGGTTGAAACCCATACACTACGTTCGCGGGCTAATTGTCCACCATGATGATGTCCGCTTTCTCCACGGCCATGGTCTGTTGTCACAATCACCATCCATTCTTCATCAAACTTCTTTTCACGATATTGAACTGCCTCCCAAATCATTCCAACCAGATCATCTGTCTTATTTACGTAACGGTCCATAAAAGCTCCATCACCATAAATATGGAAACCGGAATCGGTATACCACAAATACACCCAACTCAAATCAGGAGCATTCTCACGGATACAAGCAGCGGCTTCTTTGCATACAACTGAATCAATATCAAAAATATGAAGGTCATCTTTCTTCGCAGGGAAACGATTCTTATCCAATTCATACCCATCACAGACATAATCTATTTTCAGATGATCAGTCTCAGGCTTTCCTTCACCGATCAATACAGTCCGGTTATCAGTCCAGCTGGAGAACAAAGCCGTCTTAAAATCTTTATTTTGATTCTTGGCTATCCGGAAAAGTGACCAATAATTATAATTGGGATTCAGATTGGAATTCCCATTTACATTATGTTTATTCATCCAGGTTCCTGTCAGAATATTCATGTAACCAATCGCTGATATGGTAGGAGTCTGCGAATATGCACCAACTTCTCCTCCCGTATAAGCACGGGCATAACCTCCCTTGGAAGCTATATCGAATATATTCTTCGGATGTACCCGCTCAATATAATCAGCAGGAATACCATCCAACACAATGTAAAGAGCCTTACGTGTTTTGCCTTGAAGGGCTGTCACACAACAGACAACCCATAAAAAAATCAGTAACCGTTTCATCATAATACTATTATAAAGTTATGTTTAATAAACCCCAACTACCATACTGGTCAACATACTTTTCACACCCATCTTCTTGGGGCTGTTATAAAAAATTGCTGACCACATTTTAAACCCTTATTCCACATAGCAGAAATTGGTTACAAATTAACAGAAATAATGGGAGAAAATAAATAATCTATTCAATTTTTTTGTTACTTTGCCCTTGGTTTTTGTAAGACCTTAAATATACAATCATAAAAAACAGACATTTACACACAAAGGTATCAATAAAATTACTTATGAAAAAAAGACTTTTATCATGGAGCGTATTAGGCTTGCTGTTGCTGGGACAACCTGCCTTCTCGCAAAATCTGTTACTGCCGGTTCCTTCCGATAAACCCAGTAAAGCCCAACTCAAACAAATCGAACGGAAATATGGTATGTTCATTCATTTCGGAATTAATACTTTTCATGACGAAGAATGGACAGATGGATCCAAACCAGCCGAATCATATGCTCCTTCACAAATTGATGCAGAACAATGGATACGGTCTGCCAAGGATGCCGGTATGAAGTACGTTATCCTGATAACCAAACACCATGACGGATTCTGCCTTTGGGACAGCAAATACACAGAATATGATGTTGCATCTTCCGGAAATCATACAGATGTGGTAGAAGCTGTAGCCAAAGCATGCAAAAAATATGGAATAGGACTGGGACTGTATTATTCTTTATGGGACCGGAAAGTAAATCCGGATGTGGATGATCAAAGCAAAGACGCTGCCTACAACTCTTACATGATTGCACAATTAAAAGAGCTGGTTGACAAAGTAAAGCCATATACACCTATCGTCGAATTCTGGTTTGACGGAGGATGGACCAAACAGAATTACCGCTGGCCTGTTATGGATATCTACCAGACCATCAAGTCTCAGGAGCCAGATTGCCAGATCGGTATCAACTGGAGCATTGGTTCCCCCGAGAATGTAGATGCCCATCCGGTACTGCCGGAACAGCAAAAAGCAGGATTCCCTATTCGTTATTTCCCCAGTGATTTCCGCCTGGGTGACCCGTATCTGCCAACCGATAATGATCCTAAGACTTTCACTCACGATGGTAAAGATTACTACATGCCATGGGAATCCACAGTATGTATCAGTCAGCGATGGTTCTATAATACAACAGACAATCAGTTTAAGTCTGTAGAAGAGCTGGAAAAATTATATCGTCAATGTACCAAAAACGACAATATCCTGATTCTGAACTGCCCTCCGGGAAGAGACGGTAAATTAAGAAACAAAGATATTGAGATTTTAAAAGAACTCAGAAAACGTTTAGGAATCTAATATATACGGAAAAAGAGGGTGTCATAACATTCAAATCTTAAGTATCACTTTACCACATAATGACACCCTCTTTCCGATTAAAGATTATTCCAAAATCCCCGTCTCAGCGAAGATATTCCTTGAAAAATGTTTCGATCTTATCAAAAGGAATAATATCTGTCTGATCGTACAAGTCTACATGACTTGCCCCGGGAATAATCATCAGTTCCTTATTATCCCCTTTCAACCGCTTGAAAGTATCTTCACTGAAATAGCGTGAATGGGCTTTCTCTCCATGAATCAGCAAGACAGCACTCCGAATCTCATCACAATAAGAAAGGATAGGCATATTTATAAACGAAAGTGCAGATGTTTTATTCCATCCGTTATTAGAATTCAAAGAACGCTGATGATATCCCCGCTTCGTTTTATAATAAGCATAACATTAGTGTCCGCTAAAAGTTTTTGTATTGTGAAAAAAAATTAGGGCTGAGTT
>ERZ772889.2297-NODE-2297-length-15234-cov-30.180315_pt1 | contig 15234 bp, 10 predicted proteins | sample MGYA00512127_ERZ772889 | MGnify/ENA primary metagenome ERZ772889 (study PRJEB29015, sample SAMEA2737689) | human gut metagenome | biome: human gut; feature: human-associated habitat; material: faeces | place: China | collected 2012 ...
CGCGCCGCCAGCGTTCGTCCTGAGCCAGGATCAAACTCTTTATAAATGGTATTTAATCGCCATTTAAAAGCGTTAAATCTCTGTAATCACTCAGACACAATCGCTTGCGTCCTGTATGAATTACTTGTAAATTTGGAATTGATTAACGTGGGTTTCCAAACCCACGATCAAGGTTCCACAAGTTTCAGTTTTGTTCAATTTTCAAGGTCCTGCTGCGCTGTCGCGTTTCCGTGACAGCTTGTATATTATATATCAGATTCTCTCGTTTGTCAAGAGGTTTTCTGAAAGTTTTTTGAAGAAGTTTTCTTCAAAAAACGGTGTACAAGCTGTAGGTAAAGGCTCCAGCGGCTGCCGCCGCGGGCTGGGCTCGCGAGACAGCTTGATTATTATAGCAAGTAGTATGACCTTTGTCAACAGGTTTTTGCAAGTTTTTTTGATTTTTTCGACAAAGTTTGAGGGTGAAGTTTGGGCAAGGTGTATATTGGGGTGACGGCGGTTGGCGGGCACAAATTATGGGGTTGGCGGAAGGGTAAGCAGGTGCTGGTGGAGGGGTATCATTGGGCCTCTAACAACTGTTCGCGCATCCATTTCAGGATGCGGCGCTCGCGGCGGGAGATCTGGACCTGGGTCGTGCCGAGGACGCGGGCGGTCTCGCTCTGGGTGCGGCCCGCGAAAAAGCGCAGACGGATGAGCTGGCGGTCACCGCTGTCCAGCCTGTCCATCACCTCGGCCAGACCGATGCGGTCCGAGAGTGCTTCCTCCGGGGACTCCACCGGCACGTCAAACTCCCGCAGGCCATCCTCGTCGTCCACTGGCGTCAGGCTCAGAGTCGGCAGGGCCGCGCGGATGGCCAGCGCAATCTGCTCCGGGGTCGTGCCCAGCGTCTCGGCCAGCTCGGTCACGCCGGGCTCCTGGCCGGTGCGCTTGAGGCAGCGCTCACGCTCGGCATTGATTTTAAGGCTCAGCTCCTTTAACGAACGGCTGACCTTGACCGTGCCGCCATCCCGGAACAGCTTTTTGATCTCGCCCAGGATGACCGGCACGGCATAGGTGGAAAAGCAGACACCGCGCCCGGTATCAAACCCGTCGCAGGCCTTCACAAGACCCAGACAGCCCGCGGCGTAGAGTTCCTCATACTCGATGCCCCGCCCCTTGAACCGCCCGGCGCAGGCGTGGACAAGGCCGAGGTTTCTCTCAATAAATTCTTCGCGCGGCAGCTGGTGCATATCCGTGGGCATGACTGTCCCCTCCTTCTATATATGTAGGGGGTCACGCGCGGGCATCCAGCCGCTTGGTCAGGGTCACGCGGGTGCCGCGGCCCGGCGTGGAGGAGACCTTGACCTTGTCCATGAAGCTCTGCATGACGGCAAAGCCCAGACCCGCGCGCTCCTCGGCGTCGCCGGTGGTGAACATCGGCTCCATCGCCTTCGCAATATCCGGGATGCCGACGCCGCGGTCCGTGATGGTAATACGCACAATGCCGCCCTCATAGATGGCCGCCGTCATTGTGATGGGGCCGATCTTGTCCGGGTAGGCGTGGACGATGCAGTTGGTCACGGCCTCGGAGACAGCGGTTTTCATATCGGCGAGCTGGGGCACGGTGGGATCAAGCTGCACAAGAAACGCAGCCAGTGCTGCGCGGGCGAAGCCCTCGTTGACGGAGCGGCCCGCAAACGTAATTTTTACCTGATTGAGCATCTTCATCGGTGTTCACCTCCGTTCAGGCGTAGGTTATGTGGGCCAGGTCGAGCATCCGCCGCACGGCGCGCGGCGGGTTCTGGACGGTCAGCCGCCCGCCCAGTGCGCTTACGTGGCGTCCGCGGCCCAAAATCAGGCCGACGCCCGAGGAATCCATGAAGGTGACGCCCGAGAAGTCGAGCGTCAGCAGCTCGGGCAGGCGGTCATCGACCTGAGCATCGATCTCCCGCCGCAGTGTCTGGGCGGCGTGGTGGTCGATCTCGCCGCTCAAATAGGCGGCCAGTGTGCCGCTGCCGGGCACGAAGGTTACTTTGGCCATAGGGTTGTCCTCTTTTTTCATTTATAAGGGTATACAGGGTAGTGTTGGGAAGGTTGCGGGCCGGGCATGTCCGGCCCCTACGGGGAGAGTTAAAAATCAACGGGTAATTTTCGGGAGGTTGCGGAGGGGGTGTTGAGACAAAATAAAAAGCCCGTATCGTTATGATACAGGCTTACGGGTGCGTATTTTGTTGAAATGGCGATGGCCGGTTATTTTTCTGCTTCTTTGAGAAGCAGCGGGCGGGCCTCGGCGGCAAGGTAAAGCGAACCGCAGACAACAACGCCCGCGAGGTTGTTCTCGTCCGCGTAGTCCACGGCCTTGCGGATGGCATCGGCCACACTGTCGGCGGCCTCGGCGTCGGTGTGGAAGCGTGCCTCCTTCTGCAATTCCTCGGCGCTCAATGCGCGGGGGCAGTTGGGCGTGACGGTGTAGATCTTGGCAAAGCAGGGGGCCAGATCGGACAGCATATCCTTATAGTCCTTGTCGGCCAACACGCCCAGCACACCGACGAGGTTTTCCTCAAAGTCGGCGCGGGTCAGGGTCGCGGCCAGCATTTTAGCGCCGTCCGGGTTGTGGCAGCCGTCGAGCAGCAGCAGCGGATGGCGGCGCAGCACCTCGATGCGGGCGGGCATCCGGGCATCGGTAAGGCCCTGCAGAATGGCATCGTCCGAAATATCATAGCCGAACTCGCGCCAGAGAGCCAGCGCGATCTCGACAGCCATGGCGGCGTGGTTAGCCTGGTGCGTGCCGGGCAGGCCCAGTGCGGCGCGATAGCCCCCGTAGTCGATGCGGTTTTCCAGCCGCTTGCCGCGCAGCAGCGTCAAATCGTCCTTGTCGGGCGTGATGATGCTCGTGTGCGCCTCGGCAGCGGCGGTCAGGATCGGCCCCATAGCCTCCGCAGGCTGGTCGGGATAGTTGACGACGACGGTCCCTTCTTTTATAATACCGGCCTTCTCGGCGGCAATTTTATCAAGGGTATCTCCCAGGACTTCCATGTGGTCATAGCCGATCTTTGTGATGGCCGCCACGAGCTTGTGGGGCACGACATTCGTTGCGTCGCAGCGCCCGCCAATGCCGGTCTCCAACACGACCAGGTCACACTTTTCGCGGGCAAACCAGAGGAACGCCAGCGCAGTGACGGCCTCAAACTCCACAGGCTTCTCGCCGCCCTCGGCCTCGATGGCGTCAATCGCGTCGAGCACCTTCTCCGTCAGGTTTGCCAGCGTGCGGGGCGGGATCATCTCGCCGTCGATCTGGAACCGCTCACGGAAGTCCACTACATACGGGCTGATGGTCAGACCGGTCTTGTAGCCCGCTGCCGTCAGGATGGAGGACGTCATGGCCGCAAGGCTGCCCTTGCCGTTCGTGCCCGCAATGTGGATGCACTGCAGCTCCTTTTCGGGGTTTCCCAGATGGTCGCACAGGTTCTGCATCCGGGCCAGACCGGGTGCGCCCTGCCCCATGCGCGGCAGGGCGTGCAGGGCTTCAATTGCCTGTTGGGTCGTCATTCTTCGTCCTCCTCATAGTTATCCTCGTCAGGTTCAGGGCGGTTCAGCTGTGCCTCGTGGGCACGGTGGGCGGCGCGGCGGGCCAGCCGCTCATGCTCGCGGCGGCGCAGCTCCGCGCTCTCGGCGCGCAGAGCGCGGTTCTCCTGCTTGACGCGGATGAATGCGGTAACGCCGCGCACGATCAGCAGGATGATGAGTGCAAACAGCAGTCCCGCCACGACGCCGGACATATCGATCCAGACATCCACCACCGACGAGGTGCGGTTGGGGCTGTGCAGCTGGATGGTCTCATCCATCAGCGCCGTTGTCATGCCGCCCAGCAGCGGCCAGCTCATGTGACGCACAAAACGCTTTGTGTACACGCGGATGCAGAGCATCAGCAGAAAGCCCTCCAGCGCAAACTCCGAAAAGTGCGCGAGCTTACGGATCAGATGCTCCGACAATGGGCCGAGATGCACCTTGGCCAGCGCACTGTTGACCAACTGCATGACGGCCTGGCTGCGTGCGGACGACTGGGCACCGTTTTCCAGTGAGTTGCGAAAGATAAACATAATGCAGGCGATCAGCGCCGCCGTAAATACCACGCGGAACAAGATCAGCCACGGACTGGTTCTTTCTTTTTCCATAATACTCCTTTATAGATACTCCTCTATAAACCTGTATTATAGCACGCAGCCCGCATAAGAGCAAGCGCCCTGCCGCAGTTTTCCTCATACTATAGGCCCGGCCTTGTAAGTTGTCAAGGTATGGTTTTTGTGGTATTCTAATGAAAAGAATATATTTTGTGGGGGGAATGGCCATGAACATCCAGATTTTCGGCACGAACAAGAGCTTTGACACCAAAAAGGCACAGCGGTGGTTCAAGGAGCGCGGCATCAGATTCCAGATGATCGACATGAAGGAAAAAGGCATGAGCCGCGGCGAGTTTGACAACGTCTGCCGCGCCGTGGGCGGCTGGGCAAAGCTCGTCGACGAGAACGCAAAGGACAAGGACACGCTGGCGCTTTTGAAATGGCTCGACGAGAGCCAGCAGGCCGACAAGCTGTTCGAGAACCAGCAGCTCTTCCGCCAGCCCATTGTGCGCAACGGCAGACAGGCCACCGTAGGCTACTGCCCCGAAGTGTGGGTGAAGTGGGAGTAAGACAGACAGCTCACCTCTCTCTGCAGGAGCCTAGGGGCCCGACAGATTTGCGCACCCGCCCTTGACAAATCCGCCGCATTGCGGTACATTATAAGGTACAAATGCAGTGCGAAAGAGTGTGCCCGCGTCGTACCTTTGCAGCAAGCCGGGGAGGATGCAAGCCCGGTACGGTGCGGCGGGTGCTGTCACTTTCAAGCAGGCGCGGTGAGAGGGGCTTCTCCCCTGCCAGCCGCGCACGGGGTTGCCGCCGTTATCAGGGCAGGCGGGCTTGTCGGCCTGCCGCAAAGCGGCCCGATCGGGCAACTTGGGTGGTACCGCGACTTGAGCTTTTCAGGCCGTCCCATGATAAACTCATGGGGCGGCCTTTTTTATTTTGTCCAAATGTAAAAATCACGCCCCGCACATTCACGAGGAGGTTTACACTATGCCGAAGGAACTCGCCAAACAGTATGCCCCGCAGGGCACCGAGGATCGCATCTATCAGAACTGGTGCGACAAGGGGTATTTCCATACCCAGATCGACCGCAGCAAAAAGCCGTTTACCATCGTCATGCCGCCGCCGAATGTCACCGGCCAGCTGCACATGGGTCACGCCATGGATGAGACCTGGCAGGACATCCTGACCCGCTACAAGCGGATGCAGGGCTATGCCGCGCTGTGGGTGCCCGGCACCGACCATGCGTCCATTGCCACCGAGGCCAAGGTCGTCGCCAAAATGCGCGAGGAGGGCCTGACCAAGGAGATGGTGGGCCGCGACGGCTTTCTGGAGCGTGCCTGGGACTGGAAGAACACCTATGGCAACCGCATCGTCAGCCAGCTGAAGAAGCTGGGCTGCTCCTGCGACTGGCAGCGCGAGCGCTTCACGATGGACGAGGGCTGCTCCGACGCCGTCAAGGAGGTCTTTGTCCGTCTGTACAACGAGGGGCTGATCTACCGCGGCAACCGCATGGTCAACTGGTGCCCCCACTGCAACACCTCGATTTCCGACGCCGAGGTCGAGTATGAGGCCAAGGAGGGCAGCTTCTGGCATCTGCTCTACCCCGTCAAGGAGACCGGCGAAATGCTGGAGCTGGCCACGACCCGCCCCGAGACGATGCTGGGTGATACCGCTGTTGCCATCAACGCCGAGGACCCGCGCTACAAGCACCTGCACGGCTGCCATGTCGTGCTGCCGCTGCTGGGCCGCGAAATCCCCATCGTCTGCGACGAGCACGCCGACATGGAGAAGGGCACCGGCGTTGTGAAGATTACCCCCGCCCACGACCCCAACGACTTTGAGGTCGGCAAGCGCCACGACCTGCCGATGATCCGTGTGCTGACCTACGACGGCCACATGACCGGCGCTGCCGACAAGGCTGCCGTCGATGCCGAGAAGGCCGCGGGCCGCGCTGCTGCCGACGAGCCGGACGTGCTGGACTGCGGCAAGTATGCCGGCATGACCGCGCTGGAGGCCCGCAAGGCCATTCTGGCCGATTTGGAGGCCTGCGGTGCGCTGAAGGAGACCGAGCCGCTGACCCACGACGTGGGCACCTGCTACCGCTGCCACTCGGTCATTGAGCCGATGGTCTCCAAGCAGTGGTTCGTCAAGATGGAGCCGCTGGCCAAGCCCGCCATCGAGAGCGTCGAGAAGGGCGAGATCAAGTTCGTGCCCGAGCGCTTCACCAAGAACTATATCAACTGGATGAAGGGCGGCCGTGACTGGTGCATCAGCCGCCAACTGTGGTGGGGCCACCAGATCCCCGCCTGGTACTGCGACGACTGCGGCGAGACCGTCGTGGCCAAGCAAGCCCCCTGCACCTGCCCCAAGTGCGGCAGCTCCAACATGACCCAGGACCCCGACACGCTGGACACCTGGTTCAGCTCTGCCTTGTGGCCGTTCTCCACGCTGGGCTGGCCCAACGAGAACGCCGAGGATTACAACTACTTCTACCCCACGAACACGCTGGTCACCGGCTATGACATCATCGGCTTCTGGGTGTCCCGCATGATCTTCTCGGGTCTGGCCTACACCGGCAAGGCACCGTTTGACACGGTACTGATCCACGGCATTGTCCGCGACAGCCAGGGCCGCAAAATGTCCAAATCCCTGGGCAACGGCATTGACCCGCTGGAGGTCATTGAGCAGTACGGCGCGGACGCGCTGCGCATGATGCTGATCATCGGCTCCACCGCAGGCAACGATATGCGCTACAGCGATGAAAAAGTTCTTGCCTGCCGCAACTTTGCCAACAAGCTGTGGAATGCCTCCCGCTTTGTGCAGATGAACCTGCCCGAGGATTTTGAGCCGGGTCTGCCCGAGGAAAGCCTGCTCGACATGAGCGACAAGTGGATTTTATCCGAGCTTGCCAAGGTCGCCGCCGAGGCTACCGCCAACCTCGACAAGTACGAGCTGGGTCTGGCCGCCGAGAAGGTCGAGAACTTCATCTGGGAGGTCTACTGCGACTGGTATATCGAGATCTGCAAGACCCGCCTGAACGGCGAGGACGCGGCAGCCGCCGACGCGGCCCGCAAGGTGCTGGTCTACGTGCTGGACAAGGCGCTCAAGCTGCTGCACCCCTTCATGCCGTTCATCACCGAGGAGATCTATCAGGCTCTGCCCGGCAGCGCCGAGACCATCATGAACGAGAAGTGGCCCGGCGACGAGAACATGAAGGTCTGGGCCGAGGACTGCGCCGACTTTGAAAAGCTGATGGACTACATCAAGGCTGTCCGCGCCATGCGTGCCGAGATGAACGTCCACCCCGCCAAAAAGACGAGCATGGTCATTGAGACTGCCTCCCCCGCCGCGTTTGAGAAGGGCGGCGCGTATCTGGCCCGCTTTGCCTTTGCCACCGACGTGACGGTCACGGCAAAGTACGAGGGCAGCACCGACGGCATGGTCAACGTGGCGACACCCGACGCGAAGGGCTTTATCCCGATGATGGAGCTGATCGACCGCGACAAGGAGCTGGCCCGCCTGAACAAGGAGCTGACCAAGGCCGAGAAGGAGCTGGGCATGTTCACGAACCAGCTGAACAACCCGAAGTTCGTCGAGAAGGCCCCGGCGAAGCTCGTCGAGGAGACCCGCGCCAAGCTGGCTGCCGCCCAGGACAAGGCCGCCAAGATCAAGGAGAGCATTGCGGCGCTGGGGTAAGTCTGAAGGCTTCCCCCGTGGGGGAAGCTGTCACCGCAGGTGACTGATGAGGGCAGCGTTTCCGCCGCAGCTCGTTCACGGGCAATACTGGCACACCCGCCCCTCATCCGGCCCTTCGGGCCACCTTCCCCCGTAGGGGAAGGCTTTTCAGCCACAAACAAAAAATAACCCCGCCCCGTCAGGAACTGCATCCTGACGGGGCGGGGTTTTCTCGTTACAGCACAAAAATTGCAGGGAAAAAGTTCAAAGCAAATTACTTGCGGCGCTTGCCCTTGCCGCCCTTGCGGGTGTTGGTCTTGGCAGCGGCGGTCTTGACGGCCTCGACGGCCTTCTCGGCTGCGGGCTTGGCAGCCTCAACAGCCTTCTCAACGACAGGCTCGGCAGCCTTGACGGCCTTCTCGACGACGGGCTTCGCAGCCTCGACGGTTTTCTCAACGACGGGCTCGGCAGCCTTGACGGCCTTCTCGACGACGGGCTTCGCAGCCTCAACGGTTTTCTCAACGACGGGCTTCGCAGCCTTGACAGCCTTCTCAGCGGCAGGCTTGGCAGCCTTGACGGCCTTCTCAGCGGCAGGCTTGGCAGCCTTGACGGCCTCGGTGGCGGCCTTCTCGGCAGCGGCCTTGGCCTTAACGGTGGTGGCCTTCACGCTGGTCTTGGGCTTGCGGGTGACCTCGTTGATGGTCCAGAACTGGTTGTCACCGTTGACGTCAGCCCAGATCTGCAGCACGGTGCCGTTCTCGGTAGCCATGCCGGGGTCCAGCAGCTTGCCGGCCAGGTTGGACTTGATCTTGACGCGGCCATCGTTGGTAGGCTCCACGACCCACAGCTGGCTGGATGCCTGGGCACCCTCCCACTGGTGGACGCGGGTGCCGTCGCTGACGCCGCCCATGTCCAGATCCATCATCTTGCCGGTGAAGCGGTTCTGGATGCGGTAAACGCCGTCGCCTGCTGCGACGAAGTTCCACTGCTGCCACTCAAAGTTGGCGTTGTCCATCAGCTGGATCTTCGCGCCATTGTCAATGTTATAGTCAGCGACCTCAACGACCTTGCCGTTGGCGGCGCTGATGGTATAGAACTTACCCTCGGTAAGTACGGTCTGTGCAATCTTCTTCGGTGCCATATTTGTTCCTCCTATAGGTATATCATGTATATTATGCGGCAAATCTTGTTTGTAGTTTCCCTCATGCCGCGTGGTCAAACACCGCTTTTTGCGTGTCTACGTATCCTATTATAACCACTTTTTACCTTCCCGTCAACTTTTTGGCGCTGTTGCGGCATTTTGCACAAAAACCGCCGGGACGGCAGATGCTATCCCGGCAGTTTTGATTGATTTTATGCCGTTTTGCGGCTTTTTTCGACATCTCTGCGCTTAAGAGTTCTCGGCAAAGTTGCCGGTGTACAGGCGGTAATAGCGGCCCTTCTGGGCGATCAGCTCGTCGTGGGTGCCGCGCTCAATGATACGGCCCTGCTCCAGCACCATGATGCAGTCCGAGTTGCGCACGGTGGACAGACGGTGGGCAATGACGAAGGTCGTGCGGCCATACATCAGGCCGTCCATGCCGTCCTGCACAAGCTTCTCGGTGCGGGTGTCGATAGAGGACGTTGCCTCGTCCAGGATCAGCACCGGCGGGTCTGCGACAGCCGCGCGGGCAATCGCCAGCAGCTGGCGCTGGCCCTGGCTCAGGTTCGTGCCGTCGCCGGTCAGCATCGTGTTGTAGCCTTCGGGCAGATGCTTGATGAAGGTATCCGCATTTGCGAGCTTCGCGGCGGCCATGCACTCCTCATCGGTGGCGGTCAGGCGGCCATAACGGATGTTCTCCATGACCGTGCCGGTGAACAGGTGGGTATCCTGCAGGACGATGCCCAGAGAGGAGCGCAGCGCGTCCTTCTCAATGGACTTGATGTCGTGGCCGTCGTACAGGATCCGGCCCTTCTGGATGTCGTAGAAGCGGTTGATAAGGTTCGTGATCGTCGTCTTGCCCGCGCCGGTGGAGCCGACAAAGGCGATCTTCTGCCCCGGACGGCCATACAGGTTGATGTCATGCAGGACGATCTTCTTCTCGTCGTAGCCGAAGTCCACATCCTTAAAGACGATGTCGCCTTCCAGCTTGGTGTACCGGGGCTTGCCGTCGGCATCCATGCGTTTCCACGCCCACATACCGGTGGACTCGTTCGTCTCGGTGACAGTATCGTCCGCTTCGTACTTGGCGTGGACCAGGGTGATGTCGCCCTCGTTGACCTCGGGCTTTTCATCCAGCAGCGCAAAGATACGCGCACCGCCGGCCAGCGCCATAACGACGGAGTTCAGCTGCATGGAGATCTGGCTGATGGGCTGGTTGAACTGGCGGGTCAGCACAAGGAAGCTGGCGAGACCGCCCAGCGTAAAGCCGCCGAAGCCGTTGATAGCCAGCGCACCGCCGAGGATGGCGCAGAACACGTAGGACAGGTTGCCCAGCTGGCCGTTGACGGGCATTGCTACCAGCGAATAGGAGTTTGCCTTGTCGGCGCTGTGGAACAGCTCATCGTTGAGCCTGTCGAACTCCTCAATGGCAATTTCCTCATGGCAAAAGACCTTGATGACCTTCTGGCCGTTCATCATTTCCTCAATGTAGCCATTGACCTTGCCCAGCTCCTGCTGCTGCTTGATGAAGTATTTGCCGGAGTTGCCGGTCAGGTACTTCGTCGCCAGCAGCATGACGCCGACCATCGCGAGGGCCAGCACCGTCAGGGGGACGCTCAGATAGAGCATCGAGGCCAGCACGCCGACGAGGGTCACAACCGTGTTGACGAGCTGCGGCAGGCTCTGGCTGATCATCTGGCGCAGCGTGTCAATGTCGTTCGTGTAGACCGACATAATGTCGCCGTGGGCGTGGGTGTCAAAGTATTTGATGGGCAGCGTCTGCATGTGGGTGAACATCTCGTCACGCAGGTCCTTCAGCGTGCCCTGGGTGATCCTTGCCATCAGGCGGTTCTGCACAAAGACAGCAGCGATGCCGACGCAGTAGATGACTGCCACGCGCAGGATAGCCGCGGCCAGGCCGCTGAAGTCCGTGCTGCCCGCCTTGAGCAGCGGCAGAATGTAGCTGTCGATCAGCGTCTGGGAGAACATGACACCCTGCAGCTGGGCGAACACAGCCAGCAGAATGCAGCAGAGCACCACAATGACCTGTGCCTTATAGCGGCTCATGACATAGGCGAGGATGCGCTTGAACACCTTGCCGGGGTTTTCGACCTTGGGGCGGGGGCCATTGCTGCGCCCGCCGGGGCCGACCTTTACGACTTTAGGCTGCTGTGCCATTATGCCTCCCCTCCCTTCTCATCAAAGTCGCCGGAACCTTTGGTCTGGCTGTTGTAGACATCCTGGTAGATGGCATTTGTTTTCAGCAGGTTGGCCGGGGTGTCAAAGCCGCTGACCCTGCCGTTGTCGAGCACGAGGACCTTGTCCGCATTTTCCACGGAGGAAATGCGCTGGGCGATGATGAACACCGTCGTGCCGGGGATTTTTTCCGCAAACGAATGGCGGATCTTTGCGTCCGTCGCGGTATCGACGGCGGAGGTGGAGTCGTCCAGGATCAGGATGCGGGGCTTTTTCAGCAGTGCGCGGGCAATGCAGAGGCGCTGCTTCTGGCCGCCGGAGACGTTGTTGCCGCCCTGCTCGATGTGGGTCTGGTACTTGTCGGGGAAGCGCTCGATAAATTCATCGGCGCAGGCCTGCTTGCAGGCGTCCTCGATCTCGGCGTCGGTGGCGTCGGGGTTGCCCCAGCGCAGGTTCTCGGCAATCGTGCCGCTGAACAGCTCGTTCTTCTGCAGCACCATGGCGACGTTGTTGCGCAGGGTGTCGAGGTCATATCTGCGCACATCAACGCCGCCGATGGTCACGCTGCCCTCGGTCACGTCGTACAGACGCGGCAGCAGCTGCACAAGGCTGGACTTAGCCGAACCGGTGCCGCCAATGATGCCGATGGTCTCGCCGGACTTGATGTCGAGATCAATGTCCTCGAGGGCCTTCTCGCCATCCTTTTTATAGGCAAAGCTGACGTGGTCGAACTTGACGGAGCCGTCCCTGACCTCCATAACGGGATCCTCACCGTTCGTCAGGTCGGACTGCTCGTCCAGCACCTCGGCCACACGCTTGGCGGAGGCTGCAGACATCGTGATCATGACGAACACCATGGACAGCATCATCAGGCTCATAAGGATGTTCATGCAGTAGCTCAGCATGCTCATCAGGTCGCCGGTGGTGAAGGTCGTTGCGCCGGAGCTGACGATAAGCTGGGCACCGATCCAGGAGATGAGCAGGATGCAGCTGTAGACGGTCAGCTGCATGAGCGGGGCGTTCCAGGCCAGGATCAGCTCGGCACGCATCAGCAGATTGCGCACATTCTCGCTGGCCTTGCGGAACTTCTCGCCCTCAAACTTCTCGCGCACATAGGCCTTGACAACGCGGATGGCGGAGACATTCTCCTGCACGCTCTCGTTCAGGTCGTCGTACTTGCGGAATGCCTCGCCGAAGTACTTGGTGGCGCGGCTCATAATAAAGGCGAGCGCACAGCCCAGCAGGATGACGGCGATCAAATAGATGTTTGCCAGCCGACGGTTGATCGTGTAGGACATGATCAGCGCCACGATCATGCTGGCGGGCGCACGCACCGACATGCGCAGCAGCATCTGGTAGGCGTTCTGGATGTTGGTAACGTCGGTGGTCATGCGGGTGACCAGGCCCGCGGTGGAGTACTTGTCAATGTTAGCAAAGCTGAAGGTCTGGATGTTGCGGAACATGCCGCGGCGCAGGTTGCGGGCAAAGCCCGTGGCCGCGTGGGAGCCGGCCACCGCGCCCAGAATGCCGAACAGCAGGCCGAACAGCGCCGCGACGACCATCTGTGCGCCGACGGTGTAGATGACCTGCATATTGCCCGGCGTGACGCCGTTGTCAATGATGGAGGCCATCAGCTTCGGGATGATCATTTCCATGATGACCTCCGCGATCATAAAGATCGGCGTCAGCACGGAGACCAGGCGGAAGCCCTTGGTTTCACGTCCGAGTGTTTTTAACAATTGGTATTTCCCCTCTCTTGGTTGGTATTTTCCTCTTGCAGGATGTGCTGTGCGTTGCGCAGGGTCTGCTCCAGCACAGCGCGGGCCGCGGCGGCCTGCTGCGGGTCAATGCCGCTTTGCAGGTCATCCTCAAACCGCGCAATGCTTGCCTCGATCTGCTTGTGACAGGCGCGGCCCTTCTCTGTGGCGATAAGGCGCTTTAAGCGGGCGTCTTTCGCCACGGCGCTGCGGGTGATGAAGCCATCCTGCTCCATGCCCTGCAGCATGGCGGTGACGCTGGAGCGGCGAATGTTGAACCACTGCTCAATGTCGCGCTGGTAGACGTCGCGGCCCTGGCGCTCGGCACGGACGATGTCGCCCAGCACCATGCCGCGCACGCCCGACAGCTCCGAGCTGACCTCGGCGTTGATGCGGGCATCCAGCGCACGGCGGATGAGCCGCGAGGTCTGGTTCAGCAGTGCGCCGAAGTGGGCATCCGCGCAGCAGCCGCAGTCACAATGCGATGATTCGTGCATTTCTTCCCTCCTTTACGATTTTCGGGTCCAAGAAGTTAGATTTCGAATTGTTCGTTGTCTAACTGTTCGTTTGCGTACTTTACCAGTATAACACCGGATCGAGGAATGTCAAGAGGGACGGCGCAGAGTTTTTTGTATAGTGCAGCGGCAAACGGGCAGAGCCCCGTCACCCTGCGCTTTCCCGATTCAACGTAGGGGCGGATTCCATATCCGCCCGTGCCCGTTTTCCATCACTCCGCACTTTCCGGCTCGACGCCCAGATACGGCAGCACCTTTCCCAGTACCTCGGCGCACACCGGCCCGGAGAGCGCGCCGCCGCTCGTCGTCCAGCTGTGGGGCTCATCCAGGCAGACCAGCACAGCGACCTTGGGGTCGTCGATGGGCGCAACGGAGACAAAGCTCGCAATGCGCGCGCCCTCGTTGGCGCTGTCCAGCTTTTGGCTCGTGCCGCTCTTGCCGCCGATGCGGTAGCCCGCCAGCGCGGCCTGCTTACCCGTGCCGCCTGTAACGACACCCTCCATCAGGCGGCACATCGTGGCGGAGGTCTCCTCGCTGATGACACGGCGCTTCACCGTCGGCTGCACTTCCTTCACAACAGTGCCGTCAGGTGCCGTGATTTTCGCCACAACGTAGGGCTGCATCAGCTCGCCGCCGTTTACCACCGCACAGACCGCCGTGAGCATCTGCAGGTAGCTGACCTTGCTGCTCTGCCCGAACGAGCAGCTCGCCAGCTCCACCGGGCCCATCCGGTCCGCCGTGTAGTATTCGCTGCGCCTGACCTCGCCCGGCAGGTCGATGCCCGTGGCCTCCCGCAGGCCGAAGGCCGCAAAGTAATCGCAGAAGCGTTCTTTTCCAAGCCGCGCACCGATCTGGATAAAGCAGGGGTTGCAGCTGACAGCCAGCCCCCGGGCGAAGGTCTCGGTGCCGTGGATATGCCCGTTTGCACAGCGGAACCGCGTGCCTGCGACGGTTATTTTACCCGCGCAGGTGAAATAGTCCGTGGCCTTACACGCCCCGGAGTCCAGCGCCGCCGACGCCGTGATGAGCTTGAACACGCTGCCCGGCTCATACAGGTCACTGATGGCCTTGTTGCGCCACTGTGCCTGCTGGGCCTTTTGCAGCGCGGCGCTGCGCTCCTCGCCGGTCAGGGCATTCACAGCGTCGCGGACTTCTTTATTTATAAGGGTCCGCGGCGCGTTCGGGTCGTAGTCGGGCTGGCAGGACATTGCCAGCACGGCCCCGGTGTGGACGTCCATCACGATGCCGACGCCGCGCTCGGCCACATGATGCTCCGTCACAGCGGCGGACAGTGCGCTTTCGAGCCAGTGCTGAATGTTCGCGTCGATGGTCAGCGTCAGCGTGCTGCCGGGCACGGCGTCCACCAGCGTCTGGTAGTGCGTCGGCATATCGTAGCCCCAGGCGTTCTTGGCGGTCAGGATGCGCCCGTTCTGCCCGGTCAATTCGTCGTTGTAACGCAGCTCCAGCCCCCACAGGCCCGCGTTGTCCACGTCGGTAAAGCCTAAAATGCCGCCCATAAAATCCCCCTGCGGGTAGACGCGGCGGGTATCCTGCCGAATTTGTATGCCGTCCACACCGTTCGCCCGGCACCAGTCCCGCACAGCGTCGGCCATCGCCTTATCCACGCGGCGGCGCAGCAGGCAGTCGTTGGAGGTTCGCTGGCTGAATTTGGCCAGCGTATCGGCGTAGTCCAGCTCTAAAATTTCGCTCAACGCCCGCGCAGCCGGTTCTACGGCGTCGTCGGCCATCTCCCGCGGGGCGGCGCGGATGGTCCAGCAGGTCTCGCTGGCGGCCAGCAGCGTACCGTCGGCGGAATAGATCTCCCCGCGGGCGGCGGGCAGCCTGGC
>ERZ772889.2305-NODE-2305-length-15189-cov-3.611140_pt1 | contig 15189 bp, 10 predicted proteins | sample MGYA00512127_ERZ772889 | MGnify/ENA primary metagenome ERZ772889 (study PRJEB29015, sample SAMEA2737689) | human gut metagenome | biome: human gut; feature: human-associated habitat; material: faeces | place: China | collected 2012 ...
TTCATAAAAAGAACAGCAATCCATTCTATACCAAACACTCCAAACAAAAAAACCAGCAAGAATTATGTTATATCCCTATTATATTGCATTCCTGCTTTGCGTTTTCACCCGAAGTTTACATCAACCCCAAAAATGCTGCATGATGGCAAACACCACCCAGGAAGCGAGCACCGCAACACCGATAGTGACCGCAGAAGACAGCTGGAACACAAATCCACCGTTAAATACCAAAGTAAGCATTACAATTACAAAAAACGCTTCTAATACAAACGAATACGCAATCGTCCAGTATTTACAAGTCACTTTCTCCATTGCTTTGGGCCAGATCGGGCTGATAATTCTCCAGGCCGCTCCGAAAGCAACAGCCAGAAGTACCCGGTGTAATGTGGTATCCGTATACTGTGGTTGGATAAAACAATATGCCAGCATAGAAATATACATCAACATCAGCGTAATATACCCCGTTACACGCAAATAAATCCCCCATTTTTTAACAGTTTTCCTGCCCTTTCTTTCAAGTCCTTTAGAAAGGAATTCCCGTTCTCCATAATAGTTCATCAGGCAGACTGCCAGTATCAGGCAGATTGTCTGGACTATTGCCAGTACAAAAGCTTTGGAACAGAATATCTGCGCCGTCTCCGGTACTTTTGCCATGAGATCATCCGCCAGCATATATCTGATACCGGGTCTTCCGAAATCTGCCCTTTTATAAACCAGCCATCCATATAATAGTGAAGGAATACACATAACAGCTCTGATCCATTTATTTACCTTATATTCCAACAGCAGACATAATCTTCTGCAGAATATAAACATAATAATAAACGATATCATCACAAGCCCCTGTCTCGTACAGTAAACTGCCATTGCGAACAAAATTACAGGAATGGTGATTCTTGAGATCAGAACCAGCAGTGATGTCCATCTGTCAACCTTTGTCACATTCATATAAGCTTTTTCCAATTTTTGCGCCAAAGTGCTTTCTTCTTTGACCTCCCTGTCTTCTCCGGACGCAATAGCTTCCATAAGTGCTTTCGCGGAATTCGTTGGATTGTCCGCTGCATAGTACTGCTTTTTAAATATATCTCCTGCCTTGGTAAGCTTCTTATCGCAGGAATTCAGCTGCATTCCGTAAATCATTCTGCAAATTCCATGAAATCCGATGATCATCACTACTACTGCACCGATTGTCATGCCGGTCTTTATTTCCGCCGGGAATACTTTTATTCCCTTTATTACCAAAAAAGCTCCTAACAACATAAGCGCCCCACAAATGATCATCCCCAGCGGTGACACTTCCGATGCATACCTGCTGTTTTCTCTGATTTCGTTAATCTCCTCCCGGGAATCTTCGGTATACTGATCTACCTTATACGGCACCTCCCGATATAATTTTTCAAATCCATCGATATTGGATAATTTTGTATCTGCCATATGTGCCCTCCTAATCTCACTGTATCTTCATTTCTTCCTTGGATCAGATCTTTAATGCATATTTATATCCGATCGGTGCATCCTGTCCCAGGAAATGATATGCTATCATACAGCTTAGTTTTCCGGAATAAATGCAGTTCCTGCCCAGATACTTTTGGATTCCCGAAAGTCCCATCAGGAAGTCAAAGCGGAAATATTTGCGGAAATCTCCATAACACTGTTCCAGCTCACTAAATGCAGCTCTCTGCTGTGCCAGTCCATCTTCCGGGTTGATTTTTATACTACATATCTTTTCGCCCAGTTCCGCACATCGTTTTCCATAGAATTTGTAATCGTCCAGATGTGCCTGCCACCAGGTAAGATATGCTTTCGGTCCGAATTCCATGTAGGAGCGGTGTACTTTTGTAAGGCGTTCCTCGTTCCGGATATTATTCTCAAAGAAATCAAACAGCATGTCATAATTTTTTCTGTAATCCTTGATCTCATCCGATACAAATGCCGCTACCGAATCGTCATAGCCCAGTGCACATAAAAAGCCGAGCAGTCTCGGATTTTCAACACAACAGCCATCGGCATCCACTTCATACAGTGTCTGAGGAGAGCTCAGAAGTCTGTCTGCCACCTCAGTAATATTTCTGGTCCCCAGATATTCTCCTTCCTCTCTCTTTTCCAGGAACATGTAATACATCCAGTAATATGCGATCATTACTCCCATTCGGGATGCTTTTGCCATCTCCCGCATTCTGCGCAGCTCCGCATATACTTTCTCATCTGCATCGCTTATCTTCTCCAGCCATTCTTCTACCACACCGGTAACGATAAAACGGTATATGTCTTCCTTGCTGATCTTCGCATCGTCTATTTCCTTCAGCTTATCGCTGATATCCACTACAGACGCAAAAGTATGCCCCTTCCAGGAAAGCAGCCTGCCACCGGATAAATACAGTATTACTTTGCTCAGTCCAACATCCTGCATCACTTCCGCTTCCTGCGGTTTCGTCTGATCCATATCCCGTAATGCACGGATTTCCTGAATATAGGCTGCCTCCTCGTGACGGACCAGTGTATATTCATACATTTGATATAAGGTATCGTTATATAGAAGCGCCAGACTCTTCACCCAGTCTCTTCCCAGCTGTACTGCCACCTCGTTATTATCCATGCATTCCATGCCATTGATTTCCAGAACTCTGTCAAACGTTCCGGAACCGTCAATAGGCTTAATATCCAGATACAGTTTCTTGTCTCCGGCCAGCCAGCGCTTTACCTTTTTATAGCCGAATCTTTCATTGGGATCATACTGTAAAAGTCCCCTGATCAATACTTCGAAAAAGCTATCCTTTTTCTCGATTTCATCCAATCCCGGAAATTCATTTTTTCTCATCAGATCGCTGACAGTATTCCGGGCTTCCTGGCTATAATATCCTCCATGGCTTTTGATCGTCATACGATACATGGGTTCCCCATGATATAAAGTCCAGATCGTCTGTCCCATAGAATAATAATCCGATTGCATAATAGCGGCTTCCGACATCAGTTCCGGGGCAAAATATCCCAACGTTCCCGTTTTCTCGGTATCTACCGCATAGTCATCCGTATTCAGTTCACAACTGATACCGAAATCTCCCAGTACCACCTGTCCTTCATAATAAAAAAGATTGTCCGGTTTCAGGTCCCTATGTACCAGTCTGTTTTCATGAAATATATGAATTGCCTCGTTGATGGCCGGAATGACTTCCTTCTGTAATTGTTCCAGCGGAAATGGTTCCGTGCGGCTGCTCAGATCTCCCTCACTGCAATAAGGATAAATATCCACAAAATAACTGCCACTGTCTGCCTGTACTGTTCCATGGGCAATCAAAGGCAAAATATGATACTGGCTCTGTCCGCTGTACTGGTCCAGAAACGCAAGTACTTTTTCTCGGGTTCGCAATTTTTTGGCAGATGCATCCGGTCGTAACGCGATCAATACTTTTGCCACATAATCTCCGCTACCATCTTCTCTGGTACAGCGATAAATCTGTGCCTCTCCGGTATCTCCGCTCACCAGTGCAGCTCCGTTGATCCGAAATTTTTCTCCGTTATCCGCCTGAAAATCAAGGTCACTATAAAATAATCGTTTCCCCTGTCCCACAATATTTCCGGGAATACCTGCCTGCGGAATCGTGGCTGCATGATTTCCTGCGCCAGCTGCCTGCGGGACCGTAGGGATATGCTCTCCCATGCTGCCCTGGGGCATTGTAGGCACATGTTCTCCCATGTTGTTCTGGGGCATTGTGGGTATGTGCTCTCCCATACTGCTCTGTGGCATTGTGGGTATGTGCTCTCCCATACTGCTCTGCGGCATTGTGGGTATGTGCTCCCCCATACTACTCTGTGGCATTGTGGGTATATGTTCTCCTGCCATGTTTATTTCTCCTTCCTGAAAATACATACACTGATATTATCAGTTGCTCCGTTTTTGATCGCTCTGTCTATCATTTGTCTGCATATAGCAGGCAAAGGCATCCCTGCCCCTGCCTGTAGAAGTTCTTCCAATTCCGTATCCGATATGCTATCGGTCATTCCATCCGTACATAACAGAAACACATCGCCGGCTTCTACTTCTCCTGTCATATCAATAATCCTGGCATTTACACGATCCTCTTCTCCCAGGCACTTTGTGATCAGATTCCTGCCGGGATACATCCTTGCTTCTTCTTCGGTCAATTTTCCTACGTCTATCAATTCTTGCACCACCGAGTGGTCTTTGGACAGCCGATGTATTCTTTCCTTCCGATATAAATATACCCTGCTGTCTCCCGCATTGAAAACATAAGCATCCTTACCATAGACAGAAATACCTGCCAGTGTCGTACGCATTCCATCCACCAGTCCCCTATGTTCCTGTTGCATACGGATATCTGTATTGGCTGTCTCCACTGCACTTCTTATACTGCTGCGATCCGGATGTCTGCCGCTTAATTCCCGTATTGTCAGCAGTCCGGTCTGAGCTGCCTCATATCCACAATCCAGTCCTCCCACGCCATCACAAATTGCTGTCAGGAAATATTCCTTTTCCCAACTGCCACTGCTTTCACCTACCGCCAACACTTCATCCGCTACCAGAATTCTGTCATCATTTTTTTCATAATACGGTCCTATATCCGTGATTGCCGCATATGTATACATTTTTCCGCCTCTTTATTGCTTATGAAAATGCAAAGTATCATCCTCTACGCTCAGTCGTATGGTATCGCCTTCTCCACAATCCGCCTCAAAAATATATTCCGATAAGGGATTGATATACTTATCCTCCATCAGGTTGCCAATACCTCGTCCGCCCATTTCCCGTACTTCCGGTGCGATGGCCAATTTGCAGAAGTGTTCCTTTACCGCATCATCTGCAAGAATTGTAAGCTTATTCTGCTTCAATACGCGCTGATTGATCTTATCCATCTGGCTGCATACTATGCTCTTGGAGGCCTCTTCGCGGATAAAGTCGAATACTATTACATTATTACCGATACGGTTCAGGACCTCAGGTTTGAAATGATTCTTGATGGCATCAATTACCTTGGGTTCTATCTCTGTGTAGGTTTCTTCCGGGCTTACCAGTTGTTCCCGCTGCTCACGCCCGTTCTGATCCACATATTGTCTAACGATTCCGAGGTTACTGGTAAAGATGATCAACGTTTCTGAAAAATACACAGTATTTCCCTGACCGTCCGTCATACGGCCGTCCTCCAGGATCTGTAAAAATTTATCCATAATAGAGGGATGTGCCTTCTCGATCTCATCAAAAAGCAAAATGGAAAACGGCTTTTCCTTGATAGCATTCGTAAGCTGTCCACCTGCTTCATATCCTACATATCCGGGAGGTGCTCCGAAAAGCTTCTGATCCGAATGACCCTCAGAATACTCACTCATATCAAAACGAATACAGTTATTCTCATCTCCAAAAAGCTGTTCTGCCAATGCCTTCGTCAGCTCTGTTTTACCGGTACCGGTAGGTCCTGCGAAGAACAGAACACCTCTCGGCTTATTCTGTCCGGAGGAATGTTGCATTCCTGACAATCCGGAGACCGCACGCTTTACAATATTCACCGTCTTGCTGACCGCCGGGTCCTGACCCATGACTCTCTTCTTCAACAGATTCTCCAGATCACCGATCTTCTGTTTATCGATGGTATGCCACATGTTGTCAATGATACCGTATTTGTAGATAGATAAGGTATCCAGTAATTCCATGTTCGGATCCTTGCTTTTCAACCGGCTGTATAGAGCATGCAATTCTTTTAATTCCCTGTTCTTCAGTCCATCCGTCTGGTCTACGAATTTATCACGGATCTTCTCCAGTTTTGCATTCGTTTGAAATTCCGCATACTCTTTCTGGATAAATGCGGTTCGCATTTCTTTGTCCGGATTGGGTATGGATATAGTCCTGACATTGGGGTTGTTGTAGAAAAACCATGCCGGCAGATCATTAAACTTTTCCACCACAAGGATCAGCGTATTATAAGATCCGTTCACTCTGGCTGCATTCACAGAAGACACCAGCAGATTTAAGAACAGCTTGCTTTCACTGGAATCCAGATTCGTAGGCGAAGAAATATATCTGGATGCAAAATTCATCACAATGGTAACCGGCTTCTGGCGATTCACATCCACCATACCATTTCGGATGATCTCGGACAGCTTTTCGATATCGTCTACCTTGCAGGTCTTTTTGAAAAGCCGGTCAATGTTGAATGCAGAGTTATCTCCACCTCCATATGTAGTGTAGAATTCTTCCACATTTCCACATTTATCTCCAAATCTGTTATGGAATCCGGAAGCAGGATCACAGAAAATGAAATCATATTCTGTCTGCTGAAGATTTTCATTGAATAAATATAAAAGACTTGCGCTGAGATCTGCAAAATTTCGAGGTTCTTTGTCCTCCGCCGTCATATAATGCGGATACAGGTCATTGATATTTCCCTCAATAATAAACGTACTTTTGATTCCCTTGAAACTGGAAATCTCCTGCTGCCACTTTGGCAAGACGCTTTTAGCCATCTTTTTTTCTCCCTTCCTAAGAAAATCTGTCACGAAATAATTTATACATTATCTATCCATAATTCCTATTGTCAGAAATGTATTATCGATAAAAAAATTTTCCAAAGACCTTCCCCGTTTGATGTAGTCCTCATATTTTTTTCTGATACTTTCATCAAAGTAGTATATCTTCTGATTTGCCGAACCCCGCATTGTCAGCTCCGGATAGTTCTCTTCTTCGCGGTATGGTCCATCTACCAGCACACTGATATGAGTAATCAGTTCCTCCCTGACCTCCTGTGACAGGCTGTCCGCAAAATCTGCCCAGACATATCCCGTATACACCAGAATATCTCCTGTAAATCTGTGAAGTTCCCTTAACAGAATCCGCAGTTCCTCCAGCTGTTCCAAAGGGTCTCCACCGCTTATGGTAATTCCGTCAAACCCGTCCTGATCATAAATGTTCTCTATGATTTTTATAATATCTTCCACCGGAATGTCATTCTCCGGCCTGCACACAGCCATCTCCGGACTGATGCATCCGGGACAGTATTTCGAGCACCCCTGTGTCCAGATCACCAGCCGCTTTCCCGGCCCCAATGTCACCACCGGACTTAATATTCTCGTAATATACATTACAACATCCTGATGCGGAACGTCATCTTGTTCGCCAGAACCAGCAGTTTGCCATCCCGAAGCCTCTCCTGGTATCCATGTTCCAGTTTCCGACTGTTATACACAGTGTCATTGGTCCTGCTGAGGTGCTCCAACATCCAGCCGGTATCTTCACTGTACGTGATACGGCAATGTTCTCCAGATATCCAGCTCCCTCTCGGGTCTGTCTGAAAATAATCCGCTCCGAAGGTACCGTATCTTCCCAGAGTTCCCCCTGCCTTGCTGATCTCGATCTGTTTCCCGGTATCAATATCTTCCAGCACCAGACGATTTCCCATTGATCCTGCCTGTGCAGCAGTTGCTGTATGGCTGACCGTAGGCTGTGCTGTCGGAAAATGTTCGGAAACCGCCACTGCTTCCGCCATTGGTTGTTCCTGCGGCTGTTCTTCCTCCACAGACCAGAAAATACCATCTATGAACTGCTCTTTCTGGCAGCCCGGGCAGAAATAGGATGCAATGTCCGGGCCGCTCACATAAGTCTTGCCGCGACATTCCTCACAGATCACATAATATTTCCCACCGGGACTCACCATTTTCACCGGTGTCTGGGGAAGGGTATTCACTCTCTCCTCTGCCATTATCGGCTGTACCGGTGCAGTATTTGTCTCTGCCTGCAGTGGATGATTGCACACAGCACAGAATAATTCATTATCCTCATTTTCAAACCCGCAATTATCACATATAATACTCATACGCCTACTCCATATACATTACTTTATTGTTTGTCTGACGTTTTCTCTTCCTGGTGGTCTCTTTCTTCGTCTCCTGCATGGAATTCTGAATCTGTATCCAGGTATTGTACTGCCGATCTGGCGGCAATGTCTGCTTACGCCGCAGAACCACACCCACATCCTCCAGATCATCTTCAATCTGCCGCATCTTGCTGCAGAACTTATGTCCTCTGGCAGATAATGCTTCCTCCTCCGCTTCGGAAGGCTTTGCTCCGAAATTTACTCCGACGATCCTGGTGGCAACCGTTCCTTTTTCTGATACAAAAACGTCTACTGCTGTTTTCCCATCAATACCATAGACTACTCTCTTATCATCTTCATTTCGTCCCATGATCGCAGAATCCACCAGATTCAATCCGTTTTTCTTCATGACACGGTCTACCTGCTTCTGAACATACTGCGTCTTCAGACGTTCCAGTCTCTGTGTTCTTGCTTCTCCGGAAGCTGCCGCAATCTCATCAATAGAATTGAAATCAGCCATCTCCCGGCGGATTTCCGGTACATCATAGGTTTCCTGCAAATATTGCTCATAATATTTGCGCATCTCCTGCAGATCCGCATCAATTGCCTGTCTTCTGTGGTCAAATGTGTTATAGAGAGTAGCAATCTTCTTGCTCCGCAATTCGGCAGAAATCCCCGTATCGGCTTCGATCCTCTTCAGTTCCTGACGGATGGCCAGGATATCTCTCGCCTGGCGGTCATTCAATCCATCCGTACACATCAGCTCCGCCAAAGAGTCATAGAACACCATAAGATCCTGATGGATCATGGCTTCCGTTATACTGCTTTGCTCTATCCGCATTACCTGTAACCGGATTGCAGATACATCATGTTTTCTTGCAAGCGCCATCTGTATGGCATCATCACTGCTAGTCCCGTATTCCGGTAATCTCACTCCGTTTTGTGCCAGAAGTACGAGTTCCTGCTGTATTTCTCCGGGTAAACCGCTATATAGCTTTTCTGCCTGCTCCGCATAGGACTGAATTTCGTCAGCATCCGTACTCTTCATTGCAAGATCACGGAGTTTCCGGATCTGGGCTGTCCTGGTATCCCGTTTAGCTAACAGACTTCTGACCTGTTCCATACCTCCCGGAACCTGATTCATCTCATCCACCAGGTGCTGATCCGCCTCCGCCAGAACGCTGAAATGCGAAATATATGCATTCATTTTCTCGAATGCACGGTCTCTGTCATTACGGATCTTCGTGATCCATTCCTGCTCCAGGCGAAGTCGTTCCTGCTGCTCCTGCCCCATTTCTTTCAGAACCTCTGTAACACCTGTTCCAAAGTCCTGACCAAGCTGGACTGTTACATCCGCAGCTTTTGCCACACCTGCTGCCGCAGCCGCCACACCGCTCATTGCCACAACTGCAACGCCACCGATTGCTACTCCGATTGCTGTCGGAAGAAGCACCTCATCTACTACTGAACTCATTCCTTGTACCTCTGTATTATTATACAAAATATCATTATATTCTTCATATTACATTGTTTTTTTGTACAATACAACATTCTTTTGCAAATTTATCCGAAGTAATCCTATGATATCGCATAATTTTCCCGACACTTTCACCCCAAGTTTACACTTTTCTGTATTCTCCACGCTTCCGGTCACATATTTTTCTCCACGATCTCCAGGAACTCTTCCCCGCTAAATTCCCTGCCGTTCAGCAGTTCCGCGGCAATGTTCTCCATACAGGACTGGTATCTGTGTATGATCTCCATGGCAGCCCGGTCGCCCTCGCGGAGCAGATCCTCCTGCTTCGTAACGCCGATCTCACACATGCCATATAGATTCAGCATGTTATCTGCGATCTTTTTTGCCCGGTCATAATCCGAAATACATCCTTCATCACAGCCGCCGCAGAACACTCTCTCCGCGCAGCGTCCTGCCAGCAGGATCGTGATCTCGTTTTTCAATTCCTCCTCTGTCCGATTCCGGGCATTCTCTTTCAGTGACACACGGCCCAGACTGAAGGCTCTGCTTCTGATGCTGATCTTCTCGATCTCCATGGCAGAATGCAGCTCATAAATGGCAATGGCATGTCCCAGTTCATGATAAGCAGTTCGGCGTCTGCTCTCTTCACTGATCTTCTTAGGATCCTGCAGGCGGAGTCCCGTGGTGTTGGTCTCGATCAATTCTCCGATCTCCGGAATATCACATGCCTCAATGCGATTGTAATCTCCCTTGGTATACTCTCGCTCCGAGCGGTTGGCTATAATACGTGAGATCAACTGCTCGACAAATCTTCCATTTCCAAATTTCGGCATCTCACAGAAATATTCCATACTGTCTCTGAGCTTCGGATATACTTCCTCCATCACAACAAAACCGGATTCCTCCATCTGCTTTTCGAAGATTTTGATCAGCTCCTCGGTATCATAGTCTTCAAACCGGAAAGTGTAACCGATCCTGGAGGGAATTCCCGGATTCATTTTCAGGAAATTCCTCATCTCCGCAGGATATCCGGCGAAGATGAAAACCGTGTCTTCCTTATGATCCCCCATTGCCGTGAGAATTGTCTCCACCGCTTCTCTTCCGGCATCACCGGCCTCCGCCAGCGCATAAGCCTCGTCGATAAACAGCACTCCGCCGATAGCTTTGCCGATCAGTTCATCCACCTGTTTGGCCGTCTCGCCGCCATAAGGAACGATGATGTCCTTGCGCTCGGCGATCACAAGCCGGTTTGTCTTCAATACCCCCAGCGAATACAGATCATTGGCGATCATCTTCGCCACTGTAGTCTTGCCGGTTCCGGGATTTCCCACAAACAACATGTGCAGGAATGGTTCCGGCATTTTTTTCATTCCCATTTCCTTAATGGCATGGAAATACTTCACCTGGGTACGGAATTTCTCCAATTGCTTTTTCACTGTGTCCAGACCGATCATATTCTCAATCGTCGGTTCATTCCTGGCGGGCATTACGTCCAGAAAATGCTTCTCATAAAATATTTTCGGCAGTTCTGCCTTTTCTTTTCCGTATTTTTTCACCAGCTCATAGTATTCCTTGGACCAGCTTCCCTGTACCTCCTGCAGCAGATTATCCACATCCCGTCCATTTCCGAAAAATTCCTGTAATTTCCGGGCCTCCAGGCACTCCTCCAATACCTCTTCCGCAGATTCATCCAGTGTGAATCCGCTCTGTCTGCATTGCTGCTCGAAGATCTGTTTCAGTTCTTCCACGCTGAAATCTTCAAATTTGATCTTATAGGCAATGCGGCTGCTGAGGCCGCTGTTTTTCTTCAGCAGCTCCTCCATTTTGTCCTCATAGCCTGCCAGGATCACCACCAGACGATCCTGATTATTTAACATCTCCTGGATCAGGATATTCAGGGCCTCTGCACAGCTCTCCGTACCGTTGGCCAGCCCATATGCCTCATCGATGAACAGCACGCCGCCGAGCGCCGACTGGATGACCTCCTGCGTTTTGAGCGCCGTCTGCCCGACGTAGCCCGCGACGAGCCCCGAGCGATCCACCTCGACAAGCTGCCCCTTGCTCAATGCGCCGATGGCGGCGTACAGCCCCGCCATGAGCCGCGCCACGGTCGTTTTGCCGGTGCCGGGGTTGCCGAGGAACACCATATGCAGGCTCATTGCGCTGTTCGGCAGGCCGTTTTCCTCGCGCAGCTTGCGCACTTTGATGAGATTCGTGAGATTTTTGACCTCACGCTTGACCGTGCCGAGACCGACAAGCTCCTCGAGCTCTGCCATCAGCTCCTCAAGGCTCGGCTTCGGGGGCTCTTCTTCCTTCTGCGCGGACGCTTCGGCGTCCGCTTTCTTTTCTCCGACGGCGGACACGCCCGTCTGCGCCGTGAACGGCTGCTCGCCGCTCGTCACATAGTCCGCGGCGTTGATGGGCGCTTTGGACTTCATAACGTTCGCCCCGTCGCAGATGGCGGTGAGCTTATCGGAGCACTCGGTGATGTATTCGGCCTCGGCCATCGTGACCTCGTCGTCCACGGCGGCGAGATAGAGCAGGATGTTCGTGAGCATCCGCACAAAAATGCGCGAATTGGCCGCGCCGCGGCGCGCGTCCTGCTCCGTCAGATTCCAGAAGAAGAGCGGCGGCAGGAAATCGGCGCTTTTGCACACCTTCTCGGTGAGCTCCCAGAGAAGGTACGTGCCGGGCTTGCGGCCCTTGGAATAGAGCTGATTCACCGCGTCCACATGCTGCTGGCCGAGCCGGGGGCTGCCCTTCCAGAGACCGAGCGCGCAGGACACCACAAACTCATCCAGCTCCTGCGCAAGACCGCGCCCCGCGACTTTATAAAACGCCTCCGTGTTGGCGATATAGGTTTTATGCAGCTCCTCCGTGGAGCGTTTCCAGGGTGTCGGCATGGCGCTGTCTCCTTTTTTCTGCCGCCCGGACGGACGGAAATTACGCTCTCATTATACAACAATTTTTCTATTTGTGAACGGTTTTTTAAATCTTTGCAGAACGCTTGACATTTATATATAGGAGTGGTAAATTAGCACTCGTAGGAAGAGAGTGCCAACACTCAAAGGCGCCCAGTGCTAATGTGAGGAAGCCGCCGTGGAGATCAGCCAGAGAAAAAAGAAAATACTCGCGGCTTGTGGATGAATACATCCGCACGGCGGAGCCGGTCGGCTCCAAGACGATCGCGCAGATCGCCGGGCTCGGGTGCAGCAGCGCCACGATCCGCAATGAGCTCTCCGAGCTCACGGCGCTCGGCTATCTGGAGCAGCCGCACACGAGCGCGGGGCGCATCCCCTCGCCGCAGGGCTACCGGTTCTACGTAAACGAGCTCATGGAGCGGCAGAGAGTCTCCGTTGAGGAGGCCGAGGCGATCAACGCCCGGCTGAGCGAAAAGATGGAGCAGCTCGACAAGCTGATGAGCGACGCCGGAAAGCTCGCCGGTCAGCTCACCGGCTACCCGGCGCTGACGCTCAGCGCGCCGCGCGCCGCGACGATCCGGCGGTTCGATCTTCTCTATATTGACGCGAACACCTTCATAATCGTTGTTCTTCTCGGAGACAATACCGTTAAGAACAAGCTCGTGCATCTGCCGTTTTCGGTGGAGCAGGGACAGATCCAGAAGCTCTCGGCGCTCTTCAACGCGGGATTCACAAATATCCCCGAGGAGAGCGTGACGCCGGTGCTCATCTCCGCCACGGAGCGCGCGGCGCGCGACACGATGGGGCTCACCTCCATCATCGCCGCCTACGTCATTGAGGTGCTCAGCGAGAGCCGCGCGGGCGCGGCGTTCGTCACCGGTGAGAGCAGCCTTCTGCAGCAGCCGGAATTCCGCGATCCCGACAAGGCGCACCGCGTCATCAGCTACCTCTCCGATTCCGACCATCTCATGCGTCTGCCGGGCGCGGCGGACAGCAACCCCGTCCGGGTCATTATCGGGCCGGAGAATGTTGCCGAGGAGCTGCGCGATTCCAGCGTAGTCATGGCAAGCTACGACGCCGGCGAGGGCCAGCGCGGACTGATCGGCGTGGTCGGGCCGCTGCGGATGGACTACAGCGCCGTGGCTGCCAAGCTCAAATACATTGCCGACGGACTCAGCCGTCTGCTCGGCGCAGGCGAAGCCCCCGCGGGCTTCGGAAAAATGATAGTTAAAGGAGACACATGGACCGATGAGCAGCAAGAATAAGGAAACCGCTCCGAAGGAAGAGCAGCCCATCGAAGAAACGCCGGTCGAAGAAGCGCCGGAGGCGATGGTCGAGGAGGTGTCCGAAACAGACGCGCTTCGCGCCGAGCTTGAAAGCGCGCAGAACGACCTCGCCGCGGAAAAGGACAAAAACCTCCGGCTCCGCGCCGAATACGACAATTTCCGCAAGCGTTCTGCCAGAGAGCGCGACAACATCTACGCCGACGTCAAGGCCGACACGCTCAAAAAGCTGCTGCCGATCTTTGATAATCTCGAACGGGCGCTCCGGCAGGAGACCGCGGACGAGGCTTATAAAAAGGGCGTGAAAATGACGATGACCCAGTTCCTCGAAGCGCTTCAGGCGCTCGGCGTCACGCCGATCGAGGCCGTCGGTCAGAAATTCGATCCCAACGAGCACAACGCCGTCATGCACATGGAAGACCCCGAAAAGGGCGAGGGCGAGATCGTGCAGGAGTTCCAGAAGGGCTTCAAAATGGGCGATCGGGTGATCCGCTTCAGTATGGTGCAGGTCGCCAACTGATCTCCCGTTTGAATATATCATCCCATAGTTTATAAAAATATTTCGTCTATACAGGAGGCAATCATTATGTCTAAAATCATCGGTATCGATCTTGGCACTACCAATAGCTGCGTCGCCGTTATGGAAGGCGGCGAGCCGAAAGTCATCCCCAACGCCGAGGGCGCGCGCACTACGCCGTCCGTCGTAGCGTTCTCCAAAACCGGCGAGCGTATGGTCGGCCAGGTCGCAAAGCGCCAGGCCATCACCAACCCCGACCGCACCATTTCTTCCATCAAGCGGAAGATGGGCACCAACTACCGCGTCAACATCGACGGCAAGAGCTACACTCCCCCCGAGATCAGCGCCATGGTGCTGCAGAAGCTCAAGACCGACGCGGAAGCCTATCTCGGCGAGACCGTGACCGAAGCGGTCATCACCGTCCCGGCGTACTTCTCCGACAGCCAGCGTCAGGCCACCAAGGACGCCGGCAAGATCGCGGGTCTCGATGTCAAGCGTATCATCAACGAGCCGACCGCGGCTGCTCTGGCCTACGGTCTCGATAAGGAATCCGAGCAGAAGATCATGGTCTATGACCTCGGCGGCGGCACGTTCGATGTGTCCGTGCTCGAGATCGGCGACGGCGTCATCGAAGTTCTGGCCACCGCGGGCGACACCCGTCTCGGCGGCGACGACTTTGATAAGTGCGTGACCGATTACCTCGTTGAGGAGTTCAAGAAGGCCGAGGGCGTTGACCTCTCCGGCGATAAGGTCGCCATGCAGCGTCTGCGCGAGGCCGCCGAAAAAGCGAAGTGCGACCTCTCCGGCGTGACGAGCACCAACGTCAACCTGCCGTATATCACCGCCGACGCGAACGGCCCGAAGCATCTCGACGTGACGCTGACCCGCGCGAAGTTCAACGAGCTGACCCATCATCTCGTTGAGCGCACGATGGCCCCGGTCCGTCAGGCGCTGAGCGACGCCGGCCTCTCCGTGAACGATCTGAGCAAGGTGCTGCTCGTCGGCGGCTCCACCCGTATCCCCGCCGTGCAGGAAGCTGTTAAGAGCTTCACCGGCAAGGACCCCTTCAAGGGCATCAACCCCGATGAGTGCGTGGCCGTGGGCGCTGCCATTCAGGGCGGCGTGCTCGGCGGCGATGTCGAAGGCATCCTGCTGCTCGACGTGACCCCGC
>ERZ772889.2306-NODE-2306-length-15186-cov-9.647809_pt1 | contig 15186 bp, 10 predicted proteins | sample MGYA00512127_ERZ772889 | MGnify/ENA primary metagenome ERZ772889 (study PRJEB29015, sample SAMEA2737689) | human gut metagenome | biome: human gut; feature: human-associated habitat; material: faeces | place: China | collected 2012 ...
GGGGCGCTCCGTCTCGCGCCGCAGGACAAGCACCGGCTTGCCGAGTGCAGGAGCCTCCTCCTGCAAGCCGCCGGAGTCGGTCATGACCATATAGCAGCGCGCCATCAGGTTGTGCATCTCGTCCGCGCTCAGCGGCGCGATCAGATGTACGTTCCCGATGCCATCCAAATGCCGGTGGGCGCACTCCTGCACCACCGGAGAGAGATGCACCGGATAGACCAGCTCCGCCTCCGGGTGCGTCCCGGCAAGCTCTGCGAGCGCGGACATGATGTCCTCCATCGGCTGTCCGTAATTCTCGCGCCGGTGACAGGTCACAAGGATGACCTTCCTGCTCGCGTAGTCCAGCTCGTTGAGCTGTTCTGTCGTAAAGCGATAGTCCTTGCGTACCGTTGTTTTCAAAGCGTCAATGACCGTGTTGCCGGTAACGAACACGCCCTCGGTCACGCTCTCGCGCGCAAGGTTCGCGCGGTTATTCTCCGTGGGGCAGAAATAAAGGTCGGCGAGCCGCGTGACGAGCTGACGGTTCATCTCCTCGGGATAGGGCGAATACTTATCGTAGGTGCGCAGCCCCGCCTCGACATGGCCGATCTTCACCTTGTGGTAAAAGGCCGAGAGCGCGCCGGCAAAGGTCGTGGAGGTATCGCCGTGGACAAGGATCATATCGGGCGCAAAGCGGTCGATGACCTCGTCCATACCGGTCAGGCACTTACAGGTGATGGTCGAGAGCGTCTGACGCGGGGTCATAATGTCGAGGTCGGCGTCCGCCTTGAGGCCAAAGACCTGCATGACGCTGTCGAGCATCTCGCGATGCTGCGCCGTCACGCAGCAAAGGCTCTCGATGCCCTCGCGCCGCGCGAGCTCCTTGACGAGCGGAGCCATCTTGATCGCCTCCGGCCGCGTGCCGAAGACGCTCATCACTTTAATTTTCTTCATGCTTTTCTTCCTTCTCCTCCGGCACAGGCGCGGCAGACTTTGCCTGCATTTCCTCCTGCTCCAGTTCCTTTTCGTGGGCGGTCTCCGCGATCTCGCGCGGGAAAATGACGCGCGAGGCGACATAGGCCACCGCCGCGAGCGTAAGGAGCAGCAGCATTGCCTTCAGCTCGCCGCTCGTCGTGAGCACGACGGCGGACAGTCCCAGCAGACTGCTCACCACATACAGCGCCGCCACCGTCTGCTTCTGGTTGAGTCCCATATCCATCATGCGGTGGTGGATGTGCCCGCGGTCCGGCGTCATGGGGCTCTGCCCGCGCGCCACGCGGCGCACGATGGCAAAGGCCGTGTCGAAGATCGGCAGTCCAAGCACCAGAAACGGCACCGCGAACGAAACGATAGCGTAATACTTAAAGAGGCCCTGAATGGAATAGGTCGCTAAAATGTAACCCAAAAAGGTCGAGCCGGTGTCGCCCATGAACATCTTCGCCGGGTTCTTATTGTACGGCATGAATCCGAGGCACGCGCCCGCGAGCGCCGCCATCACGATGGCGACCTGCTGCTCGGAGACAAGAATGGCAATGACGAGCATCGTCATCGCGCTGATGGTCGAAACGCCGCTGGCCAGACCGTCGAGCCCGTCGATGAGGTTCACGGCGTTCGTCACACCGACGATCCACAGCACCGTCACGGGATACTTCATCCAGCCGAGCGACCAGTAGGGCGCGTCGGAAAAGACGTTGGGGTTCGTCAGGATCTCGATCACCACGCCGTGATACACGGCGACCAGCGCCGCGCAGATCTGCACGAGAAATTTGAACTTCGCGCGCAGCGGTGTCATATCGTCCACCACGCCGAGCACCACGATGATGACCGCGCCGAGCAGGATGCCCTTCATCTGGTGGTCGATGTGGACAAAGAGCAGGATGCTGACCATGAAGCCGAGGAAGATCGCAAGCCCGCCCAGCCGCGGCACCGGCTTCTTGTGCATCCGGCGGCTGTCTTTCGGCACGTCGATCGCGCCGATCTTATAGGCAAACGACTTCACGAGCGGGCACATGATGAAGCTCACGACCATCGCGCACACGAGCGCGGCGCCCACCCAAAGCAAAAGCTCTTTCTGAATATCCATGTTCCCTCTTACCTGGCGACGAAGCCGACCTTCTTGTAGACCTTGCGCAGCGTCTTTTCCGCGAGGTAGGACGCCTTCTGCGCGCCGTCCTTGTAAACGCTCTCAAGGTATGCCTTGTCCGCCGTCAGGCGCTCAGCCTCCTCGCGGATGGGGCGCAGCAGCTCGATGACCGACTCGGCCACGGCGGGCTTGAAGATGCCGTAGCCCTGTCCGGCAAACTCAGCCTCCGCCTCGGCGACGGTCTTTCCGGTCGCGGCGCAGTAGATGGAAAGCAGGTTGGAAATGCCGGGCTTATTCTCTTTATCGAACTTCACGCAGGCGTCGCAGTCCGTCACCGCGCGCTTGAACTTGCGCATGATGTCCTCGGGCTTGTCCATCATGTAAACGCAGCCGTCGGGGTCGGACTTGGACATCTTGCTCGTCGGGTCGCCGAGGCTCATCACGCGCGCGCCCATCTTCGGGATAAACGGCTCGGGCAGCGTGAAGGTGTCGCCGTACACGCCGTTGAAGCGCTGCGCGATGTCGCGGCAGAGCTCGACGTGCTGCTTCTGATCCTGACCGACCGGCACGAGGTCAGCCTGATAGACAAGAATATCCGCCGCCATCAGCACCGGGTAGGTGAACAGGCCCGCGGTGATGTTGTCCGCGTGCTTGGCGGCCTTGTCCTTGAATTGCGTCATGCGGCTCAGCTCGCCGAACTGCGTGTAGCAGCCGAGCACCCACGAAAGCTCCGCGTGCTGGGGCACATGGCTCTGAATGAACATGATGTTCTTCGCGGGGTCAAGCCCGCAGGCGATGTACTGCGCGAGCTGGTTGACCGAGCGGCGGCGCAGGTCGGCGGGATTCTGGCGCACGGTGATCGCGTGCATATCCACGATGCAGTACAGGCAGTCGTACTCATCCTGCAGGCTCACCCAGTTCTTGATGGCTCCCATGTAGGAGCCGAGCGTCAGCTCGCCGCTGGGCTGGATGCCGCTGAAAATTCTCTTTTTGGCCGGAGCGTTTGCTTCCATGATGGTTTTCCTCGTTTCTATCGTGATTGGCGCACAGGGCGCTGGAAGTGCCTATATTCTCAATTTGATATCATACCACACTTATTCTAAAAAGACAAGAGAACCTTGACAAGCGCGGGCACAAAATGTAAACTGAAGAACACTGAAATTTTTGCTTCAGGAGGTCACCCCATGTCCCTTGATATGACGTACTTCAACGAGATGGAGGCGAAGATCCCGCACGGCAAGGTCCGCACGCGCTTCGCTCCCTCCCCCACCGGCTATATGCACGTCGGCAACCTGCGCACTGCGCTCTACACCTGGCTCATCGCGCGCAACGCGGGCGGCACCTTCATCCTCCGCATCGAGGATACCGACCAGGGCCGCCTCATCGAGGGCGCGACCGACGTCATCTACCGCACGCTGGCCGAGTGCGGACTCGACCACGACGAAGGCCCCGACGTCGGCGGTCCCGTGGCTCCCTACATCCAGTCCGAGCGCCGCGACACCTACGGCAAATACGCCGAGCTGCTCGTCGAGCGCGGCGGCGCCTATTACTGCTTCTGCGAAAAGACGGAGAGCGCCGAGGATTCCGGCGAGTTCGACCGCGCGGACGATCCCTGCCGCGACCTGCCGCTTGAGGAAGCAAAGGCCCGCGTCGCCGCCGGCGAGCCCTACGTCGTCCGCCAGCGCATCCCCAAGGAGGGCGCCACCACCTTCCGCGACGCCATCTTCGGCGACATCACGGTGGAGAACAAGACGCTTGACGATCAGGTGCTTTTGAAGCGCGACGGCCTGCCGACCTACAACTTCGCCAACGTCATCGACGATCATCTCATGGGCATCACCCATGTGGTCCGCGGCAGCGAGTACCTTTCCTCCGCGCCGAAGTACAACCTGCTCTACGAGGCGTTCGGCTGGGAGGTCCCGACCTACGTCCACTGCTCCCCCGTCATGCGTGACAGCCAGCACAAAATGTCCAAGCGCCACGGCGACCCGAGCTATGAGGATCTCAAGGCGCAGGGCTTCCTGACGCCCGCCATTCTGAACTATGTGGCGCTCCTCGGCTGGTCGCCGCGCGGCGAGCGCGCCGAGCAGGAGTTCTTCACCATGTCCGAGCTGGCCGAGGCCTTCGACATCGCGGGCATCTCCAAGTCCCCCGCCATTTTCGACATCGAAAAGCTCACCTACTTCAACGCCAACTATATCCGCAATATGGCGCCCGAGGACTTTGCCAGAGCCGCCGAGCCGTTCATCCGCCAGAGCGTGAAGAACGAGGCGTACTCCGCTTCCGAGATTGCGGCGCTGCTGCAAGCCCGCTGCGAAAGGCTCACCGACATCCCCGAGAAGGTCGATTTCTTCGACGCCCTCCCCGACTACGACCTCGCGTTCTACACGAACAAAAAGTCCAAGACCGACGCGGCGGTATCGCTCGAGATGCTGCAGAAGGTTCTCCCAAAGCTCGAGGCGCTGAACGACTGGTCCACCGACGGCATCCACGATATGCTCATCGCGTTCGCGGAGAAGCTGGGCGTGAAGAACGCCACGCTCATGTGGCCCCTGCGCATCGCCTGCGCCGGTAAGCTCGTCACCCCCGGCGGTGCGGTCGAGATCTGCAAAATTCTCGGCAAGGACGAGACGATCCGCCGCGTGAAGTGCGGCATTGAAAAGCTCGGCGGATGAACGAACTCAGCTCCTACCTCCGGCGCACGCTCTGCGAGGCGTGGCGGAACGGTTACGGCGAGGAGGCGCGCCGCGCCGCCATCGTCGCGCCGCTGCTCACGCTTGTCGGCTTCGCCGCCGCGTGGTTCTTTCCACAGCTGACCGACCACGTCATGGGCGTCCTTGAGCAGGCGATCAACAGCGCCGGTCTCAGCTCCGTCACCGAGACGCGGGATATGGCAGCCGCCATCTTCGCCAACAACCTCACCGCCGCATTCTCGGCGATCCTCTGGGGTCTTGTCCCCTTTGCCTATCTTGCGGCCTTCCCGCTCGGCTTCAACTTCTTCCTGATCGGCGCGCTGGGCGTGTATTATGTACGCAGCGGCGTCGGTCTCGGCTCCTACCTCGTCGGCATCCTCCCCCACGGCGTCTTTGAGCTGCCCGCGCTCGTGCTTTTCTGCGCGGCAGGGCTGTACCTCTGCTCGCGCGTGACCGCGCGCGTGCGCGGAGACAAGGAGGTCCGCATCTTGCGGACGCTCTCCGAGGTCTCGACGCTCTTCCTCTATGTCATTCTACCGCTGCTCGCCGCGGCGGCGCTCATCGAGACCTATGTAACGCCTCGTCTGCTGGCGATGGTCCTCTAATACATCCTGACGCAATGCTACAAATCAAACAGGAAGCCCGCAGCAAAAGCTGCAGGCTTCCTGTTTGTCATATTGGTTCCGGAGGATCAACCGCCGATCTCAATTGCGCGAACGATGCCGTCCTTTACATAAAGGTTCATCGTCCCGCCGTAGCTGATCGCTGCATCCACGCCGCCGGTGAACCAGCTTTGGCCGTCGCGGTTCCAAATCAGAACGTTGGAGGGCACATTGTAGGTGCGTCCGCCGTAGTTGATCGCCGTTGTGCCGACCCACGCGGAGGTGGAGACCTTGCTGAACTTGGTCAGATTGACCACAGATGTGAAGCTGCTCTCTCCCGCAACCGCCGCGACAAAGTCGCCGACCTGAACGGAATAGCCGCCTCTCTTTTCAATCGGCTTCCCTCCGCCGAGATCGATCGTGATAAACTGGTTGTAGATCGTTCCGCCGGAGATATCCGAACCGTCCGGTCTGCTCTCGGCCTTTATCACGCGGCCATAAAGCGTCGAACCATCGCCCGTGCCGCTCAGCGCGATCAGGTCGATCTGGCCGCTGCTGTTCGTGCGGGCGTAAATGATCTGGCTTTGCGGAATGATGACCTCTGTAAGCTCGGAGAGGCTCTTGAGCTCGCCGTCCACATAAATCAGCGCATTATCCGCGAGCTTTCTGCTGCCGAGCGTTCCCTCGCGGACATCCAGGTTGCCGCTCGCACCGCCGGATTTGGCCGACAGGCTGACCGTCTTATCCTTGGAGGCAGAGATGCCGACAAGCTTGCCACTATATTCGGAGTAGGTCCCGGCGATCTCGATGATGCTGCTGCCGCAGAACATTTGGAGCTTGCCGTTGGAATCCACAACTCCGACCGCATTCGCGCGGGCCGAGTTCTCACTGTCCACGGCGCCGGCCACGCTGCCGTCGCTTGTGAGCAGAAGCGTCATGGTCTTGCCGGGCTTGAATTTGCTCAGGCTCTCCTGTGCCGTGGGCAGAACAGTGAACTGCGTTCCATTCAGCACCGTGATGCTGCTCGGCGCGCTGGGCGAGGGATCGCAGGCCTCATAATACACCGCCACGCGCGTATCGCAGGCATAAAGCGTGTTCGACGAGGCGTCATAGGTAACAACATCATTTCTGCGCAGGGCGGAAACGGAGCTGAGCACGCCGTTGCGGTAAACGGCGAAGTCCGTTCTGCCGCCCGTCAAAGCACTGATACCGCTCGTGGAATTATCCGCCGAAAGAATAACCGCCGCATTGCTCACCGCCGCACCTGTCGTGCTGCTTACCACGGGAACAAAGGTCAGGACCTTGCCGTCCGCATCGAACAGCAGATCGCCCTTGAGTCCGTTGAGCACCGTGGCGGAGCTTGGGCGCACAAGGTCATAGCTGTTCTTCTTCCCGCCGGAGACCCGCGCGGTATTGCCGTTGAGGGCTATCAGCGTTACGCGCTCGCGCGAGACACAGTTTGCAGGGTTGTAGACCCTTGTTGTTGTGGATGTCTCACCGTCCTTATCGGTGCTGCTGCTCGTCGCCTTCGCGCCGAGCACATTGACAAACAGCTGCGCCGCCTGCGCGCGGGAAATGGCTGCGCCGCCTGCAAGCTCCACGCCCGCGCTCACGCCGGAGGCCTTGGCAAGGTCAATGTAGCCCTCCGGCCAAATGCCGCCCGAGGCCGCGTCCGCATCCGTGCGGAGCAGGCGCATGAGAATGGTCACAGCCTCGCCGTAGCTGATGGCGCGATCCGGCTGGAAGGTGCCGTCCGGCATACCCGACAGCAGCTTCTCGCCGCGCACGGCATAATTGACATAGCGCGCTGCCCAGTGACTCGCGCGCACATCGGGGAAAATCGTCACCGTTTTGTAGCGCAGCACATCGCTGCTGCCCATCAGTGTGACCAGCATCTTGCAAAATTCCGCGCGGGTGAGCTGCGCATAGGGATTGAACTGCCCGATGCCGTTGCCCTCGACCACGCCGAGCAGCCGCAGCACCTCCACGTTCTGCGCCGTCTTTTTGTCCGACACATCGGAGAAGCTGCCTGCCGCCGAGGCGGGAAGCACCACCGCCGAGAGCGTCAGCACAAGCGCGAGCAGCGCGGAAAATACTCTCTTTTTCATAGTTTTTCTCCTCTCATTCCGCCCGCAGCGCTTCCACGGGCTGGAGCTTCGATGCCTTGATGGCGGGATAACTGCCGAAGAGCACGCCCAGCGCAACGCTCAGCGCGAAGGCTGCGATGGTGACCCACGGCACGGGATAGATCGTTTGCTGGTAGATGATGCGTCCGAGCACCACGCTGCCGATCGTGCCGAAGATGATGCCGACGATGCCGCCCATGCCGCAGAGCATACCTGCCTCGATCAAAAATTGGGTAACAATGCTCGAGCGCTGCGCGCCGATGGCGCGGCGAATACCGATCTCGCGGGTGCGCTCGGTCACGGTGACGAGCATGATGTTCATGATGCCGATGCCGCCGACGAGCAGCGAGATCGCCGCGATGCCGCCGAGCACCATACCGATCATGTTGAACGACTCATTCTGGTACTGCTGCCAGTAGTCCGCCGCCAGCACCTCGTATTCGCCGCTGCCCTGCGGGACAAGTCCCTTGAGGAAGCCGCCGATGTAGGCGATGGCGGTGTTCGCCGATTCGCTGTCGCGCGCCTTGACAATGTATTCCGTGAAGCGCGCGCCGCCGAGCACGCGGCTCGCCGTGTAGGGAAAGACGGCCATGTTATCCATCTGCGTGACGCTGTTGTCGCCCTCCTTGCCGCGCGCGGCGTAGACACCCACAACGGTGAAGTTGTTGCCGTTGACCTTGATGGTCTTGCCGACCGGATCGACCGTGCCGAAAAACTGCTTGGCCATCTCCGCGCCGATGACGCAGACCTGATTATAGTTCTGAATGTCCAGATACGCAAGGTCGCGCCCCTTGGCAACGGTCAGATTGTTGCACGCGCTGTACTGGTCGGAGCCGTAGTAGAGCGTCGGCGGGCCGCTGATGAGGTTCCACTGCTTGTCGTACTCCGTCTCCATCGTGGAAGAGTTCTTTGTACCGTAGATCACAGTGGCGTTCGCCTGTCCGTTCGGCGTAATGCCGATGACATATTCCTTCAGGCCCTGGCAGTATTCGTAAAGGTCGGGGAAATAGTCCTTGCTGACATCGTTGCCGTCTGCATCGTACATCCATGAGTAGATGTTCACAGAGACGCGGTTCGCGCCCATCGCGGAAAACTGCTTCATCATCTGTGCCTTCATGCCCTCCATGACCGAAACGATGGTCATGACGGCGGCAATGCCGATGAAGATGGAGAGGATCGTCAGCGCGCTGCGGCCCTTCTTGCCGATGATGGAGCGCCACGCCATTTTGAAGGCCTGTAAAATGTTCACAGCCAATCCACCTCCTGCTGCCGGTCGTCAACGATCTTGCCGTCCGCAAGGCGGACGCAGCGCCGCGCGGTGGCGGCGATGCCGTTGTCGTGCGTGATGAGAATGACGGTGCTGCCCTCCTTATTGAGCTGCTGGAGGAATTGCAGCACCTCGTGGCCCGTTTTGGAGTCCAGCGCGCCGGTCGGCTCATCCGCCATGATGATGGGCGGGCGGGTCGAGATGGCGCGGGCGATGGCGACACGCTGCTGCTGGCCGCCGGACATCTGCGTTGGCTTATTCCTGCGGCGGTCGACAAGGCCGACGCGCTCGAGCGCGTGGACGGCAAGCTCGTGCCGGTCATCGATGCCGATGCCCTGATAGACAAGCGGCAGCTCGACGTTCTCCTGCACGGAGAGCGACTGGATGAGGTTATACTGCTGGAAAATAAAGCCGATCTCCTTGTTGCGGATGCGCGAGAGCTGCATATCGCTCAGCTCGCTCACGTCCGTTCCCTCGAGCAGATACTCGCCGTAGGTCGGCACGTCGAGGCAGCCGAGCACGTTCATCATCGTCGATTTGCCAGAGCCGGACTGTCCGACGATGGCAACGAACTCGCCCCGGTCGATGGTAAGCGAAACGCCGTCGAGCGCGCGGACCTCGCTCTCAAGGCCCTCGGAGTAGATCTTATAAACGTCTCGCAGTTCGATCAATTTCGCCATGGCGCTATCCTCAATATACCATGCCGTAATTGTCCCAGCTGGTGGCGGAGCCGGTCATATACTGCGTAAAGACCTCCGCGCCCTGCTCCACGCCGGACTTGATCTCGACATTGTTGTTGTCCTGAATACCGATCTCGACCTGCACGGGATAGAAGCCCTCGGGGATCGTCTCGTCGGAGTACGGCAGCTCGATGGCATTGTCGGGCATGCTGTCCGCCTTGAGATAGACGACCGTCGCGCTCGTGCCGTCCTCAAGTCCCACCGTGCGCACGGCCTGAATGGGCAGGACAAGGCAGTTGTCGCTCTGGCTGGCGGTGAGGTTATAGTTGATGTTGCTGTTGATTTGCAGCGTACCGTCCGCATTATCCGCCTCAATGGTGAAGGGATAGGTCGCGACACCGTTATTCACGCTGCTCGAGAGGCTCACGGAGCTGATCGTGCCGAAGCTCGGATTGCCCCATTGATTCAGATCGACGCCCATGCCGACCTTGAGGTAGCTGACGTTGCGCTCGTCCACCGTCGCGCTGATGGTGACGGTGTTCGTATCGGAGATGGTCAGCGCGGTCGCGCTGGCGGTGATCTCCTGCCCGGGTGTGATGCTCAAGCCGATGACCATGCCGTCAATGGGCGCAACGGCGTTTGCGTAGGCGGCATTTTTTTCCGCCTCCTCCAGCTCCTTCTGTGCCTTTTGCAGGCTCTGCTCCAGATCAAAGATGGTGTTCTCGGTGTTCTCGCCGTTGACCTGCACCAGCGGCTCGCCGGCAGAGACCGAGAGATAATCGATCAGATTCGTCGCAACGACCGTGCCGGCGGGAATGCTCAGCTCGCTCGTGCGGTAATAGTCCAGCTTACCCGCCTCGTAGGGATAAACGGTCTCACCGTTCACCACCACGGTCGCGGAGGCCGCCATATCCTTGGCGAGCACGCCTGCGTTCGGGACCACGATCTCCACGCTGAACAGCTCCGAGCCCTCGCTCGTCACACGCTTGACCATATGTACCTTCTCCACCCTGCCGTCGATCGAGGACATCAGCGCGGGGACGGAGACCTGCACGGTCTGGCCGGCGTAAAGCTTGCTCTGATAGGCGTAGCTGTAATACTGCGTGAGGCGCATCTGCGTGTCGTCCACGAGCGTGGCGACCTTCTGTGCGCCGACCTCGTCGCCGACCGTGAGCTTCACGGTCTCAAGGAGCTTGCCGGCGTAGGGCGCGGTCAGATTGAGCTTGGCAATGTCTTTATAAGCCGCGTTGAGCTGCTTCTGGTAGCCCTCGATGTTCGTCTTTGCCTCGCGCACCTTTTTCTCCGCATCGGGAGAATCATAGGTGAAGAGCGGGTCGCCCGCGGCGACCTTCTGCCCCTCGGTCACGAAGACGTCGCCCACGGTGCCCGCGGTCGCAAGCGTGATGCTCTCGCTCTTCTTCGCCTTGACCATACCGCTGCCGTTGACCATCGAGGTGATGGAGCCGTAGTCCACAATGGCAGTGCCGATCTCCGCCTCACCCTCCTTCTTTCCGAATTTCTTAAAGAGGGTGAAGCCGACCGCAAGCACCAGTACGGCGGCAATGATGCGCCGCACGGTCTTTTTGCGCTTTTTCTTGCTCTTCGGCGGCGTTGGAGCGCTGCCCGGTGCGCCGGCAGGGGTAGGCGTTTCCACGGCGCTCTGCGCCGGCGTCGTCTGCGCGACGGGTTCCATCGTCTGTTCCATGTTGCTGTTCTTCCTTTCCCGGATTTGCTGTGTGTAATACACTTCATATAGTATAACACAGGTTTCTTAAGAAGTCTTTGCGAAATGGTTACAATTTGGATACAAATTGTAACCATTTCTTCGCTCTTATTGTTAAGACGAAATTGTGTCCTCTTTTGTTCCTGCATTTTCAAAAAAATTTCGCTCTTTTTTTCGCGTCTGCGCGGCGTGGAGCAGCAGGCAGACAATGAACACGCTGCTGCAATATCCGAAGACCGGATAGACAACGCTGATGAGGTCGCCGAAGCCGACGCTGCTCGCGGCGTAGCCCAGCGCTCCCAGCGCGAGAATGAACCATCCGCGCCGCTTCTCCACGCGCTCCGACCGCGCCGAGGCGTAGGTCGTGATGGCGACGGTCATGGACAGCGCCGAGCCGTACATACACAGCAGGAGCAGGATGCCGTAGACATAGCCCAGCGGGCGGCTGAGGCCGTAGGCGAGCGCCAGCATCGGCAGCTCCGCGTCCGCGGTCTCCGGCACAGCCATCACCGCAAGCAGCACACTGTAAGCGATGAGCAGAAGCAGCGCCGTGCCGAGGAGCACACCACGGCGCGCCGCCTTTCCGGAGGACGCCGCCTCTCCGAGCGGCGCTAAAATGCCGACCGAGCCGAAGAAATTATAGAAAGCGAAGGTCACCGCGCCGAAGGTCGCGCTGCGCATGAGCGGATTGCTCCCCTCCGCTGCGCCGAAGGCCGGAAGGCTCACGCCGTACCGCGCGAGCGCCATGCCGCCGAAGAGCAGCGTGAGCGCGACGATCACCGGCACGATGAGCGAAAAGGCTCCCACCGCGCCGCGCAGACCCCGCAGCGCCACAAGCGTCACGAGCACAGCCATCAGCGTCCGGCCGAGCCACGTCGGCAGCGAGAAAAGCTGCTCGAGCAGCGCGCCGCCGCCGGCGTACATGATCGCTATGACGCCGAAGAGCAAGATCAGCTGCAGCGCAGACGACAGCTTCCGCAGCCACGCCAGCCTCTTCCACGGCACGAGCACCGCGTCCATCTCCGCGATGCCGGTGCGGGAAATGATGTACATCAGCGCCAGCCCAAACACCGCAAGCAGCGCCAACGCCGCAAGCACACCGAGCAGTCCCCCGCCGCCGAACGAGCCGAAAAACTGCCACAGCTCCTGCCCCGACACATAGCCCGCGCCGAGAAAGGAGCCCGCAAAGGTCAGGCCGATGCTGCCCGCGTTCCACTTCTTCTCTTCCAAATCCGATCTCCTCCGCTGTTTCTTCTGTCGACTCCGCTTATGATACCGTTTTTCGCCCGCAGCGTCAAGGGATTTCGGGTCAAAGAAACTTTACGCTTTCTACACATTTTCTTCTTGATTTTTTTGTGTAACTTGCTATAATCAAATTTGCGTTTTTTATCCATATCAAACATACAAACATTTTGAAGGAGTGAACCGGCAATGAGCAAGACCTACATTCCCGCCCACTATCACACGCCGCTGAACGTTTACGAGATGCAGCGCGCCATTGAATTCATCAAGAGTAATTTTCAGGTCAACCTGAGCAACGCGCTCAATCTGCGCCGCGTTTCCGCTCCCCTCTTCGTGGAAGAAAATTCCGGTCTGAACGATAACCTCAACGGCGTGGAGCGCCCCGTCAGCTTCGATATCCCCGACGTCGACCACAACGCGCAGGTCGTGCAGAGCCTCGCCAAGTGGAAGCGTCTGGCGCTCAAGCGCTACGAGTTCAATGTCGGCAAGGGCCTGTTCACCGATATGAACGCCATCCGCCGCGACGAAGAGGTGGACAACCTCCACTCCATCTACGTTGACCAGTGGGACTGGGAAAAGGTCATCGACGCCGGCGACCGCAACGTCTCCTACCTCAAGCGCACGGTGCGAGACATTGTCGGCGCCATCGTCGAGACGAACGACGCGCTCGGCATCGCCTTCCCGAGCCTGCACACCAAGCTCTCCCGCGACGTGTTCTTCATCACCACGCAGGAACTGGAGGACAAGTACCCCGACCTCACCCCCAAGCAGCGCGAGGACGCCATCTGCCGTGAGCACGGCACCGTCTTCCTGATGCAGATCGGTCTTACCCTGCACTCCGGCATCAAGCACGACGGCCGCGCGCCCGACTACGACGACTGGACGCTCAACGGCGATCTGCTGTTCTGGAACGATGTCCTGGGCCGCGCGTTTGAGATCTCCTCCATGGGCATCCGCGTCAGTCCCGAGTCCCTCGACCACCAGCTCACCGTCTCCGGCTGCGACGACCGCCGGGAGCTCCCCTTCCACAAGATGCTGCTCGCCGGCGAGCTGCCTCTCACCATGGGCGGCGGCATCGGTCAGAGCCGTCTTTGTATGCTGATGATCGGCACCGCCCACATCGGCGAGGTGCAGGTCAGCCTCTGGGACGACGACACCCTCAAGACCTGCGCGGACGCCGGCATTCTGCTGCTGTAAGCGCACATCGGAATCGAACAAAGGAAGCCGCGGCATTGCCGCGGCTTCCTCTTTCTCTTGTTCAGTCCTTTTCCTGAAAGGCTCGGATGTAGCGGATCAGCATCTCCGCCGTGCCCTCCATGCCAAGCACGTCGCTTTTGACCGTGAGATCATAGGCGCGGGCGTCGCCCCACTTCATCTCGCAGTAGTAGTTGTGGTAAGCCTTGCGCTGGTGGTCGACCGTGCGGATCTCCTCGATGGCCTCCTCTGCGGAGAGCCCCTTTTTCTCCATCACGCGGCAGAGCTTGGCGTGCGGATCGCCGCCGATGAAAAGGCTGACGCGGTGCGGATCGTCCTTGAGCACCTGCTCGCCGCAGCGGCCGATGAGCAGGAAGGATTCCCCGCTCGCCGCCTTGGCGCGGATCATATCAAAGGTCTTTTCCGCTACGTTGACCTCGAGCGAATTGGAAAATCGCCCGATGCGGCGGGAGGCAAAGAAGTTGACCGGCTTCTCGTCCATCCGGCGGATCAGCTCCTCGCTGTAGCCATCGGAGACGATCTCCGACTCGATGGAGTCCTTATCGTAGAGCTTGATGCCGAGTTCACGGGCGATCATGTCGGCTATGTAGTGGCCGCCGCTGCCGTGCTCACGGCCCATGGTAATGATGATCTGGTCTTTCATCGTGGTATACTCCTTTCTTCTCTCAGAGGTAGCGCAGGAACAGACACACCGTGGACACCGCCATCACGAGGATCGTGGCGGGCACGCAGTATTTGCAGTAGCGCCCCCAGCCGATGGGATAGCCGCCCTTGGCGGATACCGAGGTGCCGACCACGTTCGCGCTCGCGCCGATGGGCGTTGCGTTGCCGCCGAGGTCTGTGCCGATGGACAGCGCCCATGCCAGCACGCCCACGTCCATGCCCTCGACCGCGGCGATGGAGCGGATGACCGGGATCATCGTGGCGGCAAAGGGAATATTGTCCACAAAGGCGCTGGTGACGGCGGAGAGCCAGAGAATGATGACGACGATCGTCGCCACATGGCCGCCGCTGATGTTGGTGATGAAGCGCGCGATGATATCCAGCACGCCCGTCTTTTCCAGCCCGCAGACCGAGACGAACAGGCCGATGAAGAAGAGCAGCGTTTTATAGTCCACGCCGCGGATGACCTCGAGCACCGTCGCCCTTCCGTGCGACAGCGCCATCACAAGCAGCGTCAGCGCCGCGACGATCACGCCGATGCAGGCGACCGTCAGACCCGTCTGCGCGTGCGTCACGAGCAGCACGACCGCCAGCAGGAATACGGCAGCGCTCGCGCCGAAGGCTCTGCGGTCCGTGATGGCGCTCGACGGCTCCGGACAGACGACCGGCCCGCCGTTCGCGTGCTCCTCACGCAGCAGCTCCTTGCGGAAGCACAGCCAGAAATAGACAGCGACAGCCGCGAAGCAGACCGCGACGATCGCGCCGGTATTTTCGATGAAGTCAAAGAACGTATAGCCGAGCGAGGTGCCGATGATGATGTTCGGCGGGTCGCCGCACATCGTAGCCGCGCCGCCGAGGTTGGCGCAGAAGATCTCAGACAGGATCATCGGCACGGGGTCGAATTTCATCGTCT
>ERZ772889.2307-NODE-2307-length-15183-cov-8.993390_pt1 | contig 15183 bp, 20 predicted proteins | sample MGYA00512127_ERZ772889 | MGnify/ENA primary metagenome ERZ772889 (study PRJEB29015, sample SAMEA2737689) | human gut metagenome | biome: human gut; feature: human-associated habitat; material: faeces | place: China | collected 2012 ...
GGGTAGCTGGGATGCCGAAATAGTCCTCTGCCAGCGCCTTCACATACCCATAGCCAAAGCGCCCGTCAAAGGGGCCGCCCGACGTTGTGACATAGATCAGCTCCTCCGCCCGGCACATGCCCTCCGGACGGCCATCGGCGCCATACCGCGTCACGATGCCCGTGGCGTAGATGTTTTCGATATAGATCTTCAGCTGAGCCGGGAAGGACAGGTCCCAGTAGGGCGCCGCTATCACGATCCGGTCCGCCGCGGCGAACTGATGGGAATAGCGGAATATCTCGCCGTCCAGCTCGCCCCGGTCCAGCAGCTCCTCCCGATGGGGCAGCCGCTGGGGGTCCATAGCCCGGATGGGCTCATCGTATAGTCGCAGTTCCTCGTACTCCCCCAGCTTTTTCAGCAGTGCCCGGGCCAGACGGTCCGTGCGGGAGTTCATCCGGGGGCAGCAGTTAATGTATAGGGTCATGGGGAATACCTCCTCATAAAGATATCTTTTTACGCTTTTTCTATCTGCCGGGCAAAATCTGCCGCCCGCCGTTCGATACCCGGCAGACGCACAAGGCTCCCCCGCTCGTTGGCTGTTTCCAGCAGGCAGAAATGAGGCGGCAGGAAAAAGGACTTGTTCATATTCAGGGCCGAAATCAGCTGCCGGGCCAGTAAGTCACCCCCGGAGTAGCCGGAAACCACCAGGCCAAACAGGCGCTTGTCGTAAAACCGCTGCTGGCGAAACAGGGCCGTCAGGCGATTGACGCAGGCGGTGAGATTGGCAGACAGGGCGTCATTATAGTTGGCGCAGAGCATCACCAGTGCATCGCATCGGCGCACAGCAGGATAGACCTCCTGTACCATGGGCCCGCTTCCGTAAAAGCAGCTGCCCTGCTCACCGAAATGCAGGCATGCGGTGTAGCTGCAGCCGTTGCAATCGGGCACGGTGCCGTTGCGCAGGCCGATTTCCTCCACCTCCATCTCCGGCGGCAGCGCTCGGCGCACCAGCTCCCAAAAGGCCAGAGTGTTGGAGGTGCTGCGCTGGGAGGCATGCAGGGCCAGTATATGGCGGATGGGCCCGGGCTTTTCCCAGGCTGCCAGCCTTTCTATCAGCTCCGAAATCGACGCCCGGAAGGCCGTCTCCTCATTCACGCCGCCTATCTGGGCCTGGACACGGAAATTGCGCAGCGATCCGGTGGCCTCCACCAGGGGCCGGCCCAAAAAGGCGCAGCCCGCCTGATTGGCGGCAAACACCATGTCCCGGGCCACATCCTTGGTGTAAAACTCCCCCACGCCTGTGACAATCACCCCGGCCACGCAGCCGGTAAGCAAGCTCACATCCCGCCGCAGCCGGGAGAGCATGTGATAGTACGCTTCATTGCAGCCTCCCTCGTCCAGGGCCACAGCAAACAGGAGCCGCCGGCCCTGCAAGCTCTCCAGGTCTCTTTCCGGGTCGGCGAAGACGCTGCCCAGGGGCAGCAGGGGCGTGAGCATTTCCTCCAGGGCAGAGCTATATGCATTTTTCGGTAAAAGAACGGTCAGCGGCATTTTTACCCCTTCTTTCATGGAGGCTGTCGAAAAGCCCTGTCATTGCGAAGCCAGTGCTGCGCACTGGCTTCGCAATCCGCTTTGGAAATTCGGATTTTAGGGTCTTCTTTGCAAATTTCAGGTGCTGAAGTCACGGGTTCCCACATCGCTTCGCCCCTCGGAATGACAAAACGGAATTTTCGACAGTCTATTGTATAGCCTTTAATTTTTCCTCTGTCTCTTTCAGGCGGTCAAGAAGCGCCCTCGGCAACGGCAGGCGCTCAAATTCCACGCCCCCCGGCGTCATACGGTTGCGCCCGCCCATGAAAACGCCGCCTAAGTAGGCCGATGAGCAGTGCCACTGCCCCCGCAGGCACAGCAGCAGGCTCAGCGCCCCCGACGACAGGGCCGGAGCCACAAAGGGCTTAAAGCCCATTCGCCGCATCTGAAGGTTTGCATGGGCGGCCAGATCCGTCAGCTCCCGGGAGAGGGCGTCGTCATAGTGCGAAACGGAGTTGGCGATGACCAGGTCCTCTCCATGGGGGCCGAAGCTGCGGCCGTCCGTAAGGAACTCCGCAAAACGGGAATCCCTTTTGGCATAGTAGGCCGCCCGAGCGTTCATCACCCCCAGGCCGAAGCCCTTCACCTGATGGGGAAACAAGCCTCCGCCATCCAGGGTTCCATTTTCATCCCGGTTGCTCTCCAGCAGCACCGCCCGGCACAGGGGATCCACCGGATCGCTGACCACGCAAAACAGGGCGGCCCGGGCCTTTTTCGCGTACAGCGCCGCCAGGTCCCGGTTCAGCTCGTACTGAGCCATGCGCACGTCTCCGTTTTTCACCGCCGTGTCCGGCACGAACCGGGATGCGCAGAACAGGAATACATCTCCATCAAACAGCTCCTCCGGCCCGATGATCTCCACCGGCGGCAGAGCGTCATATGCCCAGGGCAGGCCGATCTGATTCAGCTCAAATTCCCACCGCTGGGGCACGTTTTCCCGCAGGTCGCAGATGCCAATAGAGGCGATGATATCCCCGCCCAGCAGCCGCAGGCCCTGGAGCAGCGTGCTGCCCACATCCCCCAGGCCCAGGAGGTTCACCCGGTATTTTCCCCTCCGCGATGGGGGAGAGAGCAGCTCCTGCCAGCGGGGGTGCAGCCGGTTCACGGCTCGCACCCGTCCCGTCCGGATGGCCTCCTCCAGCTCGCGCTTACTCATTTCGGAAACGGACTTTTCTTCCCCGTTTACGACGTGCTTTTCCTGTGCAAAATTCTCTCGCTCGGATGCCGGCAAAGCCAGTAATACCAGGGCTTTCGAGGCTCCCAAATCCCGCACCAGTGCGGGATTTTCATACTCCCTTGCAAGCTGCATAAAGCGCTGTGCGGAGGCCTCGGAGAACTCCACCTTTTCACTCAGTCAGGGCAGCCATTCGCCGTGCTTGAGCTGCGCTTTCGCTTCGATCAGGCGCTTGCCGATTTCAAGGACCGCCTGCCCGCCGACTGCCTTATAGAAGATGATCTCCTCCGTGATCGCCTCGATCCCGCGCTCTGTTTCGACCGGCGTGCTCTCGCCGAACATCCCGCTCAGCACCGCACCCTCGTCGGCGCCCTCCGGCGTCATGTCCACCATGTCGTACATACTCATGCCGTTTTCTCTCCTTTCGCCGGCAGGACCGGCCTGCCGCTCTTATCCCGTTTGCTTCCGTTCTTCAGCCATGCGAGCCACAGGTCGATGAAGGCCCCGTGCCGCTCCTGCGGCGAGGCGAGCTTCTTTCCCGCTTTGCATTCGTTCCCGTAGCCGTGGATCTGCCGGATGTCGTTTCCCTGTTTGCCGCACATTTCGATGGTGATGTAGCTCCGATGCGGCGTCTTTTCCTTGCGCAGGAAGAGGATCGTCGCCGCTCCGCTCATGTGCCGCTCGGCGTAGCCGCCGACGCAGTGGTGCAGCGTCTTGCCCTCGTTGATGATTTGCCGGTCGTCCTCCGGCACCACGATGCAAAGACCCATCGCCGAAAAACTGTACTTCTTCTTGAGCTTCTCGTACCGCTTTTCGTATGCCTTTCGCGCCGCCGCGTTCTCCTCATACCGGATCGCCGCAACGGCCGCGTCGTGCGCCCCTTGCAGGTTCTTCGGAAAAGCTACATCCCGCCGCGCGAGGTCGTACCTGAGCCTTTTCGCCGCGTCGATGTAATCAAGCCACAGTCTCGCATCCTTGTGCTGGTGCTTTTCCAGATACCGCGCCAGTACGAGCACGCTTTCGCCGACCTCTCGGAGCGCCGCATCGCAGCGCCTCCGCTCGTTTCTGTCGCCGATCCGGCCGCAGATCGTCAGCGCCTCCTCCGGCGTCACGCCGCCGTGCCGCACCAGCTCCAGCGCCTCCAGCTCCTTTTGTCCGATGCCTCCGGCAAGCAGCCGCTTCACGGTTGGCTTGTCCACCCCGAAGAAGGCCGGCATGGTCTTTGCCCGCCAGTTGAGCGCGCGGCTGTTCATGCTGCCTTGGATCGCGTCGTCGATGATCTTTTTGCATCCGGCCTTTGCCAGCTGCTCGATGCGCGGGTAGCGCGTCCACAGTCCGAGGTAGGTCAGAAGCCCCATTGTGTTCTCCCACGGATCGTCTCCGTCCAGCTCGAAGAATTGTTCCGCCGCGCAGTATCGCAGCGGCGACGCCGCGATCTGGTCCACACCGTGTACCGCGTAATATCCGCTCCTTCGGCACAGCCAGCTGTCGCTCTCTGCGAACGGCTCCGTCATGGTTTTCTGTGGGATAAGCTGCGGCGTGTACCGCTGTTCTTCCTCGCTCCACGCCCACCTTCTTTGCCACTTCTGGCACTTGCCCTGCGCGAAGTAATAGGCGGCCTTTGTGCAGCTCTCCGCGTCGTCCGACTCCCAGCGCCCGTGATGCTTCCGCACTTCCAGCGCGACCGCGCGCAGCGCCCCATCGATGGCGCGCAGCAGCACGACCTGTCGGTATTCGTCCAGCGTATTTCCGCTGCGCAGCCTTCCGCGCGGATAAAGCGTCACACCGCAGCCGCAGTCCGGACACAGAAGGTCCGACCTTGTCTTGGCGTTATTCTCCTGCTTGAAGCGCTTCCATTCGCGCTCCGTCCACCATACCTTTTGGCCGCAGCGCGTACATTCTGTGGTCATGCCGAGCCTTCCGTTCTCGTCCGCCTCATGCTCAAAGAAGAGATAGCCGATGAAGCACCGCTCGATAAATTCCTGCTCCTCTCCCGTGCAGAGGAACGGGACCTCCAGCGCGGCCTTCTGCTCCGCCTCTGTCAGATTGCACCGCATACCGTCACCTCACAGGAAGTCCGCGATGTCGAGGATCTTCTTCTGCGCGCTGCGCGGCGCTTCCTCCGCCGTCGGGCAGAGGTCGATCTCCATGCGGAAGCGAACATCCGCGCCCTTGAAGTAGAAGCGCACCGCCTTGCGGTAGGCTTCGAGGTCGGAAATGCTGCCCCCGACGCCCTTGGCGACCGCCGCCATGCAGTCCTTGAAGCTGCCGCCCTGTGCTACCGCCTGCGCGAACTCCGCGTCCTGCCGGCAGAAGTCCGTCAGGGCCTCGCGCACGCTCGGCGCCATCGCGTTCTCCTTCTGCCCGCTCACCGTCTCGGCGAGCTTATTTAATGCCTGATCCAAAAACTCGTTCATACCCTTGCTTTTCTTCCCCGCCCTGTGCTACAATGGCAGGGAAGAGATCTCCTTTCGTGTGATTTTTCTTCGCTGCGGTTGACCGGTGCCACGGTCAGCCGCTTTTCTTATGCGCTCTCGGCCTGAATGGCCGCGATCTCCTCCAGTTCCTCGTCGTCGAGGTAGTTTTTGCCGAAGTGGAAGCGGAACTCGTCCACCGTCCAGCCCTGCTCGATCATCACCTTGCGCTGACCGTAGCGGCGCAGCGTTCGCATGGTCTCGGCGCAGTTGTGCGCCGCCTCCGGCCCGAAGATGTGGCAGCGCCCGTGACACAGCCGCACCTTCAGCCCGTACCGCTCGCATTTCTTCCGGTCTGCAGCGTTTCCACCGAAGATGTGGTGGAAGTCCAGCGGGTCCTCCGTGCCGTCCCTGCCGCAGAGGAAGCACACGCCATCCCACGCGTTTTCCCGTTTCATGTTCTTCTCTCCCTTCACTTTCTCCTGCGCCGCTCCAGACTGGTACGGCGTTTTGCATTGCGGAGCCTGCTCTCGCGTTTGTAGCCCATCGCCACTTCCACACGCTTGAAGTCCTCCGCCGCCTTCGCGCGGAAGACCTCCTGCTCCGCCTGATATGCGGCCCAGCGGCCGCACCTCCACGTGCCGTCCTCCGTCTTTCCGTGGCAGCCCGCATTGCGGTCCGGGCAGTTTAGGCACGGCCCCTTGATACCGTTTCCCATCATGCCCATGCCCCTTCCAGCGCCGCGGCCGCAAAGAAGAGTGCAAGAGCCAAAAAGCCGAGCATGGTATCGTGTACGTCGTCGAAGAGATCCCGGCTCATGTTCCCGTCTCCTTCCTTCCGACCTCATACTCCGCGCCGAAGCGCTTGCGGCCGCACTGCTCGCAGACCACCTTCTTGTCCTTCTCGCGCGTGACCTGCACAAGGTCGATGCACGCGCCCATCGTCACCGCGCAGGGCTTACAGAGCAGCAGCTTCTTTTTCATGCGCTCTTCCCTCCCAGCAGCTTGTCGATGAGCTTTCCGACCGAGCCCACGCGCTCGTCGATGATGCGCTCGGCGTGGTCGGCCAGCATCGCGCTCAGCTCCTTGAGCTTCCACGCCGGCAGCTCGCCGCTTTTGTACTTGAGCAGCAGCCCCGGGCTGATGTTGTAGCTCCATGTCCCCGTCTTCGGGTTCTGCGCCGCCATCCCGAAGGGGGCACGCTCTTCCTGCAGGGCGTACCGGATCGTGATGTCCGACCACCCGATAAACTTGGCAGCCAGCTCGATCGGCACGTTGTTGTAGGCCAGGATGGCCTCTTCCGTCGGCACATCCGCCGTCACTCTTCTCGGCATTGTGTTTCTCCTTTCTTCTTGCTCCCTCCCCGCCGCCGTGCTATACTGGCCGCAAAGGAGGGTCTTCCCTATGAATGAATTTGTACTGATTTTCAAAGACGCGCTCCCTGCCGAAGAGGTCAGCTCTTTCTTCGAGGAGAACGGCTTCGGCGCCGCTCTTCCCATCTTCTCGACCTCGTATCAGGTCGCTACGCCGCTCTCCCGCAGCCAGCTCCTCCACGAGTTGCGCCGGCATTTCGCGGGCGTTCCCTACGCTCTCGCCAAATGTAAGCCGGAGTCTCTCTTCATCGACACCGGCGAAGCCTGAGCATCGCCTTCCGGTGCTCGTGCCGTCTGCGCTTCCTTCTCTGCTTTTTCGGCCAACGCCAGAAGCGCCGCACAGCAACACCGTATTTCGTCCGGTATGTGATCTCGCGCACGCTCCCGCTCCCCGCGGGAGCTTTTTCTTTGTTCACGCTCATGCCCCTTTCTCATGTTCTTTCGCAGACAAGCCCGCTTCCGGTCTCTCCGCCTTTCCAATCTCGTACCCATCACGGAACCCACGCTTCTCGCCAGCGTCATAGGCGAGAAGCGCGATGCTTATCACGGAAAGCACCAGCGAGACGACTGCCAGCGTAATCCCCATCTCATTCACGCCCCCTTCTCACGCTCTTTAGATGCGCTCGAGGGCGGCTTTGGCATCGCTCTCGAACTGCGTGACAGGAAAGCGTGAATTGTCCATCGCTTCTCTATACGCGCCCTGCGCCAGCTCACATGCAATGCGCAGGTCTTCCGTACTTGCCCCTTGTTCTGCCGCTGCTGCAATCAGCGCCATGGCAAGGGGCTTTGCTTTTGGATGTTCCCGCAGCAGCGGGATAAGCATCACCCTATTCATTCTTTACATCCCTTCCTCACGTTTCTTTTGTGATGTTCCGGAAGCGCCCCCAGCAGGGCGGAAAGGTCCCAGCAGTAAGACCGCGAATACACTTGCTGGTTCCGCCCTTTCCAACCGAAAGAAAAACTCCAGCAAGTAAATGTGGGAACAGTCGAGGCTCTCCGCCCCTCGGCTGTTTTTCTTTTCCGTCCTGCTGGCGGCGCTTCCTTTCTCCATCCTTGCCCTCTCCCCGCCGCCGTGCTATACTGGCCGCAAAGGAGGTCGAAATATGCTTCAGTCTGTGCTTGAAAACATTCTTGCCGGCATCGCCTGTACACTCTTGTGTGCCCTCGCCAAACGCATCTACCTCTTCTTCAAGGCACCATCACCCGATCACACGCAGCACCGCGCCTCAAAGAAGCTCGTTCACCGGCAATTCTTTATTTCGCTTTTCACTATGGCGTTTTCACTCACCTTCGCATTTGCGATCCCGAACGCAACTCCCTTTAACCTCGCTGGTGTCCTCCGCGTCTCCCTCTTGCTTTGCGGCGGTTTCGGCTTCATCATGGCGTGGGGCGCCTTCGATGCCGCATTCGCGTTTTATCCATCCGATGACCCTCCGCGGAATTCCGAGGCCGAAAGCCCCACCGACGAGGCACGAGAGTAACAAGTCGAGTCTCACTTTCTTACGCCCCCTTCTCATGCTCTTTCGGCTGTTCTTCACTGCTTTTTCTACTTTATGTAGAGCGCGTAGTAAAAAAAATAGCATCGAAGCCAATGCCCGTTATCTCCGCAATCCTCATCCCTTGGGATATGGTCGCAGAGCATGGGTTGGCCTCGATTTTTCTATACGTATCACGGGATATTTCCATTTTATCCGCCATTTGTGCCTGTGTAAATCCAGCCATCTGGCGAGCCTGTTTTACTGAGTAGCTCATCGTTTCACCCCCTTTCTGCCACCACTATAGTCTACTCAATGTAGATTGTCAAGAACTTTTTGTAGATTTTTTTCATTTTCATGTTGCTATTTTCCTACTTTCGGTATATACTTCTGTTAAATCAGCGGAGGTGAAACCTATGTCTATCGGCGAAAATATCAAAAAACTACGCGAGTCCCACGGCTTAACACAGTCTCAATTAGGCGATATTGCAGGTGTTTCCGACAAAGCGGTTTCCACTTGGGAGTCTGGCTTGCGTGAACCGCGCATGGGCGCTGTTGAAAAAATTGCACAGCACTTCGGTCTCAGCAAAAGTGATCTTCTTTTCGGCAATGACGACAACTTTCATCGTCTTTCCGGTGGGTGGGGCTCTTCTTCGTACCTTGTTGATGCCCTCCTTGAAAACCCACCCTCTTCCAATGTTGTCGCACCGCTAATTGACTATTATTCTAAAAAAGCCCCGTCCCTTTCGGACGAGGCCATGAAGATCGCAAAGGATTATTCTGATTTAGACAGCTGGGGCAAATCCGCTGTGCGTGAGGTTCTGAACATCGAGAAGCAGCGCTGCGAGGACGAGGACCGTTTTATAAATGACACACAGTTCAACAACTTCGAGCCGAAGGTCATCAACCGCTATCTGGAGCCGTCCGCCGCCGGCATCGCCGCCCCGGTCGAGGGCAAGGACTTCGAGCCGTATGAGCTTGGGCCGGACGATCCGCAGGGCGCTGCCTACGCGATCCGCGTACAGGGCGACAGCATGGAGCCGGACTTTCCCGACGGCAGCACCGTATTTGTCAATCACGATGCCATCGTCAACGGCGACATCGGCGTTTTCTGCGTGGACGGCGGCACGGTCATCAAGCAGTATTACCGCGATCCGTTCGGCATGACCTACCTGTTCTCCCTCAACCGCAAGCGCGCGGACGCGGACGTGCCGATCTACCCGAGCAGCAGCCAGACGCTCGTCTGCCAGGGCCGCGTCATCACCCGGCACCGTTACCCCATCCCCCCGCTCGCCCGATAACGTTCCCGCTGCGAAAGCACACATTCTAAGAGCAAAAAGCCCATTAATCAACAATCATAATAATGTTATGCGCGGCAAAAGGAGTTGAAATAATTATGGCGTACGATCCAGGCCTTGTTTCTAAGCTACTCGAAAAGTCAATAGAAGCTTTTCTAATGGCAATCGAGATATACAATAAGCCATCTATACACTATCGCGTTGAAGGATTCAGCTTTTTTATATGCAATGCATGGGAGCTTATGTTGAAAGCTCATATAGCGAAGTCTATTGATGAATCCGCCATTTACTATAAGGACAATCCTGAGCGAACGATCAGTCTGGAAAACTGTATTAGAATGGTCGATACCAATGAGCATTCCCCCGCGCGAAAGAACTTATTGCGTATTGTAGACCTTAGAAATACAAGCACCCATTTCATTGTCGAAGAGTACGAGATGTTATATATCCCCTTGTTCCAAGCATGTATCTTTAATTTCACAGAAAGAATGCGGGAATATCATAATATCGATATGACTAACATTGTCCCCCAGAACTTTCTTACGTTGTCTGTTAGTATGAAATCTCTGAACTCGGCAGAAATCCGCGCAAAGTACCCAGGTCAAATCGCTAATCGTCTCGTCTCAACAATGGAATCCATCAGCAAAGACATTGATAGCAATAATGATTCGTTTGCCATACGAGTCGAGCATTATCACTACCTTACGAAAGATGTCGGCAAAGCTACTGATATCGTCCATATCTCGAAAGATGCCGAACCGGGCGTGCAGATAATCAAAGAACTCAAAGATCCAAACGATGTATACAAATATACTGCAAAAAAGCTGATAAAAGAGGTCAACAATAGAATCAGCCGCGCTGGCATTGTTCTGAAATATGATGGTGACCCAAAGCCCTTTAACTCCTATCACCTTGATCTATTCAATAAATACTACGGAATTAAAGAAAATTCAAAGTTATGTTATACATTCAAGGCATATTCCCCTCCAACATACAGCTACTCAATGGCTGCAATCGATTTTATCTCAGAAGAAATAAAAAAAGATCCCGAACACATTGTTCAGAATCTAAAGCATCATTTAAAGAAAAAGAAAAGCTAACCCCAGGAGCATGGGAATTCTAAGTGAAACCACCTACTCCCATTCGGGAACCCAGCTTTTGCCCTTCACGAGTTAGCATAGTTAGTATATGCGCAATTGATGTATTTGTCAATTGTGACATTTTCCAAAAAAGCCGCCCTCGGCGCTGCAAACACCAAGGACGGCAAGGATCACCTCGCACCACTTCGACGAAGCACAGGGAGATCATGCCTATTTTAGCATCTCTCCGCGCTTCATGCAACACCAAAAGGAGGTTTTTCCATGAAACGCGCAAACGGCAGCGGCAGCATTGTCCGGCTCTCCGGCAACCGCCGCCGTCCTTATATGGTCCGCGTCTCCGCCCATGACGAATACGGCCACATCGTCCAGCGCGCGCTTTCCTACCACGAGAAGGCCGCCGAAGCGCAGGCTGCGCTGGAGGAGTACAACCGCAACCGGCTCGCCGGTACCGCGCCGACCGCTGACCGCATGAACGCCACGCTGCAGGAAGTTTTCGACGGCTGGAAGGCCCGCAGCTTCCGCAAGTTTAATGACAGCAGCATCCGCAGCTATACCGCTGCGTGGAATAAGCGCGTCAGCCGCTACGCCGACCGCAAGATCCGAACTATTACGCTCGACGACTGGCAGCAGATCCTCGACGATTGCGAAGGTGAAGGTCTTTCCCAAAGCACCATCAACAATGTCGCCATTCTCATCAAGCAGCTTTGTTCCTATGCGATGGAGCGTGACATTCTCGGCAAGGACTACTCGCAGTATCTCGACATTCCTTCCGTAGACATCAAGAACCCTCGCAACGCGCTGACCGATCTCCAGCTTCAGAAGCTGGAGAAGCTGGCCGCGGCAGGCGAGCCGTGGGCCGATACCGCCCTAATGCTCTGCTACACCGGCTTTCGTGTTTCCGAGTTTTTGCAGCTCACCCGCTTCTCCTACCACCCCGAGGACGGCGGCTATCTGCAAGGCGGCTTAAAGACCGACGCGGGCAAAAACCGTATCATCCCCATTCACCCGAAGATCCGCCCCTATCTGGACCGTTGGCTCGCCCGCGGCGGCGATACGATCATCTGCAGCGCAGATGGCAAAATGATCCGTTCCGCTTTGTACCGCGAGCTGTTCTCTCCCCTCATGGAGAAGATTGGAGCTCCAAACGCCACACCTCACTGGTGCCGCCACACCTTTGCCACGAAGCTCCATGCCGCCGGTGTGGATGACCTGACGGTCAAGTGGCTCATGGGGCACTCTACCAAAGCCGACATCACCTCGCACTACACACATGAAACCATCGCCGTTCTCGCCGCCGCATTGCAAAAAATCGCATAGGCAGAATAGACAATCATACCGCGTTAGTAGCGAGTTAGTAACAAATTAGTAACAAGAAATCCCAATTCTCCCTTTCATATCAGCATTTTTTGTCTTTGCAAAGCTTAACACAATTGTAACACTTTTCCATGCTATACTACGGTATGATAGGACTATATCCGGAAAGGAGCTTTTGCCTTGTATCGCAGCAAACTCAACGAAAAATTACAGGAATCGCTTGCCGCGGTGCTGCCCATCCTCGCCATCGTGCTGATCCTGAGCTTCACCATCGCCCCGCTCCCGACGAGCGTGCTGATGGCGTTCCTCTTCGGCGCGGTGCTGCTGGTGGTGGGCATGATGTTCTTCTCCCTCGGCGCGGAGCTGGCCATGTCGCCGATGGGCGAGCGCGTGGGCGCGTGCATCACCAAGACGCGCAGGGTCGGCATCATGCTGACGCTCGGCTTTCTGCTGGGCTTTCTCATCACCATTTCCGAGCCGGACCTGCAGGTGCTCGCCAATCAGGTACAGGCCGTGCCGAATATGGTCCTCATCGTCACCGTGGCGGTCGGCGTGGGATTGTTTCTCTGCTTCGCCATGCTGCGTATGCTGCTCTCCGTCCCGCTCAACACGATGCTGGTGGGCTTCTACATCGTGGTCTTTGTTCTCGCCATGTTCGTGCCCAAGGATTTCCTTGCCGTGGCGTTCGACTCCGGCGGCGTGACGACCGGCCCGATGACCGTGCCGTTCATCATGGCGATGGGCGTCGGCGTTTCCGCCATCCGAAGCGATAAGCACAGCGCGAACGACAGCTTCGGCCTCGTCGCGCTCTGCTCCATCGGTCCCATCCTCGCGGTGCTCATTCTGAGTCTCATCTTCCGGCCGGACGGCGGCAGCTACACCCCCGTCGTCATCCCCGAAATCGGCGACAGCGCCGCGCTCTGGCAGCTCTTCTTCGTCGCCTTCCCGACGTATTTCAAGGAGATCGCCGTCTCGCTTCTCCCCATCGCGGCGTTCTTCGCGGTGTTCGATCTTGTCTCCCTGCATCTCGAGCGCAAGCAGCTCATCCGCATCGGCGTGGGCCTTGCGTATACATACCTCGGGCTCGTCATTTTCCTCACCGGCGTGAACGTCGGCTTCATGCCCGCGGGCAACTACCTCGGCAGCGTCATCGCGGGACTTTCCTGCAACTGGATCATCATTCCCATCGGTATGCTCATCGGCTACTTCATCGTCATGGCCGAGCCGGCGGTCTACGTTCTCATGCGGCAGGTCGAGGAGCTGACCGACGGCGCGATCCCCGGCAGCGCGATGAAGCATTCGCTCTCCATCGGCGTAGCCGTCTCGGTCGGTCTTGCGATGATCCGCGTGCTGACCGGCATTTCCATCTTTTACCTGCTCGTGCCGGGCTACGCCGTCGCCATCGCGCTCTCGTTCTTCGTGCCGAAGCTCTTCACCGCCATCGCGTTCGACTCCGGCGGCGTGGCCTCGGGCCCCATGGCGACGACCTTCCTGCTGCCCTTTGCGATGGGCGCGTGCTCGGCGGTCGGCGGCAATATCGTGACCGACGCCTTCGGCGTGGTCGCCATGGTCGCCATGACGCCGCTCCTCACCATTCAGGGCTTGGGTCTCATTTACCGTCTGCGCACAAAGCATGGTGCAGTGGCTCCCGCCCCCGCGGTCTCCGGCGATGCGTTCGCCTTGGACGACCTCGCCATCATCGACCTGTAAGGAGGGCGCAGCATGAGTGAATTATCCATGATGGTCACCATCACCGAGCGCAGCAAGCTCACGACCTTCCTCTCGTTTTACCGCGAGCGGCAGGTGCCGGTGCAGTTCATCTCGCTGGCTCTCGGCACGGCGAGCAACGAAACGCTCAATTACCTCGGTCTCGAGCGCAGCGACAAATGCGTGTTCGCGAGCTTCGTCACCGACGAGAAATGGGAGGAGCTGCGCCGCGGCCTGCGCCGCGAGCTGCAGATCGACGTGCCCGGCATGGGCATCGCCTTTACGGTCCCGCTCAGCTCCATCGGCGGGCGGCGCGAGCTGCAATTCCTGACCGAGCACCAAAACTACCAAAAGGGGGAGGAATCCACCATGAAGGACACGAAATACGAGCTTCTGGTCGTCATCGCCAACCACGGCTACAGCGATCTGATCATGGACGCGGCCCGCGGCGCGGGCGCGGCGGGCGGCACGGTCATCCACGCCAAGGGCACCGGCATGGAGGGCGCGGAAAAATTCCTCGGCATTTCCCTTGCCGCCGAAAAGGAAATGATCTATATCGTCGTCCACCGCGACAAGCGCAACGACATCATGTCCGCCATCATGCGCGACGCGGGCATGGCGAGCAAGGCGAAGTCCATCTGCTTCACCCTGCCCGTCTCCGCCACGGCGGGCCTTCGTCTCCTTGAGGACGACTGACACACCACATACAAGAGAGGAAAAGAGGTTGGAAAGCCGAATGGCTTTCCAACCTCTTTATTCTTTCAGCAGTTTCATGCGTTCGCGGTGGTCCTTACCCATAGAGCGGCGCTGCCCCTGCCGCCTTCAAAATATCACCGAGACTCTCGCTGAGCAATCTCGTAGTGAATATTGATCATTCCGCCATTGGTGCCGGGCACTACTTTAAATTCATATTCTTTGTCCGCACCAAACCGGCCTTGAGTCACTTCAACATAAATATGTCCGCTTTCACCCTTCTCGAAGGTTTCCTCACTCCGGCCATTGATGGTTGCCACAACGGGACCGCTTCCCTTGTTTTCTACATACAAACCAACATATTTTCCGTTGTCCTTATTCAGCTTTTTGGACACACTCAGTCCGGTATTATTTTCGATATTGCCACTATCAATAAACAAATCAAGTGGCATAAGCCAGTTATCCTCAAGAGCTATCGGAGTTACCGCGTCAGCAGTAACAATTTTAGGGTTTGCTTCACCGATTGTATTTTCCGCTTCGGATAATTTATCAACGCTGCTCGGTGTGGCATTACAGCCTGCCGACCCAAGCACACAAACCAATGCTAAAAGCACTGCTATCAATTTTTTCATGCACTCACGCTCCTTCAAGCTATATATTCCGTCTCATTTATTATACCGTACTCACCGCTCAAAGTCAAGACTACCGAATCATCCCCATCCAAAGCCGCACCCAAGCGCATGGGGTAATATGCACAAAAAGCGCTCACCCGCGCAGCAGCTTCATGCGCTCGCGGTGGTCCGGCAGGATGCTGCCGAGCAGGGCGTAGAAGCCCGCGCCGTGGTCGTGATGCGCGATATGGCAGAGCTCATGCACCACCACGAGGTCAATGGCCTCGTCGGGGTACTGCATGAGCCGCCAGGAAAAGCAAAGGCTGTTCCGGCTGTTACAGCTCCCGAAGCGCGTTTTCGCGCCGGTGATCTTCACGCCGGTCGGCACAAGGCCGGTCACGCGGCTCCAATGCGCCACGCGCTGCGGCAGCTCGGACCTCGCGCGCGCAAGGAGCG
>ERZ772889.2318-NODE-2318-length-15110-cov-2.767718_pt1 | contig 15110 bp, 10 predicted proteins | sample MGYA00512127_ERZ772889 | MGnify/ENA primary metagenome ERZ772889 (study PRJEB29015, sample SAMEA2737689) | human gut metagenome | biome: human gut; feature: human-associated habitat; material: faeces | place: China | collected 2012 ...
TCAAGAAGATAGAGGACGGTGAGGAGAAGATAAAGGTATACGAAAATTTTTATCTTGACAAAGAAACAAAAGAAGTTGACAGCACTATCAGGCTTTTCAAAAATCGTAAGGATATCGACAAGATATGTATAATGGACGGTGAGCTTCCTTCTGCTGATGACGAGATCGCTATTGACAGAATGTATGCTGACAATAATAAACTTAAAGTCGGCGACAGCCTGACGGTCGGCGGCAAGAAGCTTAAGATAACAGGTCTTGTTGCACTTTCAGATTACAGCGCACTGTATTCTAATCCGTCTGATATGATGTTTGACGCTTTGAAGTTCGGTGTAGCAATCGTTACCGATACGCTTTTTGACGATTATGGTGAGGCTGATCTTCATTACAGCTACTCATGGAAATATGATAAAACCCCGGCAGACGACGAGGAAGCTCAGGATATGGCTGAGAAGGTCATGAAGCATATAAATGGAATCTCAATGCTCACTCAGTTTATTCCGGAATACTCAAATCAGGCGATACATTTTACAGGCGACGATATCAAGGGCGATAACACAATGATAACAGTTTTTCTTTATCTTGTTATGGTCATAATCGCATTTGTTTTTGCTATAACAACGGGAAACACCATTGCAAAAGAAGCAAACGTTATAGGTACGCTCAGAGCCTCAGGCTACACAAAGGGCGAGCTTGTAAGACATTATCTTGCAACGCCTATGATAGTCGTGCTTGTATCTGCCATTGTAGGCAACATACTTGGTTACACCTGCTTTAAGGATTTTGCGGTCAAAGCGTACTATGGAAGCTACAGTCTGCCAACATACAAGACGATCTGGAACGCAGATGCGTTTATAAAGACGACAGTAGTTCCTCTTATAATACTTTTCGTAATAAACCTTGTAATGCTTGTAAATAAACTAAGTCTTTCACCGCTTAAATTCTTAAGGCGTGATCTTAAAAAGCGTCAGAAGAAAAAGGCTTTTAAGCTCAACACAAGGATAGGCATATTAAAGCGTTTCAGACTTAGAGTCATCTTCCAGAACATTCCTAACTATATTACAGTGTTTGTTGGCATTCTTTTTGCTAATGTTATCATCTTCTTTGGCCTTGGCATGAAGCCTATGCTTCTTCATTATCAGGATATAATAGAAGATAATATGATAAGCAAATATCAGTATGTGCTGAAAATGCCTGCTGAAACTAAAACAGAGGGTGTAGAGAAATACTGTTCAGGCTCTCTTAAAACTGTCGATGACAAGCTAAAAGAGGAAACGGCAACAATTTACGGAATTAAAGAAAACAGCAAGTTCGTTCATGCAGATATAAAAGACGGCGGAGCGTTTATCTCTGATGGTTATTCTCAGAAGTATAACGTAGAGGTCGGCGATGAAGTGACGCTGAAAGAGTCTTACGGAGATAAAAAATACAATTTTAAGGTAGAGGGTATCTATGACGATCCTGCAACTATAGCAGTTTATCTGACAGACAGCGACTTCATAAAGACCTTTGAACTTGAGGACGGGTATTTTAACGGTTATTTCTCCAATACGAAGATAAAGGATATAGACGATCTGTATATTGCGACAACTATAACAAAAGACGACCTGACAAAAACATCACGACAGCTCATACTGTCTATGGGTTCTATGATAAGTATGTTTGCGACAGCGGGTATTATAATGTTCATGCTAATTGTTTATCTTCTTTCAAAGGTCATAATAGAAAAGAACAGCCAGTCTATTTCTATGACAAAGATACTGGGTTACAACAACAGGGAAATAAACAGCCTTTATATAACGACTACGACCATAGTCGTTATAGCCTCAATGCTGCTGACTGTTCCTATAGTAAATGTCACTTTGAAGTATATATTCAAAGTTGCTTTCGCTCAGTATTCAGGCTGGATGCCATATTATGTGCCAGCAAAAATATTTGTTGAAGTGCCGTTGCTCGGTATCGTTTCATATGCGGTAATAGCATTTATCCTTACAAGACGTGTAAAGAAAGTACCTCTTGATGAGGCACTCAAAAATGTAGAGTAATTCTTCCAAATCATTCTTTCTTAATTGAGCTGTGCTGTCGGTATGTATCGGCGGCACAGTTTTTTTGTGTTTTTTTTATAACTTTTTTGAGAATCGCTAATTTGGAAAAATGAGTTAGGCAAACGTCGTAAATTTTATTAATATCTTTACTATACTTTAACATATTATTAACAGCATAGTGATACATTATATGATATGGAATTATACGCTTTTATAAAAAGGCTCTGCTTAATGAAGAGAAGAAGTGCAGAGAACTGCTGTGAATGGCAGTATGTCATTCGGTGGGAGGAAAAATATGAGTAAACAAAAGAAGCCTGCAGGCGGTTTGAATATTATCATTGTGGGCTGCGGAAAAGTAGGCACGACCCTTGTTGAACAGCTTGTGAAAGAGGGTCACGATATCACGATAGTTGACAAGAATGCAAAGAAGATACAGGAACTCAGTAGTCTTTATGACATTATGGGCATCGTAGGAAACGGCGCAAGCTTTAGCGTTCAGCAGGACGCCGGCATAGAGAATGCCGACCTTATAATTGCTGTCACAGAGTCTGATGAGCTTAACCTGCTTTGTTGTACACTTGCCAAGAGAGTGGCAAAGTGTTCAGCTATAGCAAGAGTAAGAACACCTGATTACAGCAAGGAGATAGTCTATCTAAGAGAGAAGCTTGGTCTTGCAATGGTCATAAATCCTGAGCTTGAGGCATCAAGAGAAGCGTCAAGAATACTTTGTCTGCCAACAGCTCTTGAGGTAAACACCTTTGCGAATGGTCAGGCGGAGCTTATAAAGTATAAGATACCTGAGGGCAATCCTCTTGTCGGCACTACGATCGCTGAGCTTAGCCGTAAAACGGCAACAAACCTGCTTATATGCGCTGTTGAGAGAGAAGGGGAAATATATATTCCATCTGGCGATTTCACAATGAAAAAGAATGATGTTATCTCATTTTGCACCCAAAGAAATTTTTCAAGAACGTTCTTTGAAGATCTCAGTGTGAAGACAAATCAGGTGAAGAACACAATGATAATAGGCGGTGGCAAGGCGGCTTATTATCTTGCAAAACGTCTTATTGGCATGGGGATCAACGTCAAGATAATCGAGAATGACAGACAGCGCTGTGAGGATCTCAGCGTGCTTTTGCCAAAGGCGATAATAATAAACGGTGATGGCACTGACGAGGAACTTCTGAAGGAAGAGGGCATAGAGTATGCAGAGTCATTTGTGGCTCTCACGGGAATAGACGAAGAAAATATCCTGCTCACTCTTCATGCCAGACAAGTGTCAAATGCTAAGACTATCACAAAGATAAACAGGATAAACTTCAAGGACGTTATAAGCAGACTGGACCTTGGAAGCGTAGTATATCCAAGATATATCACCTCTGAGGCGATAATAGCCTACGTCCGTGCGAAGAACGAATCGGGAGATAGCAATATCGAAACGTTGTATCATTTGTTCGATCATAGAGTAGAAGCTATCGAGTTCAAGGTGGATCAGGAGTCAGAGGTCACAGGTGCACCGCTTCAGGCTCTTGATTTAAAAAGACATTTGCTTGTAGCGTTCATAAATCGAAACGGCAAGATCATTATCCCGAGCGGTCAGGATACTATAGAGAGGGGCGACACTGTAATGGTCGTCACTACTCATACGGGATTTAACGATATCACTGATATTCTGAAATAGCGGAGGAAATATGAACAGCTCGATCATTCGATATATTTTAGGAAACGTTATGCGAATGGAAGCCTGCTTTTTGCTTCTGCCTTGCATAGTGTCGCTGGTTTACGGGGAAGGCGTGGGACTTTATTATCTTGGAACAGCCATTGTGTGCCTTGCTATTGGTGTGGTAATGGCTTGGAAAAAGCCTAAAAACTATGTGTTTTATCTCAAAGAGGGTTGTATAGCAACATCTTTGAGCTGGATAGTTATGAGCCTTGTTGGGTGTATGCCTTTTTGGATAAGCGGAGAGATACCAAGCTTCACGGATGCTATGTTTGAAACAGTTTCCGGCTTTACAACAACCGGTGCTTCGATCCTTACCAATGTTGAGGCGCTTTCTCATACTGCACTTTTTTGGCGAAGCTTCACGCACTGGATAGGCGGTATGGGAGTTTTGGTGTTCCTGCTTGCTATCATACCGCTGAGCGGTGGTTCAAATATAAATCTTATGAGGGCGGAAAGCCCTGGACCATCAGTGGGCAAGCTTGTTCCAAAGATGAAATATACCGCAAGGATACTTTATATAATCTATTTTGGCATGACCATATTGGAATTTATTTTCCTTATTATCGGCAAAATGCCTGTGTTTGACAGCATTTGTACAGCCGTTGGAACGGCAGGCACGGGTGGTTTTGGAGTCAAGAACGACAGCTTAGGAAGCTATTCGCCATATTTGCAGTGGGTGGTTGCCATTTTCATGATACTGTTTGGCGTGAATTTTAACGCATACTATTATATTATATACAGGCACTTTAAAAAGGCATTCAAAATGGAGGAAGTACGGTGCTATTTTGCTATAATCCTCATTGCCACAGCTATAATATTCGCAAATATCCTCGACCGCTGTGTTAGCATTTTTGACGCACTCACAAAGTCAGTCTTTCAGGTGGCGTCGCTCATTACAAGTACGGGCTTTTCAAGCACTGACTTTAATCTGTGGCCTCAGATATGCCGGACGGTGCTTGTACTTATAATGTTCATAGGAGCTTGCGCAGGCAGTACGGGCGGAGGTATAAAGGTATCAAGAGTGATCGTGCTTTTCAAGACAATGATAAAGGAGCTTCACTCTTATATACACCCAAAGAGCATACGCAAGGTAAACCTTGACGGCAAACCTGTTGAGCATGAGATAGTGCGTTCTATAAATGTTTATATCGTAACATTCGTGATAATTTTTGCTTCATCAGTTTTTATGGTGGCATTTGATGGTAAGGATCTTGTAACAAACTTTACTGCTGTGCTGACAACCATCAATAACATGGGACCTGGTCTTGCGGAGGTAGGTCCAACAGGCAACTTTTCAAACTTCTCTGTTTTTTCAAAGTTCGTTTTCATGTTCGATATGCTTGCAGGCAGATTGGAGCTTTTCCCTCTGCTGATACTTTTTCACCCCTCTGCATGGAAAGATCTTATCTCTAAAAGGGCGGAAGCAAGAAAATTCTGATAACATAAAAAGGACTGCATCTCGACCCATTCAGGGACTATGTGCAGTCTTTTGATTTTCTATAAGGTATGTTATTTAAAGAAAAACCCTGCTGTCATGTCAAGATAATTTCCGCCGCTGTAGTTTGGATACTGCTTCTCGACTTCTGCCTTGAAGCTTTCTGCGCTTGTGCAGTTTGCAGCAATGGATTTGAGGTTTTCAAGATAGTCTATCTTTGTCTGAGCGTCTTTAAGATCCTCAGGTGTGTAGTGGGAAGTGAGTATAAGGTCATAGCCCTTTGCGATATAGTCACGAAGCTGTGCAATTATTGCGTCAGCGTGACCTGCCCCTGCAACGATAGAGTGGCAATCGTGACCTAGCATATGAGTGTAAACTGCATTTATCTCAGGTATCTCAACGTCAAATGCCTCAGAAGTCTGCTTGATAACAAAATCAATGCCGCCGATAGCGATCTTGCCCTCGCTGATAACGTTCGTTATCTTGTGAACTGACTTGTCGAAAATATCGCCGAATGCGCCTGTGAAGTTGTTGATAAGAGCCTTTCCACCACCGTTTTCTGAATATTCCACAGCGTTCTGTGTTGCATACTTAGGCACGTCAGGCAGGAACGTTGCGCCTGCGCCGTGATATGCCACCAGCATACCTTCTACCTCAACGTCCTTGAGATAGTCTGCAAGCTCGGTATTGTTGTCAAAGAAGCAAGGTGACACGATAACGACAGCCTTGCCGTTTTTCTCGACGATAAAAACTTCGTTGTCGATAAAATCGTTGGTCTTGTAAGCGTGAAGCTTTATGCCACCGAAATCGTAAACGTTCACTTCGCCTTTTGCGAGCTTAACAGATGTAAATGTATTTTTGTTCATAATATATTCCTCCTAAAGTTTTGCGTTTGAATTTGACTTTCGGAAGAACAAGCGCTTGATCTCTTTCCTTGACTTTATCATATCACAAAGTTTTTACCTTGAAAAGTACGCACTTTTTTGTAAGGTAGTTACCAAAAAGTAAGTTTTGCGCAAAAACGCTGTTTTTATGTAAAAATAAAATTGTAAACATTATATGAATAAAACTAATGTTGCTTTTTGGCTTGTAATATGCTATAATGAATGTAACATTCTAAATGAAACTATTGAGGTGATAATATGCTGAGAAAAGAAGATCTGCCTGAATGTCCTATAGCAACAACTGTGCAGCTTATCGGCAACAAGTGGAAACTGCTTATCCTGCGCAATTTGCGTATGCGTCCATGGCGGTTTAATGAGCTTCAAAAGTCACTGACAGGTATAAGTCAGAAGGTGCTTACGGAAAATCTCCGTGCAATGGAATCAGACGGGATAATCGTTCGCACTGTTTATGCAGAAGTGCCGCCGAGAGTAGAGTATTCGCTAAGCGACCTTGGCGAGACCATGCGTCCTATTTTAGACGCTATGGAGAAGTGGGGAAATGAATATAAGGCATTATTTAATTGAATTATAATAATATACAGAATAAGTAAATGCAAAAGACTGCATATCGACCTGAAAATGGTCGTAATGCAGTCTTTTGTTGTAAGATCAAATTGTAAATTTAAAAATGCTAGCTTTTTACGCCTGTTATTTTACAGCCTTTTTGAACTGCTGTTCATATTTATGCTTGGTCGCTATTCCGCCTCTTATATGTCTTTCACGTTTGTTTTCCTCAAGGACCTCTTTTACGCTTTTGAAAAGCTGAGGAGAGATTTTCGGCAGACGTTCTGTCAGATCCTTATGTACTGTGGATTTGCTTATGCCAAATTCCTTTGCCGCACAGCGTACCGTGGCTCTGTGTGCCGCAACATATTCTCCAAGCAGCACACATCGTTCCTTTTCGGATCCATTCATTGTTCACACCCCATTAAATTTTTCTGTAGTAATCTATATGCTGTTGCTTACCTCATTATTACTTGACGCTCTTTCAGACTTTACAAAATAATTGCCGATAATCAAATATTTTTATGCAAAATGCTTGAAATCACACTGGGAATGTGCTATAATGTAAGTGTGATAGAGATACTGTCACAGAATATGAACGAAACGAGGGGATAAGGGCAATGAAACTTAATTTTATCGGTGCAACACATGAGGTAACGGGAAGCTGTACATATATAGAAGCCTGCGGAAAGAGATTTCTGGTGGATTTCGGAATGGAGCAGGGCGTTGACTATTTTGAAAATGCGAAGATACCTTGTCCTCCTGGAAATATAGATTTTGTATTGCTGACTCATGCTCATATAGATCATTCAGGTCTGCTTCCACTGTTGGCGGCAGGCGGCTTTGCTGGACAGATACACGCAACGGAGGCCACTTGTAATTTATGTGAGATAATGCTGAGAGATTCAGCGCATATTCAGGAGTTTGAAGCAGAGTGGAGAAGCAGAAAGGGCAAACGTAAGGGCACTGGCGAGGTGTCGCCACTCTATACTATGGCAGACGCAGAGGCGGCTATTGCCTGCCTTTGCCCACACCCATACAGTGAGGTGACGGAGATATCCGAGGGCATAAAGGTACGCTTTATCGACGCAGGTCACCTGCTTGGCTCATCAAGCATCGAGATATGGCTCACAGAGAACGGTGAAGAACGTAAGATCGTATTTTCGGGAGATATAGGAAACCTTGACCAGCCTCTTATCAGAGATCCGCAGTATATAACAGAGGCAGATTATGTTGTAATGGAGTCCACATACGGTAACCGTCGCCATGACAAGCCGAAGGACTATGCAAAGAGTCTTGCAGAGGTCATTCAAAAGACCTTTGATAGGGGAGGAAACCTTGTTATACCGTCCTTTGCAGTGGGCAGAACTCAGGAACTGCTGTATTTTATAAGGCATATCAAGGCGGAGAATATGGTGACGGGTCATGGGGATTTTCCTGTGTATGTTGATTCTCCGCTTGCTATCGAGGCAACGCAGATATTCAACAAGAACAAAAATTCCTGTTTCGATGAAGAGGCAATGTCCTATGTGAACAAGGGCATAAATCCTATCACTTTCAGCGGACTTAATATTGCTGTCACAAGTGACGAGTCAAGAGCCATAAACTTTATCGACACGCCTAAGATAATAATTTCCGCAAGCGGTATGTGCGAGGCGGGCAGAATAAAACACCACCTCAAACACAATTTGTGGAAACCTGAAAACACCATACTTTTTGTGGGCTATCAGGCTATGAATACCCTTGGAAGAAGTCTTGTGGAGGGTGCAAAAACGGCAAAGCTTTTCGGCGAGGAAGTCGTTGTCAGGGCTGAGATACTGGTGCTGCCAGGCGTGAGCGGTCATGCTGACGTTGACGGTCTGGACAGGTGGATAAAAAGCTATGAAAAGCCGCCTAAGAAAGTCTTTGTCAACCACGGCGAGGATTCAGTTGCCGAGGCGTATAAGGAGCATTTGCGTAACGATTTCGGACTAAACGCCTTTGCACCATACAGCGGTGCGGAGCTTGACCTTATGAGCGGCGAGTTCAAAAACACGACCCCTATAAAGATAGTCAAGAAGACAGGTGCGTCGCCTAATTATCAGCGTCTGCTCAGCGCTCTTGACAGGCTGACGGCTTTGGTGAACAAAAGCTCAGGTCTTACTAATAAAGACCTTGCAAAGCTCACTGATACCATAAATAATATCTGTGCAAAGTGGAACGATTAGCTTTTGCTGCACATATAATATGAGATACAGGGCAACACTGCACGCTTTATGTGTGGTGTTGCCTGACGTATACGAAAGGAACAAACCACACAATGAAAAAGATACACGTCAGTGCTATAAACAGAAAGGTCAGAGATGACGAAAAGCTTTTTGTTGAAGAGTGCGACAGAAAATATAATGAAAAGCTTGTTGCCATTGCAGACAGCATCGAGGAGCATCAAAAGGAGAAGCCTATATTGCTTTTGGCAGGTCCGTCAGGGGCGGGCAAGACCACAACAGCGTTGAAAATAGAGGAAATACTTGACAGCAGGGGGATACACACCCACACTATCTCTATGGACGATTATTTTCTGCCTGCTGACAGCTTCACCGCTGTTATAGGAGAGGACGGCAAGCCAGACTATGAATCTCCTGACAGAATAGACCGAAAGCTTCTTTATGAGCATATGGAAAAGATAAACAGCAGCGAGGAAGTCGTTCTGCCGAAGTTTGAATTTTCAGAACAATGCAGGCGTGATGGAGAAAAACTCAGACGAAACAAAAACGACATAGTTGTTTTTGAGGGTATCCATGCCCTTAATCCAGAGGTCACAGGTGCGGCTGGGGATTATGCAAGATGTATGTACGTCAGTGTAAGAAGCAGACTTGAATTGAAAGACGGTGAGCTTCTGCATCCTTGCTATATCAGGCTTATGCGCAGACTTATAAGGGACGGATTTTTCCGTGGCAGAAGTACAGCGGAAACACTAGATATGTTCGACAGCGTTGAGGCTGGCGAGAACAAGTATATAATGCCATACAAGCACAGGGCTGAGTTTTCAGTGGATACTTTTCACGCTTATGAGCCTGCCTTGTATAAGAACTATCTTTTGGATACACTGCGACGTGAGAGCAGGAGTTATAAGGATTTTGAACGCTTTTTGCCTATGCTAAAAGCCCTTGAGGAGATAGAGCCGGTGATGCTCGAAAGTGTGCCTGTAAATTCCCTTGCAAGGGAGTTTGTAGGTGAAAGCAGCTATAGATACTAAGACGATAAAACGCCGTCGGAAAAGGACGGCGTTTTGCTATGTTTGCTTGACTTTTTTTATAAAAAGTAGTAAAATGAAATAAGGTAAGTACAGGTATTTTTGAAAACGTTTTCCTAAACGTGATCATTGAATAAAAAATTAGTGGGGATAAAAATGAATTTTGATAATGATTTGATGCTTTTCTTCCGAACGATATATGAAGATTCGGCAGATATGGACGAATGCAGTGCCAAGGTGAAAAGTGCTGTGGCTGCTGTGGCAGACAAGCTTGACATCGTCAGAGCGGAGCTTGCGGTGAAAATGCCTGCAACAAAGCTTTGTGAGGATGGTGCAGATATGCTCATGGTGCTTTATGACAGAGAGAAGGACGTGGAAAACGAGCCTTTTGAGGCAAGTTTTCCTTTGTTTGAAGGCGGCTTTATAACAGTGACCTTTTATTCTGGCAATTCCAATGGCTTTGATAACGAGCAAAGGAATATCGTAGAGATAATCGCAAATACTGTTTTTATCCAATTTAACAGGGTAGTTATGCAGGAGCTTGTTACTCATGTTATAAAAACGGATATCGAAACAGGTGCAGCAACTTTAGACGCTTTGATAAATTACGCCGGTATGCTTATAGCGCAAAACAGGATAGAGGATTTCAGTATAATTTTTTTCAATATACATAACTTCAAATATGTAAATAAGGTATTAAATTACGAACAGGGCGACGTTGTTTTGCGTAATTATACAAAGACTATATACCGAAATCTTTCAGATGGTGAGATGATCGCAAGACTTGGCGGCGATAATTTCGTTATGCTTGTAAAGAACGAATCGCTCAGAGAATATATTGATATGCTCAGCTTTATGAACATAAGGTATGACGATGGCAAAGTATCAAAGGATTTTATTTTTAGTGCAACCATCGGATATTCGTCAACTGTGGGTATAAGATATCCAAGAGAAGTAATGGCTCGTGCAAGCATTGCATATGCTGCTGCAAGACGAGTTGGCGCAGGTCATGTAATAGAGTATTCCGAAAATATAAAACAAGAACTGATGAAAATTCAGGGAGTGCTGTCAAACTTCATGGCTGGGCTTATGGCAGGTGAGTTTGAGGTGTATTATCAGCCAAAGGTACGCATCGAGACCAAGGAGATATTTGGTGCAGAAGCCCTTGTACGTTGGCATAGAAAGGGAAGGTTATCAGCACCGGTGGAGTTTATTCCGCTTCTTACGAATGACGGAAGCATAATAAAGCTTGACTACTATGTGCTTGAAGAAGTTTGCAAATGGCTGAGAAAACGCATAGATATGGGTTTTGAACCCTTGAGGATATCAGTGAATTTTTCGAGGAAGCACCTGGAAGAAAAAAATATGATAGGTAATATAGTTGCCTTGATCGACAAATACGAGCTTGATCACCAGCTTATAGAAATAGAGCTTACTGAAAGCGAGGATTATCAGAATTTTGAGCTTATCACAGAGATCGTGAATGGTCTGAGAGCTAATGGTATCGTCACATCTATGGACGATTTTGGTACTGGCTTTTCATCGCTCAATATGATAAAGAATGTTGATCTGCAGGTAATAAAGATAGACAAGTCCTTTATTCCTCTTGAAAAGGATTATGAGGGCAAGGATAAAGATCTTATAATGTTCTATTACATTATAAAAATGGTTAAAAAGCTTGGCAAGGAAACTATCGCCGAGGGAGTTGAAACTGAGCAGCAGCTTGACTATCTCAGAGAAGTTGGCTGTGACGCTGTTCAGGGCTTTGTGTTTGACAAGCCTCTGCCTGCGGCTGAGTTTGAGAAACGTCTTGCCTGCGGTTATAACTGATAAATAAAAGGACGAACATTTTGTGTTCGTCCTTTTTTTGCATGAATGAAAACAGCCGCAGACTGCCAGCCTTTTGCAATGTGTGATTATTTATCCTGTGTGGAAAGTATCTTTCTAGTCTGAGGTATCTCGAAAAGTGCAAACGCACCGATAGCTGTGAATATCATTTCAGGAAGCATATATGAGCCGTTGTAAAGCAGGCTGTAGAGTACGCTGTTGTCTGTTGAGAAGCCGTCCCACAGTGCGCCGAATGACTTCCAGATAACAACGCCGCTGATGAAGTGGCAAACAAATCTCAGGAAAACTGCTATCATCGTTCCTGCTATCCAGCCCACTGCGCCTTTCTTTCTGAACATTCCTGCCACACCGAGAACTGTGTAGGCTGCAAGATAGTCAATGAATATGCAGGCAACGAGCATTATAGGAGAAAGTCCCCAGCCGAAAAGTCCGTCTGTGATACCCTGAATGAACTGAATGAGAGAGAAAACAAATGCCGCTCCAAGACCCTTTGCTACGCCATGCTTAATGCTGAAAACGGCTATAGGAAGCATGGAGAGCAGTGTGATAGAGCCGCCCCAAGGGAGCTTGTATACTCTGATAAAGCTAAGCACTGTTGCCAGTGCCACCATTACTGCACCCTCGACCAATGTGAGTGTTTTTGAATTTTTCATATTATACCATTCCTTTCTGCGTACAAAAAATGCGTATGCCTGATAAAAGGGCACACGCATAGATATACACACTATTTTCCTACGCTGGCATTACCCATATCAGGTGCGGTCAGAACATCAATTTGCTCTTTCTCAGCCGAAAAACATTCAGCTCCCGTGTCGTTTTATGTACTATTGTTATTATACTGCTTTTTTCGTGGGTTTTCAATAGCTTTTCTGATTTTCCCCACCTAAATTGTATGAAAACATAAATATTTGTCACAAAACCGCATTTTATTATTAGTTTTGTACATCTTTGCTGAGTATCTCCTCTATGTTCTCAAAAATAAATTCCTGCGCCTGCTTTGGAAAAAGTATCGTCTTGTAGTTGTTTCCAAGCTGTGATATTTTTTCACGCTCTATTATTCCTGCTTCAGGGGAAAGTATTGTAGTTTCAAGAAAGCCCCTGCCGTTTGCACCGTCTTTTGCAAGATAATTTTCACCTATGAGCCATTCTTTTATGGCAAGTTTTATGCTTCTTATATCGCCGTCTGTGCCGAGCTGATAGAAAATGCTGTCGCATACTTCTGAAAGGGTCATATCCTGTTCTTTGCCTGAAAGCTCACCTGCGTGGGCGATTATATATTCCTTTGTGCTTTGACCGCCTTCCGCCATCTGTTTTTGCAGATAGCCCTCTGGGATATATTTATAGCCCGAAGCGGCGTCAGGATTTTCCTTGAGATATTTCTGTATCTCAGCTACAAAGTATCTTCCATAACGTTCCTGCTTTGACTTGCCCACCCCTGAGATATTCAAAAGCTCCGTCTGCGTCTTAGGCAGCTTTATACACATATCACGCAGTGAAGCGTCTGTAAGAATGATATATGCAGGCAGACTTGCCTGTGTCGCAAGCTTGCTCCGCACAGCTCTGAGCCGTCCGAAAAGCTCCTTGTCAAATGTCGTAACTTCGTCCCTGCCGATCTTTGTGACCATTTCGCTCTTTGGCTTTTTCTTTGGAAGGCGTATTGTAATAGTCTTTTTGTCCATTAATATTTCTGCAGACCTTCTTGTAAGGGTAAGCACAGAAAAATCCCCGTGTGAAGTCTGTGTGATGTAATCATCAGCTTCAAGAAAAGCTATGAGCCTGCGGATATATATCTGCGTGGAGTCTTTCATTATGCCGTATGTCGAAAGAGTGGAAAGGTCAAAACGCTTTACCTTTTCGGAGTCTGAGCCTTTAAGTATCTGTGCTATGACACCTGCTCCAAAAGAAAGGTTTCGCTGGTGAAGTCTATAAATGCAGGAAAGCACTTTCTGACAATCCACAGACACGTCAACTTCTTCTGTTTCTCCGAAATCACCCAAACAGCCTGAGCAGTTCTGACAAGGCTTGTCCTGCTTCTCACCGAAATATCCAAGGATAAACTCTCTCAGACAGCCGTTTGTATTGCAGTAATCGGTCATCTTTTTCAGACGCATAAGATCACGTTTGCGTATCATTTCAAGAGTGTCATCGTCAAGGTCGGGATTGTCATGAGAATTGTTTATAAGAAACTTGTTGGTCGCAACGTCCTGACCGCTGTAGAGCAAAATGCACTTTGCTTCGTTGCCGTCACGTCCCGCTCTGCCTGCCTCCTGATAATAGCTTTCAATATTCTTAGGCATATTATAATGTATGACATAGCTCACGTTTGATTTGTCTATTCCCATGCCGAAAGCATTGGTCGCCACCATGACCTGGACACGATCAAAGATAAAATCGTCTTGATTTTTACGCCTTTCCTCATCAGAAAGTCCTGCATGATAGCGTGAAGCGTTGTAGCCGTCGGCACAGAGCTTTTCACACACGCTCTCAACATTTTTCCTTGTAGAGCAGTAGATTATTCCGCAGTTATCCTTGTATTTCTCAACTATCCTCACTGTTTCACTGTATTTGTCATGAGGGTGAGAAACGCCAAAGTAGAGATTTTTTCTGTCAAAGCCTGTGGTTATGGTGAAAGGGTCACGGAGTTCAAGCATTTTGATAATGTCCGCTTTTACTTCTGCGGTGGCAGTGGCGGTGAATGCGCTGACGATAGGGCGGTAGGGAAGTTTGCCAAGAAACTCGGGTATCTTCATATAGGAAGGTCTGAAATCCTGTCCCCACTGAGAAACGCAGTGGGCTTCGTCCACCGCAAGCATGGATATCTTCACCGACGAAGCCAGTGACAGAAACGATCCTGTCATCAGCCTTTCAGGTGCAACATATATTATCTTGTACATACCACGGGCGGCGTTTGATATAGCCATTTCATACTGTGCCGCCGTCAGTGACGAGTTCAGATACGCTGCCCTCACTCCCGATTGTATCAGCGAGTTCACCTGATCTTTCATAAGGGATATGAGCGGCGAAACAACTATGGTTATCCCGTCAAACATAAGGGCAGGTATCTGATAGCACATAGATTTGCCTGCGCCTGTTGGCATAACTCCAAGGCAGTCACGCCCTGCAAGTATGCTGTCTATTATCTGCTCCTGACCGTTTCTGAACTGAGAGTGTCCGAAAAAGTCCTGAAGCACTGAATACTTATTGCGAAAATCTGTCATTTTATCCTAACTTTCCATTGTGTGTATGCTTATATTATACTACCAAAAACCAGCTAAGTCAAACAGATATACAAAATTCCATGCACGATTTTGTAACATCTTTTTCTTAGTCGCTATTGTAATTTTATCGGAATTATGTTATAATAGGCTTGATAAATAATTAG
>ERZ772889.2321-NODE-2321-length-15094-cov-14.156726_pt1 | contig 15094 bp, 16 predicted proteins | sample MGYA00512127_ERZ772889 | MGnify/ENA primary metagenome ERZ772889 (study PRJEB29015, sample SAMEA2737689) | human gut metagenome | biome: human gut; feature: human-associated habitat; material: faeces | place: China | collected 2012 ...
GCGCCCATCGCTGTCCTCACTATGCCTATGCGCGGCTCATTGCTCGCGTAAACTCCCAATTTACAAAATAATAATATTCGCGCATTTCACATCATTGGCGAGGTCGTACACTCGTCCGGTGGTGAGTCCCAGGACCTTCGGGCGGAGAACGGCATTGGGGATATTTTCCACGACACGGGCGGTCTCGCCGTTGCTCAATGCCACGTCTGTGCCGACAGGATAGAGGATGACGCTCTCTAAAAAGCAGCGCATGACGTTAATATCCAGTTCTTCCGTCATGGACATGATCATCTCCACAGCATCTCTGGGGGAGAACGGTTTCTTGTAAGGGCGCTCCGTCACCAGGGCATCATAGATATCCGATATGGAGATCAGCCTTGCAAACAGGTCTATTTTATCTCCCGTAACCCCCATCGGGTATCCCTTTCCGTTTATCTTCTCATGATGCTGCAGCACACCCAGCTTGATCTCCGTGGACAGGTCCTCCTTCGGCTGCAGGATCCGGTATCCATATACAGAATGTTGCTTCATAATAGCGAATTCCTCGTCCGTAAGTCGCGCTGCCTTGTTCAATATTTCATTCGGTACTTTTGATTTCCCAATGTCATGTAAAAGGCCTGCAATGCCGATTTCGTATACCTGTTTGTCATCCAGTCCGTATTTTCTTGCAACGATCATGGACATGGTCGCTACATCCACGCTGTGTTTGAAGGTGTATTCATCGCTGACCTTTAATGCCCCGATATCCACTGCCACCGCATCATTATCTTCAATGGCACGCAGTAGATCATCTGTTATGCTCCTGGACGCATTGGTGAAGTCCGGCGATTGCGTGTCCTGGTACAAATACTGCACGCCCTGTGCCACACGGTTTCTTACGCTCTCAGAGATCTGTACTTTGGCAGGATCCTTGACCTTCACCTGATCATATTTTTTCTGTAAGGGTTCGGGCAATGACTGTGTCTTATCTGCCTCTGCCGGTTTGATATCTTCCGTACCTTCACAGGTATAGATGCCTGTGACTCCCATTTTCTTCAGCGCATCAATATGGAAGTCCTCCAGTCGGGTTCTTCTGGCGATCAGTACACGACCCGCACGGTCTATGATCGCCTGATCGATCATCATTCCCGGCTGCACAATGCGCAGCGGCACATATTTTCTCCTGATCATCGGTCGCTTCCCCTTTCCGGATGATTTTAGTTCATGCATTATTGTAGCATATCTTCATGAAATCTTAAAGATATCTGTCCAAAAGTTTAAAACTGCTTAAAAGACTTTTTATCAGACATTCCTTTATACTCTTCTATAGAAAAAGACGGTTATTTTGTCAAAAAAGGGACTCTTGGGAGGGATTTTTATGAATACAAATGCAGCACATCAGATACCGGTGCACCGACAGCGCCGCAGAATTTCCAGACAGGAGATGCTCCGCCGGAAGCGAGCCATCCGCAGAAGAAAACGCATTGCACGCTTCTTCCGCATTTCCGTTGCTGTTTTGCTGCTTCTCACCGCAGTATCTTTTTGGCAGGATTACGGTGGCGAGATTCTGCCCACCGTCAATCATCTGTACTACCAGCTGACTGCAAGATACAACCTGCCGGTATCCAAATATGATTTTGCCGCGCTGCAAGAAGAAAATGAAACCACCTTCGCCGAAAGTCTCTCGTCCGTCGATGCAGATGCTGAAAACATCACAGAAGCCCTGTCAGAGCTTGTGAAAAACAATGCAGAAGCTGCAGATTTCGTAGCTGACTACCCTAATCGGCAAAATTATCTGGGTCAGTCTATCGACCTCACTCACGATGTCATCATCGGACAGGTTCCTCTGTTCCTGCAATGGGACAAGCGTTGGGGCTATGTGTCCTTCGGCGACAGCATCATCGGTGTCTCCGGCTGTGGGCCTACCTGCCTGTCCATGGCCTATGTATACTTCACCCGGGATTTGAACGGCACCCCAAGAGAAATGGCTTCCTATTGTGAAAAAAACGGATATTATACAGAATCCGGTACCAGCTGGTCCCTGTGGACCGATGGTCTGTCGGCTTTGGGTCTGTCCGGCGAAGAATTATCCTTAAGTGAAAACAGTATGAAAAAAGCCCTGGATCAGGGCAAGCTTATCGTGTGCAGCATGCGACCGGGGGATTTCACCACCTCCGGCCACTATATCCTGCTCTTTGATTATGATGACACGGGCTTTTGTGTCAAGGATCCCAACCGGGTAAGCAACAGTTCCCACACCTGGGACTATGTCACGCTCTCCCCGCAGATCAAGAATCTGTGGGCCATCAGCCCCACTGGTTTCTGACAATATCCGCTAAGATCTTTGCCGTGCCGTCGATGCCGAACCGGCTGCTGTCGATCATGAGATCCTTATGGTCGAAAACGCTCTGCCAGCCGGGAATATAGGCTTTGTGGTAACGATTTCTGGCAGCATCCACATCCCGCATCATTTTCTTTGCCGTCTGGGGATCCATCTGCAGGTTCTCCACACAGTTTTTCAGCCTTGACTCATCGGGGGCATAGACATACACATTCAGATGATTCGGGATATCCTCCAGAATATAGTCCGCACAGCGTCCCACAATGATGCAGGATCCCTTGGCTGCGAAATCTCGGATGATATTTTTCTGGGTAAGAAAGATCTCATCCTTGAGGCTGGACATTCCCATTCCGAGCGGATACTGCCTCCGGAAGAAAGTAGACTTCATACTCTCTTCTTCATCGCTGATGACAGATACCGGAAGGCCCATGCGCTTCGCCGTAGCCTCCACAATATCTCTGTCCAGGAATTCTATTCCCAGTATTTCGGACAGTTCCCTGGCAATGGAACGCCCCATACTTCCGAATTGTCTTGAAATCGTGATCACATACTGTTCCATGGATATCCTCTTTTCTTTTCTCGTTTAATCTGCGGTCACACGTACCGGTCTCTTCCGCCGTTTCTGCATGGTACGTACCACGCAGGACAGTGTGTAGTTGATGATAAAATAGATCAATGCAGCTACACCAAACAGCACAAATACATCCGATACGTTTACATTGCCAGTACCATTGTAACGGCTGGCTGCGGAAAGCAGCTGTTTGGTCCGAGCCATCAGTTCGATGGTCGCCACATTTGCCAGATAGGAAGAGTCCTTGATGGTGGTGATCACCTGACTCAACAGGGTAGGAATGACATTGCGGTAAGCCTGCGGCAGAATAATATAGATCATGACCTGTACCACATTGAATCCCTGTGCGTGGCCGGCTTCAAACTGTCCATGTGCGATGGAATTCAGTCCTCCGCGGATGATCTCCGCAATAACGGAAGAGGTAAACAGGATCAGAGCAACTGCTGCCTTGAACAACAGCTTGGTCTCTACTGTGGTCAGCCCGAACAGTTTCCGGTTGAACAGCTCCGGGCAGGGGCAGAATACCAGGCATATGAAAATCCACAGCAGCAACGGTGTATTTCGAAATACTTCTATGTATACGGTGGCAATCATGCCAAATATTTTCGTCTTTTTGCTTGTGCAGTAGTTTCTGCACAGGGCCAGTACCGAACCGATGACGATTCCCAGCACAACAGCGATCAGGGCAATGATCAGAGTGAATACCGTACCTTTGAGAATGTAGGCCATAACACCTTTCTGTCCCAGTATGGAAAAGCTTGCTTCCAGGTTACTCATTGTCCGTCACCGTCCCTTCTGTTCTCTGAAATGTCACCCGCTGGTCTCTTTTCTTCAGATGGATCTCCCAGACACTGGCTGTCTTGGAGAGGGGATAACATATAACGAAAAATAACAGTCCACTGACCAGATAGGCCGGAGCATAGGCTCCACCGGTATTTTCACCGGTGACAAAGCTGTAAGTCAGCGAGATCAGATCCGCTCCGCCGATAATATACAGGCAGGAGGTATTTTTGATCAGGTTTACGATCTGGTTCACCATGGGCGGCAGAATGATCTTGATGCTCTGGGGCAGGATAATATAATACATCCGCTCCACATAAGTGAATCCCTGGGACACAGCCGCCTCGAACTGTCCCTTAGGGACGGCCTCGATGCCCGCGCGCACCACCTCGGCCATATAGGCTCCGGTGTATACGCCCAGTGCAACGATACCTGTCGGCAGGATTCCGATACTGTGACCGGAAAAAGCCAGCGCATAGTAGAAGAAACACAGCTGAAGCAAAATCGGTGTATTCTGCATGATCTCCACATAGACTCTGCTGATGATCTGCAATACCTTTTTTCCGCTGGTAGCCATCAGGCCAAAGATCACACCCAGTGCCAGCGATAACAGGATCGCAAAAAATGCTGTCTCCACAGTATTCAGAAGTCCTAACAGGAATGTGCTCCTGTACGCCCAGACCTTGCCCCAGGCTCTTGCTGAAATAATACCAGACATAGTGTTTCCTCCCAGTTACTTTTTTCTTTTTTACTCTAATCCGTTCTCTGTGATCAGGCTGTCAATGGTACCGTCTACCAGCCATCCCTGTACCAGTTCATCCACGTATGCAGAGAAGCCGGAACCCTTGGTGGTAGCCACACCATATTCCTGAGGGGAGAACTTGTCGTCGATGTAGGAACGTCCGTCAGTCTTGTAAATAGCCAGAATGGACTTATCTACACAGAAGGCATCTACTTCACCGGCACTCAGTGCGGTGGAGATTGCAGCAAGTGTGGCGGACACTGCCATTAAGACTAAAACGGTAGTGGTAAAGGTTCCTGACATAGACTGGCAATAAACTAAATACAATAATTTAGTCAGTTGTAAAATGACATCAATGATGGTATAATAATCACAAGAATACGCATTAGGAGGTCAATATGGAATCTCAGAGAACTACTTATATTGAACATGACAATTCTGACTTAGGAGAAGTTCAGATTAGTAACGATGTACTTGCTGTTATTTCAGCAATGGCAGCAATGGAGGTTGATGGTGTTGTGGCTATGGCTGGAAACATCACAGCAGAGCTTGTTTCAAAACTTGGAATGAAGAAATTATCTAAAGGCGTTAGAGTTGACGTTGTAGATAATACAGTAATGGTAGATTTATCAATTATTCTTAGAATTAATGAGAATATAGTTACAATATCAAAGAAGGTTCAGGACAAGGTTAAAACAACAGTAGAAAACATGACAGGTATGGAAGTTGCCAATGTTAATGTGAACATTGCAAGCGTAGCAACTAACTAAACAAGTTATTTTTTAGGGTGTCTGTAACAGACACCCTTTTTGACATCATAGGAATACTAGCAATTTTAGGAGGAAATATGAACAGAGTTAAATTAAGAGAGAATACATTTAAGTTATTATATTGTAATGATTTTCACAATAGATCAGAAATGCCGAAACAGTATGATTTGTTTTGGGAGGAAACACCTGAAGTATCAGAAGAAGACAGAAAATTTATTTCTAACAGAGTTGATGCAATAGCAGAAAAGATAGACGAAATAGATGAAGCAATCAATAAGGCTGCTGTAAAGTGGACAACAGATAGAATGTCAAAAGTAGATCTTACAATATTAAGACTTGCTTATTATGAAATGAAGATTGATGAAGATATTCCTGAAAAAGTTGCTGTTGATCAAGCCATTGAACTTGCTAAGAAATATGGAACAGATGATTCACCTTCATTTGTTAACGGTGTACTTGCAAAGTTATTTTAGGAGTTAATATGGCATCCATATATACTGTAGGACAGGTAAACAATTATATAAAAAGAATGTTTAATCAGGACTTTGCCTTAAATAATATCTATATAAAAGGCGAGGTAAGTAACTGCAAATATCACACATCGGGACATATTTATTTTACGTTAAAGGATAGAACCGGAGTTATATCCGCAATTATGTTTGCAGGTAACAGGTCAGGACTTAAATTTAAGATGGAAGAAGGACAGAAGGTTGTTGTTCTTGGCAGCGTAAGTGTTTATGAAAGAGATGGAAAGTACCAGATATATGCTAAGGAGATTATATTAGAAGGTGCAGGGTTACTTTATCAAAGATTTGAGCAATTAAAAGTTGAACTTGAAGAAATGGGACTTTTTGATCCTATGTATAAGAAACCTATTCCAAGATATGCTACAAGAATTGGAATATGCACAGCACAGACAGGTGCGGCAATACAAGATATTATTAATATAACAACCAGACGTAATCCGTATGTGCAACTTTATTTGTATCCATGCCTTGTGCAGGGGGCTGATGCAGCAAAAGACATTGTTAACGGAATAAGATGTCTTGACTCAATGAATCTTGACACCATTATTGTAGGCCGTGGTGGTGGCTCTATAGAGGATTTGTGGGCTTTTAATGAAAAGATTGTGGCAGAAGCTATTTTTAATTGCAATACCCCTATTATATCTGCAGTAGGACATGAAACAGATACAACAATAGCAGATTATGTTTCGGACAGAAGAGCACCTACTCCGTCGGCAGCGGCAGAATTGGCAGTGTTTGATTATATGGAATTTGAAAATAAGTTGCAGAATTATAGAAAGATGCTTACAACTTACGAAGAACATTTTATTGAAAAATACAAATTACTTACTAAGAATCTGGAAAATAGTATTCAGATGTATAGTCCTAAGAATATGTTGCTTACAAGAAAGCAATATATATCTGACTTGCAGATGCATCTTACAGATTGTTTTCATACTATTTTGGATAGTAGAAAACATATGCTTCAGATATACGCAGTAAGACTTAACGGATTATCTCCACTTAATAAGATTTCAAAAGGCTTTGCCTATGTTGAAAATGATTCAGGAGAATCAATTAAAACAGTGGAACAACTTAAAAAAGGAGATAATATTAATCTGACAATTTCAGACGGAAAAATAAAAGCAAGTGTATTGGAAGTTCAGGGAGAAAATAATGGAGAATAATACTGAAAATAATGTTACAAGTATTATAGAAGAAAATAATACGGAAAATAATATGAATAATACAGAAAATGTCGGCATAGAAGATAATTTTGAACAGCTTGAAGATATAATTTCAAAAATGCAGTCAGACAGAATAACATTAGAACAGTCATTTGAATTATATAATAAAGGGCTTAGTTTGGTACAGGATTGTAACAACCAGATTGATAAAATAGAAAAGCAGATTAAAATTATTGAAGAGGGAAATATAAATGAATAATTTTGATACAGAATTAAAGGAAAGAACGGCATACGTTGAAAAGATTGTATACGATTATTGTCCTAAGGAAGAAGGACTGCAGAAGATTATAATTGAAGCAATGAATTACAGTCTTAAGGCAGGTGGAAAAAGATTAAGACCAATGCTTGTTTTGGAAACATTAAGATTGTTTGGCGGAGATGAAAAAGAGGCATATCCGTTTATGGCAGCAATGGAAATGATTCATACATATTCATTAGTACATGATGATTTGCCGGCAATGGATAATGATATGTATAGAAGAGGCAAGAAGACTACACACGCCGTATATGGCGAAGATATGGGGATTCTTGCAGGGGATGGACTTCTTAATATGGCATACGAAACTATGAGTATGGCAATACTAAAGAGTAAATATCCTCAAAGAGCAGCACTTGCCATGAATATTCTTGCTTACAAGGCAGGAATCTACGGAATGATTGGCGGTCAGACTGTTGATGTAATAAACGAAAATAAAGAAAAAGACATAGATACGATTAATTTTATTCACAAGCTTAAGACAGCAGCATTAATCGAGGGGGCAATGATGGTTGGAGCCATTCTGGCAGGAGTAGATGAGCAGGCTGTTGAAACAGTGGAAGAAATAGCAACTAATGTAGGTATAGCATTCCAAATTCAGGATGATATTCTTGATGTAACAGGAACATTGGAAGAACTTGGAAAGCCGGTTCTTAGTGATGAAAAGAACAATAAGACTACATATGTTACTTTAAAAGGAATAGATGAATCAAAAAGACTAGTTGAAGATTACTCAGAGAAGGCGGTTAATTTACTTGAAAGTCTTGGGGGAGATAGTGAATTCCTTAAAAATTTAATTATAAAATTAATTAACAGAGTGAAATAAATGAGTGAACTTTTAGAAAAAATTAATAAACCAAATGATATTAAAAATATAGATAAAAAAGATTATCCAAAACTTGCAGAAGAAATAAGAGAGTTTCTTATTGATTCAGTAAGTAAGACAGGGGGACATCTTGCTTCTAACTTAGGTACTGTTGATTTAACAATAGCTTTGCATGCAGTGCTTGATTTCCCTAAGGATAAGATTGTATGGGATGTTGGACATCAGGCATATACACATAAGATTTTAACAGGTCGTAAGGACGAGTTTGAATCTTTGCGACAGTTAAACGGATTAAGTGGTTTTCCGAAAAGACATGAAAGTCTATGTGACAGCTTTGATACAGGTCATAGTTCAACATCCATTTCTGCTGCCCTTGGTATGGCAACAGCAGCTAAACTAAATGAAACAGATGAAAAAATAGTAGCTGTAATTGGCGACGGCGCACTTAGTGGAGGAATGGCATTAGAGGCCATTAACAATGTTGCTAATCTAAAAAGAAATATGCTTATTATTATAAATGACAATAAAATGTCAATATCAAAGAATGTTGGAGGAATGTCTAATTATCTTAATAAGCTAAGGGCTAGCGAACAGTATAATGATTTTAAAAGTGATGTAGAAACATCACTTAGCAGAATCCCCAAATTTGGTTCAAGCCTTGTAAAAAGTGTAAAAAGAACAAAGGACCATATTAAGAATCTGTTTATTAGTCAGGGATTGTTTGAAGATTTGGGAATAACATCTATTGGGCCTGTTGACGGCCATAATATTCCTGAAATGATAGATATTTTTAAAGAGGCATTAAAGATTAACAGACCGATTATTATTTGTGTAAGAACAAAGAAGGGCAAGGGTTATGAACCAGCAGAGAATGATCCTTCTAAGTATCACGGAGTTAATCCTTTTGACATAAGTACAGGCCTTGAAACAGTAACTAACGGAATGATGTCATATACAGATGTTTTCTCAAAAACATTGGTTAAAATGGCAAAGACAAATGACAGAATTCTTGCAATAACAGCGGCAATGCCTGATGGAACAGGATTATCAAGATTCCAAAAAGAATTCCCTGACAGATTTTTCGATGTGGGAATAGCAGAAGAACACGCAGTAACTTTTGCAGCAGGACTTGCAGTATCAGGATACAAGCCTGTGGTGTCAATATATTCATCGTTCTATCAGAGAGCATATGATCAGATTTTACACGATGTATGTATACAGAAACTTCCGGTAACATTGATTTTTGACAGGTCAGGTCTGGTTGGTAGTGACGGCGAAACCCATCAGGGCATTTTTGATATGTCATTTCTGTCAGCAATGCCTAATATGACAATAATTGCACCGTCAGGAATTAAAGAATTAAAAGAGGCAATGAAGTTTGCTGAACATTTTGACGGGCCAATAGCAATCAGATTTGCGAGAGGCGTTGCTTTTCCTGAAATTAAGGAAGACATTAATTTGCAGTATGGAAAAGGTCAGATATTAAAAGAAGGCAGTAAAGATGGCAACAATGCAGGTGGTAATGTGGCAATTATAGCTGTAGGCTCAATGGTTGAGGAAACCTATAAGGCAATAGATATGCTTGAGAAAGAGAATGTACATCCTGCATTTGTTAATCCTGTTTTTATTAAACCTATGGATACTGAACTTATTAAAAGAGTTGCTGAAAATCACAAACATATAATTGTTGTGGAAGAAGGAATTAAAAAAGGCGGTTTTGGAGAAAGCGTTGAAACTTTCATATTGGAAAGTGGAATTGATGCAGATGTTCAGGTTATGGCAATTGATGACAGGTTTGTGGAACAGGGTAACGTGGCTTTGCTTAGGGAAGAAATAGGAATAAGCTATAAAAATATATACGAAAAGGTAATGGAACTGACAAGATGAAAGAAAGATTAGATGTTTTATTAGTAAAAAGAGGTTTGGCTCCTTCAAGAGAGAAAGCCAAGGCCATAATAATGAGTGGTATAGTTTTCGTTGATAATGAACGCGAGGATAAGGCGGGAACAACTTTCGACGAAAAAGTAAATATTGAAGTTAGAGGAAAGACACTGAAATACGTTAGCCGTGGTGGCTTAAAGTTAGAGAAAGCCATGGATGTTTTTGGTGTGAAGATAGAAGGAAAAACATGCATGGATGTTGGAGCTTCAACAGGTGGTTTTACTGACTGTATGTTACAGAATGGTGCGGTAAAAGTTTATTCTGTTGATGTGGGTCATGGTCAGCTTGCTTGGAAACTTGTACAGGATGACAGAGTAATCTGTATGGATAGAACTAATATTAGATATGTAACACCTGACCAAATTGATGATGTACTTGATTTTGCTTCAATTGATGTTTCATTTATATCATTAACTAAGGTTTTATTACCTGTTAAGAATCTTTTAAAAGAAAATGGTCAGATAGTATGCCTTATTAAGCCACAGTTTGAAGCAGGAAGAGAGAATGTAGGTAAAAAAGGTGTTGTAAGAGATAAGAAGGTTCACGTTCAGGTTATTGAAAAAGTAATAGAATATGCAATGTCCATAGGATTTAAGATTTTAAATCTTGACTATTCACCTGTTAAGGGACCGGAGGGCAATATTGAATATTTATTATATTTGCAGAACAATGGTGAAGAACCGGTTGTAGATGAGATATGTGTTGACCCTGTTAAAGTTGTTGAAGATTCACATGTAACACTTGATAAAAAGAAGCAGGAAAACAGTTAGATTTAGACTGGCTTAGATTAAGTTTATAATTATAATTTTTGAATATTGGAGTTTTTGGATGAAAAATTTTTGCATAATTACAAACAACTATAAAGATGAAAAAAACAGCATTGCAAATAAAATATCAGATTATATTATAAAAAAAGGTGGCAGTTGCGTGGTTTTAAATAACGTGGACACAGCTACAGGACAGTATCGGGTTATTTTAGAGGAGCAGGTTCCGGGAAATCTTGAATGTGTTATAACAATAGGTGGCGATGGGACATTACTTCATGCGGCTAAAGATTTAGAGAAACTTGATGTGATTTTTATTGGCGTAAATAAGGGTACTTTAGGTTTCCTTGCAGAAATTTCACCGGAAGAAATGGAAGGCTCAATTGACAGACTTTTAAATGACAGATTTAATGTTGAGTCAAGAATGATGTTGTGCGGTCAGGTTATAAGAAACAACGAAGTTGTGTACAAGTCTAACGTGCTTAATGATATTGTAATACATAGAGGTGGCGATATGGCTATTTCCAATTTTGATGTGTACGTTAACGGTCAACTTCTTGGAAAGTTTCAGGCAGATGGAATAATATTGTCAACACCAACAGGTTCAACTGCTTATAATCTTTCAGCAGGAGGTCCTGTGGCAAGACCTGATTCACATATGATTATTCTTACACCTATATGTCCTCATTCAATTGGAACAAGAAGTATTCTTCTGTCAAGAAATGATGAAATAGAGGTTATAATCGGACCGTCAAGAACGCCTAATGAAGAAAACAGAAAGATAGCATTTGACGGTGATGGAATATTTAACATAGTTTCAGAAGATAGAATCAGAATATATGAAGCAGTTGAAACCACAGAGATAGCTAAGCTTGACGAAGGAAGCTTTCTTCAGGTAATAAAGGATAAGCTTGGTGATTAGGAGATATGCCATGAAAACAAAAAGACAGCGAAAAATAATAGAATTAATAACCAATTATGATATTGAAACTCAGGAAGAGTTGGCAGCAAAGCTTGTTGAAAATGGTTTTAATGTAACCCAGGCCACAATATCAAGAGACATAAGAGAGCTTAATCTTACAAAAATAGCCACAAAAGGCGGTAAGCAGAAATATGCAGTACAGAGCAGTTCAGATATAGTATCAAATAGCAAGTATATGCGTGTTTTAAATGATGGAATTATAACAATGGATACGGCAGGAAATATACTTGTAGTAAAAACAGTGTCAGGAATGGCAATGGCAGTGGCTGCAGCACTTGACGCAATGCAGATTAAAGAAATTCTAGGCTGTATTGCCGGAGATGACACAATAATGTGTGTGGTAAAACATGCTGAAGAAACAGATAGGGTTAAGGAACATATAGAAAGTTTCATTCGTTAAATTTGATTGCCCAAGGTCATTTTTCAACAGTTGTGCAAGTACAGGTGGAACAAGACCTTTTGACATTATAATATAGTAAAAAAGATAATTAATACAATCACCCAGAGAAAAATTCAGTAGCAAACAATAGGCAGATTTTTGAAATTTTGCAATAGGCGACGGAGCAAAATGATAAAATCAACGTGTTTGCAATGAAATTTTCTCTGGGTGATTGGAAAGATACAATTATCTAAAATGCAGAAAGGAGGAAAACATGCTTTTAAATTTACACGTAAAGAATTTGGCTTTAATAGAAGAGGTAGATGTGGACTTTGAAAAAGGTTTAATCGTTTTAACAGGTGAAACCGGTGCAGGAAAGTCACTTATACTTGGTTCTGTAAACATTGCTTTAGGCAATAAGGCTTCTAAAGATATGATTAGAAAAGGCACAGATTATTCTTTGGTTGAATTAACTTTTTCAGTTAGCGAAAATTGCGCAAAACAATTGAAAAAATATGATATTTATATGGAAGAGGACAACATTGTTACTGTTACAAGAAAGATTTCAGAAGGAAGAAGTATTTCTAAAATAAATGGGGAAACTGTTAATATAAAAACATTAAAAAATGTAATGTCCTTATTAATTGACATACATGGTCAGCACGATCATCAGTCATTATTATATACAAAAAATCATTTAGATATTTTGGATAAATTTGCAAAGGATTCCATATTAGAATTAAAAGAAAAGATTAAGGAAGAGTATAGTAAATATACAAAATTAATAAAAAAATTAGAAGAATTTAATATTGATGAAGGTCAAAAAGCAAGAGAGATTGAGTTTGCTGAATATGAAGTTAATGAAATTGAATCAGCTAATCTTAAACCTGAAGAAGATGTTCAGGTAGAAGAAGAATTTAAGAAGTTATCTAATAGCAAGGAAATAGTTTCAGCGTTGTCAGAAATTTACAACGCCTTAAGTTATGAAACAGCAGGCGGTCTTGGGGATATAATTAATAAGGCTGTAATGGATATTAATAGTATTAAGGGAATGGATGAAAAAATAAGCCAGTTCCAGACAGAACTATATGATATTGATAATCTTTGCAGAGAGCTTACATCTCAGATTTATGATTATAACAGTGGAATGGATTTTAATCCTGAATATGTTAGGGAAGTTGAAGAAAGACTTGATGTTATTAATCATTTAAAATTAAAATATGGCAATAGTATAGAAGAGATTCTTAGATATAAAGAAGAAAAAGAAGAATATCTGGAAAAACTTAACAATATGACAGATGAAATGGAAAGCGTTAAAAATCAGATTTCAGAATTGGAAGGAACATTAAATAATCTCTGCACAAAGTTATCTGAACAAAGAAAAAAAGCTGCAAAGGAGCTGGAAGTTCTTGTAAAACAGGCTTTGGTTGATCTTAATTTTATTGCTGTTGAATTTGAAATTCAGATTACAAGAAAAGAAAGCATTGGAGAAAACGGATTTGATAATGTTGAATTTATGATTTCAACTAATCCGGGAGAATCTGTTAAACCATTGGTAAAGGTTGCATCAGGTGGTGAGTTATCAAGAATTATGCTTGCTATTAAGTCAATTCTTGCAACAGAAGACGATATTGACACATTGATTTTTGATGAAATTGATACTGGAATAAGTGGTCAGACGGCTATGAAAGTGGCAGAAAAAATGGCTAAAATCAGCAGAAATCATCAGGTTATATGCATTTCACATTTATCACAGATTGCTGCAATGGCGGATAGTCATTATTTAATTAAAAAGACAGTAGATGAAAATTCTACAACAACATCAATTAAGAAACTTACAAGACAACAGTCAATAGAAGAACTTGTAAGAATAAATGGAGGCAGTGGAATAACAGAGGCCGGACTTATTCATGCAACTGAAATGAAAGATATGGCAGATAGAACAAAAAGTAACTTGTTTTAATTAAAGAATATTACACATATTAAGAAGGAGGACAAAAGTCTTCCTTCTATTTTTTTCACAAAAATAATCGAAAGGGGTATGGAAATGAACAAACAAAAATATAGGAACTTTTTAATTACATCCATTATGACAGCAATTGTAATAATTGTAGTATCTACGGTTATGTATGTTAAGGATAGATTGCCTAATACAATATTTATAAATACAAATACCAGTACCAAATATAATTTTTCCATGCCTGTTTCACTAAATGTTGAAAATAAAACAAGTATAAGGCTGAATGGAAAAAATACTATATATTCAGGAGAAAAAGGTGAATATAGCGGGAAATACAAAATGTTTGGCATAGTTCCAATTAAAAATACAAAAGTAAAAGTAGTAGATAAAAGAAAAGTTTACCCTGTAGGTTTGCCGGTGGGCCTGTATCTGAAAACTCAAGGAGTAATGATTATAGACGAAGGTCAGGTTATATCAAAAAATGGCGAAAAATTATGTCCTGCAAAAGGTCTTGTGAAAAAAGGGGACTATATTACGGAATTTAATGGAAAAACAGTAAGTAATAAGTCTCAATTGTCATATCTTATAAATGAAAATAAAGAAAAAATAGTAACATTAACAGTAAAAAATAATAATATTACAAAAAAGATATCTATTAAGCCTGTGTCTGATAAAAATGGAAATTATATGTTAGGAATTTGGGTTAGAGATGATTCTCAGGGAATAGGAACTGTTACATTTATAACAAAGGATAATAAATATTGTGCTTTAGGACATGGGATAAGTGATATTGATACAGGAGAATTGCTGTCCTCTAATAATGGAACAATATTTAAGGCAAATATATGGGGAATTAGAAAAGGAGAGTCTGGAAAACCAGGAGGTTTATGTGGCTCAATAGAATACAATAATAAAAACATTATTGGCGATATTACAAAAAACTGTGTATGCGGTTTGTATGGAAATATGGATAAGAAAATTATATCAGGATATAACATATCTGAAAAAGAAATAGGGCTACAATCTGAAATAAAAAAAGGTGAGGCATCT
>ERZ772889.2329-NODE-2329-length-15071-cov-7.185669_pt1 | contig 15071 bp, 15 predicted proteins | sample MGYA00512127_ERZ772889 | MGnify/ENA primary metagenome ERZ772889 (study PRJEB29015, sample SAMEA2737689) | human gut metagenome | biome: human gut; feature: human-associated habitat; material: faeces | place: China | collected 2012 ...
CCATCTGAGAGGTGTAGGAGTTCTCGTTGTCGTACCAAGACACGACCTGAACCTGGTAGGTGTCGTCGTAGCTACGCTAGTTTTTCGCACACTTTTTGTAGTCGTTCATAATTTTGAAACAACAGTTACAGTACCACAGCGCACAGTTGTCGTACCAAACACGGCTTGTTCGTACCACCATTATACCACGTTTCAGCGTTATTTTCAAGTTTTTCTTATTTCTTTTTCGGGTGGTATATTCATGCGAGCGATAGCGCATATTCTCATCCGTCATCCTTCGGAGAGCCCGGGGCCCAGGGGCCTCCGCCGGAGCGTCTGCCCTGCCCAGGTACTCTCCTCAGTCCGTGATCTTGCGGCTTTGAGGGGTGATATCAGGGTGGATTTTATGGGAGTGAGCAGATACCAGATGGCTGTGTAGTAGGTTGTTTGTGGCCCTTGCAGCTTTTTCCGGCGGTTTTTGGATTGAAATTTCACCGGACGTGTTTTTGAAGGATGCAGTGGGAAAAGGAGGATATTTGTTTGATATGGAACAATTAGCAATAAAAGCCGTCATCCGTCCTTAGAATGTCACATCTGCCGACCAGTTCTTTTCATCTTCCCATTCACTTTATCCGGCATATCAATGAGTCCAAATCGGTAGAACATTCCATAAATATAAGTCACGCCTCGGATGTCGCCCAGAGCTTTTGGCCTGTCCACCACCGCTCCCACCTCTTTTATATTGTTCAGTGCCAGCAATACCGAACTCCATGCCAGGCTTTTACTATTCTCCCGGCGGTCGATCCAAAGCTCTTTTGTGTATTGTCCATTCCGACCTTTTCGTATTTCATAGGTAAAGGGTAAGCCGGAATAGGTTTTGAACCGCACTCCAGAATAAAGCAGGACCACTTCCCACAGATGCTCCTCTGTCGGCTCGGTTCGCAGTTTTCTTACTGCCCTATATCTCCGCTGCCGCTCTGCTCCCACGCTGATTTTTTCCACAGGTGCCTCCTTTGGAAAGTACACGCCCTTTTCGTATGGCAGGTACGAGGTGACAGAGGCTCTGGACAGCTTGAGGGCTGATGTGGTGGAGAAAACTGCATCCTTGTAACTCTGGGTCTCTTTGTAATTATTAAAGGTACACTGCACCATCTTCGCTACGTCTGATTCATAGATTCCGGCTGTGATGAGCAGCTTTCGGACCTTGATGGGGTTGAGGGACAGGGCGTCAGCAATGGATTGGAGCGTCATACCGTCCTTATAAAGTATTACTGCAGCGTCCATCTGCTCTTTCAAATTTTTCCCGGCATTATACTCAGGCTTCAACTTCTTTCGACCGCCGCCCGGATTTCTGGCTTTATATGGTATTTTCTCGCCCATGATTATTCATGCAACTCCAGCGGCAGGCCATCCGGGTCGTGGAAGAAAGTCATCTTTTTGCCGGTATAACTATCCACACGGATCGGCTCACATTCAATTCCAGCCTCTGCCAGCTCATTCACAGTCTGTTCCACGTTATCAACGCAGAATGCAAGATGACGCAGACCACAGGCCTCTGGGCGGTTCACACGCTTTGGTGGATTCTCTTCAGCGAAAATTTCCAACTCCGTGTGTTCATTGACACGAAGATCCAGCTTCCAATCCTTACGCTCTGGGCGGTAGTTTTCCCGGATGACAGAGAATCCCAGCTTGTTCACATAGAAATCCTTAGCTGCTTCGTAGTCAGATACGATGATAGCAATATGATGTATTTTTGATAAATTCATTTTTCTCACACTCCATTTCTTTAAATTTTGTTCTTCTTTTATTTTCGTTATAAACTATACAGCAACCTTCAAAAAATACCGTGTGAACTCCTGGAGTTCAATTTGTCCACACGGCATTTATTTTTTTCTTGGGTTCTTGTTTATTTCAGCTTTTCCAGAATCTCGTCTGCACTCATCCCGCTTGCCAGCAACTTCTTAAGAACTGCTTCGGCTTCTGCCTTCTTAGCTTCTTCGGCAGCCTTAGCATCTGCCTTGGCCTTCTTTGCTTTCAGAGATGCCACTTCTTTTTCGGCCTTCTTCAGAGCAGTCTTCTTCTCTTTCAAGTCAGCCTTCAAAGTATCAATATTGGCGGTGATGGATGCGATCTCAGCTGTGAGTGCTTCCTTTTCTGACTGCTTTTCTGCAATCTGCGTCGCAAAATCAGCAGTCACAGTTTTGGGTTTATTCTTGCTACCTTTAGTTCTGGGCATAGGACACAAACCTCTTTCTATTTATTATAACTAAAGTATATCACTCCGCAAGTCTGCAAGCAATATCTATCATAGCTTTTCAAACCTTCCTTTCTAAAGGCTAGTTGTTTGTGTCACTCTCCATTTCAAAGTTGTAATCATGCTTTAGCCGGAAACGCTCTCCGTTGCCTGCCGTCCGCCACGTAGAGGCAGCATCGATGGACGGCGTAGCCATGCGTGGGCATGGCCTAAATTTTATATCAATTTGAAAACAATTCTTTTATACCCGCATCAGTTCTCCTATTTACCTTAGCCAAGTGCTCCATAAATGTTCAGATATTGCGTTTCACTCTCAATCACAAATTCTTGGGAGTCTAGCTTGGATTATTGATGGCGCAAGATTTGCAACGGCTGTGTTTTTAACGGCACATGCATTGATTATGTACACTATATTATCAAGAGTCAGTGGCACACTCTTCTTTAAATCACATGCCATAAAAAGAAGAACCGATGATCTATCTGCTCTAAAGAACTGCTTAGCGATTTCCTGGTTTTCATTCAACAGTTCCACAATACTACCAGACAGTTTATCATCCTGTAAATGAATTCGCATTTTCGTTTTTATCATTTGTGCCCATTGCTTTTTCTTATATTGTTGATATGCCAAATTATTAATAATAGAAAGCATCGCCCAATCGCATGTCTCAAGCGTTGCAAACACACCATTTAGGTTTCTTGAAAGTTCAGGGTATTCACTCCAGTCCGCAATGCTCTTATAACGAATATCATGCTCTACTTCATGCCATCCCTCAGAGAAAACAGTTCGAATCTGAACCTCAAAGGTTTTGTCAATCGGGTATTCTTTCCATATTGAATTATCAAATTGATCTGAAATTTTATCACGCATAGAACACACTAAATTAAGTCTCTCTGGGCAAAATTTTTCTGGTTCAGCGGTTGTTTTTGATATATCAACAACGTCATAGCTTTGTTCGATTATCTTTTGGCAGAGTAGAACATCATCGGAAAAATAAAGTGTGATACGAACGCCGATAATGTCCTGCATATGTTTTCCATCAATACGATAGCCCTTCCTTTTTATTTTTTCCTCAATAGACGGACCAGACTTAACTCTGCCAAATATTCTAAAGTACAGTCCAGACTTCTGAAGAACTCCTTTAATTTCTTCGATAATCTCATTTACAGCTCTTTCAGTTAGCCCAAATTTTTGAACATTCATCTTATCTCCCAAGAATAGATCTGATTTCAGACATTTTTTCGAAGTTCAATTCAATACAATTATTCTTATGCAGCAGTATTTCTTTTCCATATAAACGATCTATCGCCTCTGATATACCATCGTAATCTTGCTGTGCATATCCTTTAAATAATGTTGAAAACAGACGTCTTCTATCTGCATGATCACTACCCGGTCTCCAATATTGTTCAAGAACTTTCCTCTCATATTCTGTTTCACTGCTTAAAAGAGGAATTTGTGGTTCTTCACATGTTGCTTTTCGGAGTTCATCTTCTCCAAAACAATTAGAAAAAATAAGGTGACATTTCATCCGTGTGGACTTCTCCGATATTTTTATGTCATAAAAGCGACATCCATAAAACCGGCAATCAAGAAATGTATCTGTTCCAATCATACATGAACTGAATGTACAGCAGGAAAAAACGCAATCTCTAAAATGTGCGGTTTCCAAGATGACGTTCTCGCCAAAATAGACCGACTCATAATAATTTCGATCGTAATCATGCGAAATCTTTCTTAGAAGTGAAAGATCAACGTGCAATTCCTCATACGGTGACAGTTCGATTGAATTTTCCACAATAATTTTATGAAGTGCTTTTCTTTTATTATCGCTGCAAACTCCATAAGCCGTGACCATAAGATTCCAGTATTTCTCTTCAATTTCTTTAGGCGACAAATCTTGAATCAGTCCATTAACCAGCGCCTCCGATAGTAAATATCCAAATATGAAATCATTTATAAAACCAATCAAATTGGATGTATTGGGAATGCGATCTAAAAGAGCATGATGCGCCAACTTTTGTAAAAATTCTCCCTCTGTAGGCACATCGTTTTCCGGGAACATACTATATCGGTTCAGGTAATTAGAAAGTTCATCTTCCAGCGACATCTGAATAATATCTTTCATCTCGGTGTTCGTACACGTCGATTGCTTAAACGATGCCATTGTGCCTGCAACCTTTTCCATGAGAGCAAGTTGTTCCTCAACCTTCAAGGGAAGCGATTGACGTTCCTTTTCACGTTCGAGAAGGATATTAAAATACTGCGTTAAAATCGAATCGACTGACGTGAATTCAGATAAGATATCTTCATTACTTTGAGCGGAAAGAAACGTCAATAGCGTTGGATTCGAAATGTCATCAAACACAATTCCCCTTGACTTTAAAATATTAATTTTGGCCATATCCAACCAGTCAGATGCAACAGGCGGTATAATTTGAATACGCGTAATCTGACATGAAGGAAGATATTTATCCGACCACTTTTCAAACAAATCCCCCGCAAAAATTGAACTTTTTCTCGATGTAAGCACAATTTTCGCTTTACTATTTTGGTCAAGAAGTTGAGCGATAGTAGACAGCATTGTTTGTGCAGTTTTTTCATCTTCATCGTTCAAATTTTGTTGGACATCATCATGTGACTTTGAAAGCAGTTCATCGAAGCCATCAATAATCAATGGAATTCTTCCCTGCTTAATCTCATATGTAACCAATTCAGAGTTAAGCCCCGAAAATTTACTATCGATTTCGCTTAAAAGCACATACCTAAAAATCGATGCTGTTCGGTTTTTTGACAATTCTGTAATAATAGGAATCGTTCCTTGCGGCTCATCGGCAAGTTTTTTTATTAACTCATATGACACGCTGGTCTTCCCAAATCCAGCTGCCGCTTCAACGATAATCAATTGTGCTCCTTGCAAAAACAGACGATTATATATATATTCAATTAGGTTTTTCTGAGGTTCATTGTTATCGTCAACAAATCGGCATTGAATGAATTTGTAATTTGCAAATCCTATTTTTTCCGTTTGTTTCTTCGTGTATCGATCATATTCTCGTCTTAAGGATCTATAGTTACTTTCAGGTGCAAAAAATCCATCAAATAGCCGCTCATGCAGTTGTTTAATTCCTAAAAATTTGCTAACCTTTACAGAGAAGCCAGCATCCTTATATTCTTTCTCCAGCGTTTCGCAATCGAATTCCGGATCTATCAATAGAATCTCTGCGTTTTGGAAATATCCACTACTATGAGAAAAGGCAAGATATAGACTCGGATGAGTTTCATCTTCCACTTCAAATCCATACTTCGTATAAAGAGATACAATTGCACCGCTGTCGAACATTTATAGCTCCTTTCTTTTTATGTCAAACTTTGTTCTGAATAGATGTAGCATTTTGTTTTACCAAAGGGCTTTCCGCTCTCCTTTTGGAATCCTTCGCCTTCCTCTTCTTGGCAGTTTTTTCCATTTCGTTCTCAGTACTGTACACGCTGTTAGGATTCCAATCCATCCTCCCAGCGTATTCCCAAACACATCATCGAACTCTGTGATACCGAGTCCCGTAATATACTGGGTGGTCTCAATCGCTATCGAGAACAGGAGCGGAATCAGGAGCACCCACTTCTTCCTGATGTTCCGATACAGCCCTGTTCCAAGCGGTATGAATAACCAGATATTGTTGATCACACCAACTCTCACACTTTGTTTTGCGAAGAACCTATCTGCATAGGAAAATAGGACAAAGTTTGTTCTTGCATCCCCTGTCTCCCGGAACATCAGCGTTTCGTAGAGGATGAATACCACATATGCGATTGTTAAAGCCACGCTCACTTTTTCGGGCAGAAGTAGCATCAAGATGCAGATTATCACGCCAGAGACAACAACCATAGCCGGAAATCCATTCAGAATGTTATCCACGCAAAGCATGATGTTCCCGCTCTTAGTAAGCAGCAGACTCACTTTACCACTGTGCTTGATTCCATACTGTCCTTTGGATAGAGCTATCGGATTACCATCCTCATCGAAATACATATCCGTAGCAGCAGTACCATCGCGATGATAAGTGCGCTTCAGAATAGTGTAGCCTGCACTTGTGGGCATTGGGCTACCGTCTGCATCCAGGTAGGTAATCTGAATAATCAGACCGTTCTCATCTCGCTGGTACCGCTCACCGTACTGTCCAAGAGGCGCCTTTGCTGGATTCCCTTGTACATTGAAATAATGCTCTGCCGTTACTGTGCCCAAATCATCTCTGTCATATCTCTTACAGGCATACCCGGACGTAGAACACACTGGCTGTCCGTCCCGATCAAGATAGGTCACGCTGTTATTCTGACCGTTGGAATCATATTCTCTATGCTGCCCATAGTACCCGTTGCAAGAAACAGGTTGCATATCGAGGTCATAGTAGTAATCATCAATCGCTCGACCATTGTCATCAACTGTGCGTACTATTGTAGCATATCCAGCACTGCGCATCATGGGAATCCCATCGTCACCAAGATAGGTGATCTTCACCGTGCCATTTCCATACTCATACGCAATACCACAATAGTCATCATACCGTTTGACAGGATTTTCCTCGGCGTCAAGGTAGAATTCCTCAATAATTCTTCCCTCTGCATTTCGAGTTCTCTGCACCGTGGCATAACCCATGTCAATCGCATCTGTGACCACACCTTCGGTATTCACATAGCTTGTGCTTGTCACATTGCCATCTACAGATTCTGAAATTTCCAGCTCTGAGGCGATATCACCCGAATCGTGGTCAACCATTTTATCCGGCATCACTGCCAAGACAGAAACAGCAATAATCAAGATCAGGAGTATAATCGTTGAAAGATTTTTTCTATTCATTGGATTGTTTCTATCCGAGCTGAACCATCCAAGCACAGTGGATCTGGCTCAGCAGTTCTCTCAAACTCCGTAGCCTCTGCTCTTAATGGTTTCCACGACCTGAGACACATATTTCTGGCAGATATCGTGATCAGGGGCTTCCACCATCACACGCACGACCGGCTCAGTACCGGATTCACGCACCAGAATACGACCGCTGTCGCCCAGCGCTTCTGCCACAGCCTTAACTGCCTCCTGCACCGCCGGGTCATTCTGCGCGGCCTTTTTATCGGTCACACGGACGTTTTCCAGAACCTGCGGGTAGATCTTCAGTGGCTCTGCCAGCTTGCTCATAGGCATCTTCTTCGCCAGCATGACTTCCATCATCTTCAGGCTGGTCAGGATGCCGTCACCGGTGCTGGCGTACTTGCTGAAAATGATATGACCACTCTGCTCACCGCCGATACGGCAGCCGTTTTTCGCCATATACTCGTAGACATACTTGTCGCCCACTGCAGTCTTGGCGTAGCCGATGCCCTTCTCATCAAAAGCCTTATACAGGCCAAAGTTGGACATAACCGTGGTAACGACGGTATTGGTCAGCAGCTTGCCACGCTCCTTCATGTAGCAGCCGTAGATGTACAGGATGTGATCGCCGGTGATAACATTGCCCTTTTCATCCACGCACAGGCAGCGGTCAGCATCGCCATCATAGGCAAAACCGATGTCCAGCCCCTTCTCTACCACGAACTTCTGCAGACCCTCAATGTGGGTAGAACCAGCATTGTTGTTGATGTTCAGACCGTTGGGCTGTGCATTGATGACGTAGGTATCGGCTCCCAGAGCATCAAACACAGACTTAGCGATGTTCCAGGAACTGCCGTTGGCGCAGTCCAGGCCAACCTTGACACCCCTGAAGGAATAGATACCAAGGCTGATCAGATAGCCCATGTAGCGGTTGCGGCCGGACACATAGTCCACCGTGCAGCCGATGTGCTCACGATGGGCGAAGGGCAGCTCAGGCCAGTCCTTATCGAATACATGAAGCTTTCCGTCAATGTAGTCCTCGACTAACAGCAAGATCTCCTCCGTCATCTTCTCGCCATAGCAGTCGATCAGCTTGATGCCGTTATCGTAGTAGGGATTATGGCTGGCAGAAATCATGATGCCACAATCGAAATCATCCACCCGGGCGATGTAAGCAACAGAAGGAGTGGTAGTGACGTGCAGCAGATAGGCATCTGCACCAGAGGCGGTCAGACCAGCCACCAGACTGTACTCGAACATATAAGAGCTACGGCGGGTATCCTTGCCAATGACGATGCGGGCAGGCTCGTTGTTGCCGTTGCGCTCACGCAAAGCGTTGTAATACCAGCCCAGAAAACGACCAACCTTGTAGGCATGGTCAGCAGTCAAAGTGATTCCGGCTTCACCACGGAAACCATCGGTTCCAAAGTATTTTCCCATTATTAAGTTTTTCCCTCATTCAAAGAGCTCATAAACGATACATATGCTTTAGCCAGAGGTTGATAAGACACTCTCTGTTGCCTGCTGCTCACCACGGAGAGGTAGCATATTTGAGCAGCACAGCCATGTGCTTGGAACACATGGCCGATAAGAATCAGTCTCTGCGGAACAAATCGCGCGTGTAGACCTTTTCCTGAACATCGTCCAGGCAGCTATCGTAGCGGTTGGCAATGATGGCCTGGCTACGCTTCTTGAACTCCTCAAGGTCGTTTACGACCTCGCTGCCAAAGAAGGTAGTGCCATTCTCCAAAGTCGGCTCGTAGATGATCACAGTTGCACCCTTTGCCTTGATACGCTTCATGACACCCTGGATGGAGCTCTGGCGGAAGTTGTCAGAGTTAGACTTCATGGTAAGACGGAAGACACCGACCACAACGTTGTGTTCCTTGCTGGGATCGTAGTCCTCATTTGCCTCGTATGCGCCAGCAATTTCCAGCACACGGTCGGCAATGTAATCCTTGCGGGTACGGTTGGATTCCACGATAGCTTCAATGAGGTTCTCCGGAACATCGGCGTAGTTGGCAAGGAGCTGCTTAGTATCCTTGGGCAGGCAATAGCCACCATAGCCGAAAGACGGGTTGTTGTAGTGGCTACCAATGCGAGGATCGAGGCAGACACCTTCAATAATCTGCTGGGTATTTAAGCCCTTCATCTCAGCATAGGTATCCAGCTCATTGAAATAGCTAACACGCAGAGCCAGATAGGTGTTGGCAAACAGCTTGACGGCTTCTGCCTCTGTGAAGCCCATGATGAGCGTGTCAATGTTCTCCTTGATAGCGCCTTCCTGCAGCAGACCTGCAAAGGTGTTGGCTGCCTTCACGAGACGAGCATTCTCCACATCGGTGCCGACAATGATACGGCTCGGGTAGAGGTTGTCATAGAGAGCCTTGGATTCACGCAGAAATTCCGGGCTGAAGATGATATTGTCGCAATGGTATTTCTCACGCACAGATGCCGTGAAGCCAACCGGAATCGTAGACTTAATGACCATGATGGCATCCGGATTATACTGGATAACCAGCTTGATAACGGCTTCGACCGCAGAGGTGTCGAAGAAGTTCTTCTTGCTGTCGTAATTGGTAGGAGCCGCAATGACAACAAAGTCTGCGTCCTTGTAGGCAGCTTCAGCGTCAAGCGTAGCAACGAGATTCAAGTCTTTCTCCGCGAGATATTTCTCAATGTACTCGTCTTGAATCGGAGACTTCTTCTGATTGATGAGGTTGACTTTTTCAGGGATAATATCCACCGCCATAACCTCATTATGCTGTGACAACAGCGTAGCGATAGACAAACCGACATAGCCGGTTCCTGCAACTGCAATTTTCATTTTTTCTCCTCCTGATTTAAATCAGATAGTCCTATTTATGTATCCTTCCGTTGCATTGTCTCGATGTTTTATAATGCACGGATTTCCAAAAACAATTGAATGATCTGGGACATCGCAATTCACATAGGTGTTCGGGGCAATTAAAACGTCATTACCTATTTTGATTGCTCCAACAATTGTGGCATTTACGCCAATCCATACGTTATCGCCAATCACAGGTGTACCCTTGCGCTTTCCACGGTTTTCCTGCCCAATCGTAACACCCTTATGCAGATTTATGTTCCTACCCAAAACAGCCTTCGGATTGATTGTTATGCAATATGCATGGCCAAAATACAAACCGGCACCTATCTTGGTTTCAGCATCAAGTTCTATATATCGCTTAGCACGGTATCGATTATACAGTTTCCGGCATAATTTTTTTATCAGAGGATTTTGAGCTTCCTGTGCTCTTCGGTACCAAATCTGAAATTTTGGTACCCCCCCAGATATCTCTGTTTATCCAACAACAAAACAGTATTACTCATTATTACGCTCCCATATAAAACTCTTTATACCACTCCGCAAACTTCCGCAGACCTTCACGCAACGGGGTGTGCGGCTTAAAGCCGAAGTCCCGCTCCAGTGCGCTGGTATCAGCATAGGTCACAGGCACGTCACCCGGCTGCATGGGAACAAGTTCTTTGTGCGCCTCGAAGTCATAATCTGCGGGCAGGACACCGGCACGAACCAACTCCTCCGACAGAATCTGCACAAAGTCCAGCAGATTTTCCGGATTGCTGTTGCCGATATTGTAGATGGCATACGGCGGGATGGGCAGACCGTCCTCGCCATTCTTCTTCTCAGGCGGCTTCTTCATAACGCGGACAACACCCTCGACAATGTCGTCCACGTAGGTAAAATCACGCTTGCAGTTGCCGTAGTTGAAAATTTTGATAGTTTCGCCGTTGACCAGCTTGTTAGTGAAGCCGAAGTAAGCCATGTCCGGGCGACCAGCGGGACCATACACGGTAAAGAATCGCAGACCGGTAGACGGAATATTGTACAGCTTGCTGTAGGCGTGCGCCATCAACTCATTGGATTTCTTAGTAGCCGCATACAGAGACACCGGATTATCCACCTTGTCATCGGTGCTGTACGGCACCTTCTTGTTGCTGCCATAAACAGAGGAAGAAGATGCATACACCAGATGTTCCACAGGATAATGGCGGCAAGCTTCCAGAATGTTGTAGAAGCCGATCATATTGCTTTCGATATAAGCGTCTGGGTTGGTGATGGAGTATCGCACACCCGCCTGTGCGCCGAGGTTGACCACGATGTTCGGGTGATACTGTTCAAAAATACTGTTAATGAGAGCCTTGTCTGCGAGATTACCCTTAATAAAGGTGTAGTTCTCGAACTTCTGGAGTTCAGCCAGACGAGCTTCTTTGATGCGGACGTCATAGTAATCGTTCATGTTGTCCAGGCCGATCACCTTGGTATCCGGTTCTGTGGCGAGGATTCGCTTAGCGAGGTTTGATCCGATGAATCCGGATGCGCCTGTGATAAATACCGTTTTGCTCATTGCTATCACTCTTACCCTTTTCTCCACACCATTTTATTGACCACGCCGGTGTAGCTCTGGATGATTTTAACGACCTTATCGGACACGTTCTCATCCACATAATCCGGCACGGGAATCCCCAGGTCGCGGTTCTTGTTCATCTTGACCGCCACATCCACAGTCTGCAGCAGATGGTCGCCGTCAATGCCTGCCAGGATGAAGTCACCCTTGTCCAGTGCTTCAGGACGCTCCGTGCTGGTACGAATGCACACCGCTGGGAACGGATGACCGACGCTGGTGAAGAAGCTGCTCTCCTCCGGCAGGGTGCCACTATCAGACACAACACAGAAAGCGTTCATCTGCAGGCAGTTATAGTCGTGGAAGCCCAGAGGTTCGTGCTGGATAACACGCTTGTCCAGCTGGAATCCGCTCTGCTCCAGGCGCTTGCGGCTGCGGGGATGGCAGGAATACAGGATGGGCATATCGTACTTTTCAGCCATCTTGTTGATAGCGGTAAACAGAGAAGTAAAGTTCTTCTCTGTATCGATGTTCTCCTCGCGGTGGGCAGAGAGCAGGATGTACTTGCCCTTTTCCAGTCCCAGACGCGCATGGATGTCGGATGCCTCGATCTTTTCCAGATTCTGATGCAGCACCTCCGCCATAGGAGAACCTGTAACGTAGGTGCGCTCTTTGGGCAGACCAGTGTCCGCCAGATAGCGGCGTGCGTGCTCAGAGTATGCCATATTTACATCCGAAATGATGTCCACGATTCGGCGGTTGGTCTCCTCCGGCAGGCACTCGTCCTTGCAGCGGTTGCCCGCTTCCATGTGGAAGATAGGAATGTGCAGACGCTTTGCACCGATGACACTCAAACAGCTGTTGGTATCACCCAGAACCAGCACAGCGTCCGGCTGGATAGCGACCATCAGCTTATAGCTCTCGGAGATAATATTGCCCATGGTTTCGCCCAGGTCGGCACCCACGGCGTTCATGTAGACCTCCGGGTCTGCCAGCTGCAAGTCGTGAAAGAACACACCGTTCAGGTTGTAGTCGTAGTTCTGACCAGTATGAGCCAAAATCACGTCAAAATATTTCCGGGTCTTGTTGATAACGGCAGCCAGACGGATAATCTCCGGGCGGGTGCCCACGATGATCAGCAGCTTCAGCTTGCCGTTATTCTTAAAGGAAACGTTACTATAATCAGCCATTGTTTTTTCTCCTCTCACACCGGCTCAAAGAAGGTGTCCGGGTGGTTCGGGTCAAAGATCTCGTTGCAGGTCATGACCGTGACCAGATTTTCCGTCTCGGACAGGTTGATGATGTTGTGTGTCCAGCCTGGGATCATGTGGACAGCCTCGATTTTATCCCCGGAAACCTCAAACTCCACCGTTTCACCGGTGTTGATATTGCGCTCCTGAATCAGACCGTGACCAGCCACTACGATGAACAATTCCCACTTGGAATTGTGCCAGTGCTGTCCCTTGGTGATGCCAGGGCGGCTGATATTGATGGAAACCTGTCCACAGTCTGCCGTGTGAACCAGTTCCGTAAAAGAGCCACGGTTGTCCACGTTCATCTTCAATGCGTACTTGAATTTGTCAGTCGGCAGATAGGTCAGATACAGGGAGTACAGCTTCTTTGCAAAAGAGCCGTCCGGCATTTTGGGCATCATGAGGGTCGTCGGCTGTGCCTTAAACTCATGCAGCAAATCCACGATTTCGCCCAGCGTGACCTTGTGTGTTACAGGCACACAGCAGTAATGACCATCCGCTTTCAGAACGGTCTCCACGCCGTCGAATTCGCAATGCTGCTCCTTGCCTTCCAGCAAGTCAAACATACCTTCCACGAGGTCATCGATGTACAACAGCTCCAACTCGGTGCTACGGTCGTTGACGGTGAACTGTTCATCGTTGGCGACTGCCCAGCAGAAGGTGGACACGGCACTGTTGTACTTCGGGCGGCTGTGTCCCATCAGGTTTGGGAAGCGATAGACCGCTACCTTTGCGCCTGTCTCCTTGGCATAGTCAAAGAACAGTTCTTCGCCTGCCTTCTTACTGCGACCATACTCGCTGTTGCCGAAGCGTCCAGCCAGAGTAGCCTGAATGGACGAGGACAGCATAATTCCTGCCTTGTTGTTGTGCTTTTTCAGGCAGTTCAGCAGGTCAGAGGCAAAGCCAAAATTGCCCTTCATGAAGTCCTCCGGGTTCTCCGGACGGTTCACGCCAGCCAGATTGAACACGAAGTCTGCCTTCTGGCAATACTCGTCCAGTTCGTCCGGAGCGGAGTTCAGGTCGTATTCATAGATTCCGTCAATATGAAGTTCCGGTCGGGTTTTGTTCTTACCGTCCCGGATGTTTTTCAGGTTGTTCACAAGGGCGGTTCCTACCATGCCCTTGGCACCTGTTACCAGAATGTTCATTTTTTCACCTCCGGGTATACCGCTGTGCAGTCAGGGACATCCGCCCCATCCGGCGCAGTAGCATTATTGCAAATCGTCACATTACTTCCGATGCGGACGTACTTCCCGACTTTTGCGCCGGTACGGATAACGCTGTTGGTGTAAATGAGTGCGTAATCCCCCACGACCGCATCACAGTGGACTTCCGCCCCTGCGTTCAGCAGGACTCCGTTGCCCACGACTGCACCATTCTGGACACAGGCGTTTTGCAGGATCACACAGCCTTTACCAATTTCAGCAAAAGGGCTGACATAGGCACTGGGAGCAATAATGTTCGGAATATCATATCCGAATGCTGCGGCCTTCTCATACATCTGTGCCCGGAAAGCGTTATTGCCGATGCCTACCACAAGTAAGGCATATTTCTTGCGCAGTTCAGGCAAATCTGCAATGCCGCCAACAACAGGAATCCCGCAGATCACAGAGCCAACAGGTTGTCCATCGTCCACAAAGGCGCAGTCATACTGGAGCATTGCCTGTTCTGCAACCATACGACCGAAACTGCCGGCACCAACCAAAAGGAGCTTTTCCTTAGACATTGGGAATGCCCTTAAGTTCATTCTGGACATACTCAGTGGTCATGATCTTCTTGACAGTGCCTTCCACATCCAGACGGTTGGTGTTATGGCTGGTATAGGATTCATCGGCCATGGTATGTACCTCGCCCTTGACCACGAACTTATCATAGTTCAGGTCACGGTTGTCAGCAGCAACGCGGAAGTAGTGACCCATGTCCTCGCTGCGCAGACGCTCCTCGCGGGTCATCAGCGTCTCAAACAGCTTCTCACCGTGACGAGTGCCAATGATGTTCGTACCAGTATCGCCGAACAGCTGCTGGACAGCCTTTGCCAAGTCACCAATGGTGGAAGCATCGGACTTCTGGATGAACAGATCACCCGGATTGGCGTGCTGGAAAGCAAACATAACCAGATCCACGGCCTCATCCAGATTCATCAGGAAACGAGTCATATTGGGGTCAGTGATAGTGATGGGGTTGCCGGCCTTGATCTGGTCGATGAACAGCGGGATAACACTGCCGCGGCTGCACATAACATTGCCGTAGCGGGTGCAGCAGATAGTCGTGCCGCCGCGCTCAGCAGCCACACGGGCGTTGGCGTAGATGACGTGCTCCATCATGGCCTTGGAGATGC
>ERZ772889.2373-NODE-2373-length-14908-cov-106.632330_pt1 | contig 14908 bp, 8 predicted proteins | sample MGYA00512127_ERZ772889 | MGnify/ENA primary metagenome ERZ772889 (study PRJEB29015, sample SAMEA2737689) | human gut metagenome | biome: human gut; feature: human-associated habitat; material: faeces | place: China | collected 2012 ...
GCCGCACCTCGCTCGCCGTATCGGCACTTAGAATTATGCGGTATTGCCTTAACCGATAAAATTACAAATAAGGCATGCACTGCCGGAAACTGAACAGAGGTTCAGCCGGGGCGGTGCATGCCTTTTGTGTTGTGGGGGATAATCGATAAAAATCAGTACAGCATGGTGTCATCATCCACGCGGTACACATGGCCGTCTTTTTCATACACTTCAATGTAATAGTCGCCGTCCGGGGATTTTTCGGACCAGGTTTGCTGTTCAGACACAGAATTGTTCTGAGAATCCGAAGATACAGAAGAAGCGGAAGATTCCGAATTATTTTAATTCTATATTAGTGCTGGATACTGTCGGGGTCAAAGTTGCGTGCCATCAAGGCAGAGATGGTGGGCAGCGCGGCAGCAATCAGGGCTTTGTCATGGTTAGGGGCCAGGCGGGTGGCGGAATCAAACAGCATGGTGTTTTCCTGTTGCGGGGTGCTGGCGGGCCAGGTGGGAATGCCGCTGTGCTGCGGGTTTCCGGTGCGGGCAAAGGCCAGAACGGCATCGAAAATCTGCTGTTCCAGCTGCGGGGTCACGCCGGAAATGTTGGCAGAAGGCACCAGCTCAGTATTATGGAAAACAAACGGGATATCGGAACAATGCCATGGGGCGCGGCCGCCCTCAATGGTGAAATCCTGATTGAAGAAATAGCTCCACACCGGGCCGGTTTCCGCCCGGCGGCGGATATAGCGCATGGTCGGCTCCCGGAACAGTACATCCAAAAACGGCAGGTCGGCGGCGCTGCGTTCGGGGTAGGCGGCGTGGAACAGCGGCAGCAGGGCATCCGCCGTCTGCTTGCCCAGCATTTTTTCGGCAAAGCCTTCGGCCTCGGCGGCGCTCATCTGCGCTTTGTTCAGGCCGAAGCCATTGAAGGCGGCAAACTCGCCAAACACGGTGCCAACCAGAAGGGGAATGCGGGCGGTTTCGGGGCGGAACGCATTTTCCAGCGGGTCACCCAGATAAAAGGCGTTGGGGTGTGGGGCGCAGCCGGTGTTTTTTCCGGCTGCTTTCAAGGCGGGGGCTACTTTATTATAAGCGGCGGCAAGCGCGGCATAGGGTACCGTTTCCAGTGCGGCGATATCCGCCGCGCCAAGCTCCGCCATCAGAGCCTCGGCGCAGTCCCGCCCGCTGCCGGTGCAGTCGGCCAGGCGGCCCAGAACGCCGCTCATCACAATACCTTTGTGGAACAGCCCGTCCGCGGCGGGGGTCTGCAGCAGGGTGGTCACCTTGGCGCCGCCGCCGGACTGGCCGAACACTGTCACATTGCCGGGGACACCGCCGAACGCGGCAATATTATCCCGCACCCAGCGCAGCGCGGCGATGATATCGTCCCCGCCCGCGTTGCCGGAATTGGCGTATTCCGCCCCAAAATCCGAAAGGTCGAGATAGCCCAGGATGTTCAGCCGGTGGTTGATGGAAACCACCACGCAGTCCCCCAGGCGGGCCATGTTTTCGCCCTCGTAAGCGATCTGCTCAATGGAGGAACCGGCAAAGTATCCGCCGCCGTGCAGCCACACCAGCACGGGGCGGTGGGCGTCATCCAGCGCGGGGGTCCAGATGTTCAGGTTCTGGCAGGCTTCGTCCATCAGCCAATAGCGGTGGGGCACCAGCATTTCGCCGTTGGGCTTGGGCATTTCCAGCAAAGGGCAGACATAGCCGTAACTGGTGGCGTCCAGCACGCCGTCCCACACAGCTGGCTCCGGCGCGTGGAAGCGCCTGGCCTTGGCGTAAGGGATGCCCTTAAAGATATCCAGCCCGTCAAAACGGTAGCCGCGCACCGAGCCGCCGGTGGTGCGCACCAGCGGGGCATCGGCAGAACAAGAAAAAGTATGGGCCATAGCAAACTCCTTTCCAGCAGTGGGCAAAAATGATACATTTTTTGATGCTGGTTCTATTGTAGCAGATTTACGCGAAAAAAGAAGCCATAAACCGCCCGGACGCCAAGACCGTGCTGATGTTTGCACTTTCCGCCGATGCTTTTGTGGAAGATGAGCGGCTTTCTGCAGAGAGCGGGATGAACGGCCATTTTGCAAAGCCGGTGGATTTTGCCGCATTGCAGCGCAGCATTGGCAAGTTTTTGCGCCAGCGCCGCGGGTAAGCGAGAGAACGAAGGTGTACCGGAAACACCGAAAATCCAACCGGTTTCTGCAAAGGCAGAAGCAATTTTGTGTTTGCGGAATATGCGTTATTTTCGTTGTTTTGAGCTACACCGTTAAGTGGGAATGCTGAAGAAGAGAAAAAACGTACATGGGCGGATGCTCCTTTGGGGAAAAGTCAGGCGGCAGTATACAGGGTGCCGCGGCGCTTCATCCAGCGGTAGGCCGCCACGCAGATCATGACGGATAACAGCGAACCCGCCGGTGCGGCCAGCCCCATAGGCAGCAGGGTTCCGGCAAACAGCCGGGAAGCCAGGTAGGACCCCGGAACGCGCACCAGCACAATAGCGATGATGTTGTGGAGAAAGCCGATGTAAGACTTGCCGCAGGCGGCAAAATACCCGGTAAAGCTGAAGTGGATCCCGGCAAAAATGGTATCCACAATATAACCGCGGATGTACTGGCAGCCCATCAGCACCACGGCGGCGTCGGTGGTGAAGCACCCCAGCAGCGGCTCGGCCACAAGCTCAATGACCAATACTACGGCAATGCCGTAACCGGTGGCGATCATGGCGGCGTATTTCAGGGTCTGGGCGGCGCGCTCCGGCTTGCCTGCGCCAAGGTTCTGGGAAGACAACGCCGATACCGTCGCCAGCATGGAGGACGGCACAATGAACATGGCGCTGATGATTTTTTCCACAATGCCCACGGCGGCAGAATCAATCAGGCCGCGGTGGTTGGCAATGATGGTGATAATGATGAACGCGACCTGAATGCAGCCGTCCTGCACAGCGACCGGCAGGCCGATTTTAAGAATACGGCCCAGCACACCTTTGCGCGGGCGGAAGTTCTGGCGGCTCAGCCGCAGGCCGGTTTTGTGCCGCCGGATGCCGAACAAGGCAACAATAACACTCAAGGTCTGCGAAAGGGTAGTGCCCAGCGCAGCACCCACCGGGCCAAGGGCCATGGGACCGATGAAAAGAATATCCAGCGCAATATTGGCGGCGCAGGCAACGGCGATAAAGTACATCGGGCTTTTGGAATCCCCCAAACCGCGGAAGACGGAGCTGATGATGTTGTATGCCGTGATGAACGGGATGCCGATGAAGCAGATGGTCAGATACTGCACCGTGCCGGGAACGGCCTCTGCCGGAACACCGATTAGGCCGACCAGCGGGCGCACTGCGGCCACCAGCACGGTGGTAAAACCGAGGGAGACCGCCATGAACAGGGTGACGGTGTTGCCGATGGCGGCTTCGGCATCGCGCATATTGCCCGCCCCCACGGCGTGGCCGATGATGACGGTGGAACCCATGGCAAGCCCAACAATGATAACGGTCAGCATGTGCATGACCTGGCTGCCGTTGGCAACGGCGGTGATGCTGTCCACCCCGCAGAACCGGCCGGTGATGTACAGGTCAGCCATGCCGTACAGCGTTTGCAAAAAGTAAGAGAGCAGATACGGCAGGGCAAAGGTCAGAATGGCTTTGAACACGCTGCCGGTTGTAAGATTTTTTTCCATGATAATTTCCCATCCTCAGCTGGCAATAGTCTAGGGTGTATCTGAAAAGTCGAAAATGTAGTCTATTTCTACAAACACAGCGGGATTTTTGCCTTAAATCCTGCTTGTGTTTGCAGGCGTCTGGATCCAGAGCCTGTTCACCTCCGCTGTTGTGCTGGTGTTCGCCGCCAGAAAGCTGACTGCCGCCATGCAGAGCGAAAAAGCATAAGCTGATTTTATTCTAACACAAGCCTCCTTACTTTGCCATCAATTTTGGATGGATTGGGAATTTAACAGAAAACCTCCGGCTGCATTGTGCGAGCAGCCGGAGGCTTTCTGTTTTAAGGCAACATCGCACAATTCCCGCCTTACGGCTTAAGCACCGCTCCGGCAGCTGCGGCACGGCATCTGCGTTGCCAAAATGCTCGATAATGTCGGGTTGCGGTACCCGCATCGTGCTTCGGGGGCAAAAGCCCCTCGCACTCTGCGACCGCTGCCCCTGCTTCGGTTCGCTGTTTCCGCCACTGGCGGCGCTCACCTTTGCAGCATCCAGTATTATCTGCGCTTTTGGCTTGGCATCTGCCGCACCTCGCTCGCCGTATCGGCACTTAGAATTATGCGGTATTGCCTTAAGATTCTCTTGGATTTCTCTCTCTTGCAACATACAGCCACAGCAGCAGGCGGGCTCCCCTTGAGGCAGGGATCCCGCCTGCTGTTTTGATGGAATAGAAACGTTTGATTTGCGGCAAAACAAAACACCGGGCGCCATATGGCACCCGGTGCTTCAGTTAAATAACCGGCGCAAGCAAACCGGTATCAGAGGAGGAGAAAACAGCAAAATTAGTTTGCGCGGTACTGGGCCGGCAGCTGGTCGAGGGTCTGCCATTTCTGCATGGCGTCTTCCAGGCTCATGCCGCCCGCAACAGCGTCGCGGCGGCAGGCGTTGACGGCCTGGATCTCTTTCATCTTTTCGCCGGTCAGGCTGTAGTTCTTCATGGCGAGCAGGGTAGCAGCCCATGCAATCATGGGGATGACGCAGAACAGAACGATAACAACCACGTTCATGCCGGGGGTGTACGGGTCGTACTGGGTGGGCAGGCTGTCAAGGCCGATAAAGCTGACGGCCACGCCGACCACGGTAGCGGACAGGCTGGAAACCAGCTTGTCAACCAGGCTGAACAGAGTGCCCATGATACCGGGGATATACTTGCCGGAGATGTAGGTCTCGTAGTCAGAGCAGTCGGCAACCATGGGGATGGGCATATCGGCAGTAGCGTAATAAGCGCCATAGCCAATGCCGAACAAAGCGATGAACAGGATGGTGTAAACGTTGATGGAAACCTTGCCGTCAGACATCAGAGACAGGGTGAAGGCATCGCCCTTGCCCCACAGGAGCAGCAGCATCAGAACGCCGATGTAGCAGATCAGCGCAACGCTGACATAGCGCATCAGGCTGGCTTTCTGGCCTTTCTTCTGGCTGGTGCGGACGGTGAGCAGGAAGAAGGGAACGCTGAACACATAGCCCAGAACCATCATGGGCAGGTACAGACCATCATAGTTGCCCATCATGCAGCCATACAGCATGCACAGAACAGTGGTGTTGGTGGCAATGGAAAGTGCCAGCTTGCAGCCTGCACCAGCCACCATCAGGCGCTGCATGGGGTTGTTGCCCTTGATGATGGCAACATACTCGGCAACCTTGATCTTTTCGGTTTTCTGGCCGCCGATGCCAAAGTACTTCGGCTGGTCCTTTTCCCAGATGCCGATAACAGCCAGGATGGTCAGGGCGATGGAGATCACGATGCCGACAGGAGCCAGGGTGCGGAAGAAACCGGCGGAAGCGTAACCGCCTTCATAGTTTTTGGCCAGGATGGGGGCAAAGAACTGCATGGCGCCCATGCCCAGCAGGGAGCCGACGGTGTTGAAGATGGTGAACAGGGGGCGCTGCTTGGGATCGTTGGTCAGAACAGTCTGGCCGGAACGGGTGCAGGAAGTCTGGAAGGTGTAGCCGATGACCCAGATGGCGTACAGGGCTACAAAGGCAACATAACGTGCCCATTCCATGGAGGCGGGGATCAGCGGGGTCAGGCCGTACAGCACCAGGATGCTGACAGCCATGATGAGGTTGCCGATGACCATAAACGGGCGGAACTTGCCGAACTTGCCGTTGGTGCGGTCCATCAGGGCACCGATGATAGGGTCGGTAATGGCGTCAAACAGGCGCATGCCGGTGACCATCACGGAGGCGAAGATCATGCTCAGGGCCAGAACCTTGCTGCCGAAAGTGGCAATGTAGGAAAGCACCAGAACATAGTACACGTTGGTAGCGCCGTTGTTAAGCGGAAACAGCATCAGCTGGTAAGGCTTGGCGCGGTTGACGCTGGCAGACGCCGCAGAGTTTTGTTCACTCATGGGGGCATTCTCCTTTCATAACAAAGACCCCCGCCCCGAAACGGGCGGGGGCATAAACGATTTAAAAGGGGGAAGATGCGGAGGCTAAGGCAATACCGCATAATTCTAAGTGCTGATACGGCGAGCGAGGTGCGGCAGATGCTAAGCCAAAAGCGCAGATAATACTGGATGCTGCAAAGGTGAGCGCCGCCAGTGGCGGAAACAGCGAACCGAAGCAGGGGCAGCGGTCGCAGAGTGCGAGGGGCTTTTGCCCCCGAAGCACGATGCGGGTACCGCAACCCGACATTATCGAGCATTTTGGCAACGCAGATGCCGTGCCGCAGCTGCCGGAGCGGTGCTTAAGCCGCAAGGCGGGAATTGTGCGGTGTTGCCCTAAACCTTACTGTTGATTCTGAGCGCTTGCAGTGTTGGCAGCCTGCTCGGCGGTCCAGGTCTTCTTGCGCTTGATGGCAACAACCAGGCGCCAGATGCACAGCACGGTCAGAACAGCCAGAACGGTGTCCAGAGCGTACAGGGCGGTCTTCCACCACGGGGTGATGACCTTCAGGCGGTCAGCGGAGGACCAGCCGTTCATAGCGTTGGAGTTGGCAACGGTGTACAGGATCTTGTGCATGGATTCGCGCATTTCGGTCACGATGTAAGCATCGTTCTCGTACTTCGGAGCCAGGGTGGTGTGGATGGTCGGGTCCGGGCTATCCCAGATATCGGAACCGGCAATCAGACCATCGGCCAGATCCATGTATTTGCTGGAACCGGAGTAGTCGGTGATGATCATGCCGCGCATGCCCAGTTCGCCGCGAAGGAAGCCAGTCAGCAGGTTATCGTAAGCGCCGCACCAGTAAGCGCCCCAGCGGTTAAAGCCGGTCATAACGCTCCAGGCGCCGCCATCGGTGATGGCCTTGTCGGCAACTTCTAGGTAGATTTCGCGGGCAGCCTGCTCGTTCAGCCAGGTGTTCACGCCGCGGCGGCTGGATTCAGAGTCGTTCAGGGCAACATGCTTCAGGTAAACGTAAACGCCCTTGGACTGGATGCCGTTGACTTCGGCAGCGCAGATGGTGCCGGCAACGAACGGATCAGAAGCATAGTACTCGAAGTTACGGCCAGAGTAAGCGGTGCGGTGCATGTTGATGCCGGGGCCATACAGACCAGAGTAACCCATGGCCAGGCAGTCTTCGCCAATGCAGCGGCCCACATCGTTGATCAGGTCAACGTTGAAGGTGGCGGCCATAACGTCTTCGGAGGTGTAGCACATAGCGGAAGCGCCGCCGGTCAGTGCTGCGGTCAGGCCCTGCGGGCCGTTTTCGTCTTTGGTACGGGTCTTGCCGATGGATTCAACAGCGGCAGTGTTGTGGAAGCCCAGGGTGATGGTGTTGACCATCTCGTTGAAGGTCAGCTGATCCAGCAGGGTATCCCACTGGGGATCGTCATAGTCGGCACCGATCATGGAAACCAGAGCCAGACCATTGTCAGCGCCCAGGGTGGGCATTTCAACGCTGTCAGCCTTGCTGCCGTCGTAACGGGTGAAAGCCAGGTGATCAGCCAGGGTCTGGGTTGCGTTCAGCACAACAGGCTGGGTGGGGAAGGTGGCAACCCAGTTGGAGCGGCTCAGCCAGGTAACTTCGCCGGGTTCGCTGCTGCTCTTGTTGGGGTCTGCTTCATCAAACAGGTTGGTGATGGCAGTGCCGTTTTCGCTGGTGGCGAAGGTGGTGCTGTCCAGAGCGGCGTTGGTCCACTTGTAGGTCAGGGCAACGTCGCCATCGGCGGTCATGCGGCCATCGGTGTTCTCAACGGTGTAGCCCTTGGCAGCCAGGATGTTGTTCACAGCGTTGTGTGCATCGGTGGCAGCGGTGAAGTAGTAGTCGCCAGCGTCAACAATATAGGTCTTGGCGTTGTTGGAATCATAGGTGCGCAGCTCACTCTTGTCAACGGTGATGTTGACAGTCTCGGAAGTGCCGGGAGCCAGGATATCGGTCTTGGCAAAGCCGCACAGCTCAGCAGAAGCCTTCTCGATGCCGTTGGCCTTGTCGTAATCGGTGTAGGGGCTCTGGAAGTACAGCTGAACGGTTTCCTTGCCGGAGTAGGTGGAACCGGTGTTGGTGACTTTCAGGGTGACATTGAAAGCATCAGCAGACTCGGTCACGTTGAAATCGCTGTACTCGAAGGTGGTGTAGCTGTCGCCATAGCCGAAGGGGAAGGCAACAGTGGTGGACCAGTTGTAGTCGCCGGCATTGCCGGTGCCCATAACAGCGTCCTCGTAGCGGGTCTCGTAGTAACGGTAATCCAGGTAGATGCCTTCCTGATACACGCTGTACATACCCTGCACATCAGGGCCATCGGTCAGCAGGTTGTAATCTGCTGCGTTGGGGTAAGCCTGGGTGTAGAAGTTGTAGATGGCGGGGTTGGCCATGTTGTCATACAGGTAGGAATCAACCAGGCTGCCGGACGGGGTAACCTCGCCAGCCAGCAGCTGGGCAACACCGTTGATGCCGGTCTGGCCCACGTCGCCGATCCACATAGCGGAATCGATGCCGTAATCCTCGCCGCAGATCTCCGGGTTCAGGAAATCCATCTCAATGGCGTTGGAAGAGTTGATCAGAACGATGATCTTCTTGAAGGTGCCGTTGTCCTTCAGGGTCTTCAGGTTCTGGAGCAGTTCCTTTTCTTCAGCGGACAGGGCCAGGTAGTTACCGTCGCCCTCCTGGCCTTTGATCCAGGAATCATTGGTGCCGTTTTCGCCACTGGGCAGGTCAGCGCCCTCGCCGCCGGAACGGGAGAACACGACGATAGCAGCATCGCCGTAGTCAGCAAAGCTGGACTCGGCGCTGGACAGCTTGCTCCAGGGAGCTTCGTTCACAGCGTACTGGGTGTTGGCTTCCAGGGTATCGGAGATGGCAGCCGGGGTGATGCGGCTGTAGTTCTTCATCATATCGTCAGAAGAATACAGATCCCACAGGGTGCTGTTGATCTGGATGCCCTGATCTTCCAGAGCCTGCTTGAAGTTGGGAGCCTTGCTGGTGTCAACGGAGCCGGAACCGGTGCCGCCGTACATCAGGTCCACGGAGCCGTGGCCGAACAGGCTGACCTTTGCGCCACTTGCCAGGGGCAGGGCGTTGTTGTCGTTCTTCAGCAGGGCTGCGCCTTCGGCTTCAACCTGTGCGCACAGCTCAGCCTCATAGGACTCGCGCTCTTCATCAGAGGTGAAATCGCTCTTGAAGTACTCAGTGTCTTCGTCGCTGTCGCCCTTGATGATCTTGTAGGTGTCGGCGTCCAGGTAGTTATTAACGGTGGTCGTATAATGGAACGCAACCGTCGTGCCTACAATGGCGCCTGCGGTCAGGACGGCGGTAACGGCGGTCAGGCCGGACCACATCCCAACTTTGGGTTTCTTACTCATTGTGTTCTCCTCCTGTTAGAAAATGCTCTATAACAAACTGTATTAAGCAAGAGCAAAATACAGAGTGTTCAAAATAGATTATACCCAGTTTGCACTCTTGGATTTGGTCTTGTGCAGCTTGTACTCCGGGTTGGGGGTATCTACATGGCGGATGACGGACTCATCGGTGCGGTCACCAGCCACGGCCTGAATGTGCAGTTCGCCGTTCAGGGGAACCTTGAAGGTGAAAACATGCTCGCCGGTCTGCTCGCCTACCTTGTTGCCGTTTACATACAGGGCAACGGTGCTCTGGTTGGAATAAACCTTTACGGTAGCGGTGCTGCCGGTGCGCTCCACAAAGCGCTTGGAGCAGATGTGCACAAAGGCTTCATCGCTCCACCATGCTTTATACAGATAGAAGCTGTCCTTCTTGGTTTTGCGGTCAAAGGTCACAAGGCCCTTGTGGTTCATGCCCGGCTCGCCGCCCTGGTCACGGGCGTCTGCAGCAAAGTCAAACATGTTCCAAACGTGGGTGGCCCACATCCAAGGGTGGCGCTTGAAGCAGCGCAGCATGTACTCATGGTACTTGGCCTGGTATTCTTCGGTGTGGTCGCCGCGGTGGGGGTGTGTGCTGTGCAGGTTGGGCATGCCCTCCGCGCCGTATTCGCTGTAGCCGAACGGGCGGTTGGGGAAGCAGAGATGGAAGAAGCCCATCCACAGGTCATTCAGGATAAAGCCCGGAACGTACCAGCCCAGGTACAGGTTCCAGCTGACCATATCGGTAATGTGGGCCGAACGGTTGAAGGGACCGCACATGGCGTAGCAGGCCAGGGTGGTCAGGCGGGTCTTGTCCATCTCATGGCACAGGTCGTTCAGCTGGCGGTGGTTATCCAGCATGTCCTTCTTGTCCTTGGTGGAGATGGTGATCTCGTTGGAAACGCCCCAGCAGACGATGCAGGGGTGGTTGTAGTTCTGGATGATCAGCTCTTTCATCTGGCTGATGGTGTTCTCGCGGCCGTTGGGCATGTGCTCACTGATGTAGGGGATCTCGGCCCAAACAACCATGCCGACCTCGTCGCACAGATCATAGAAGTACTGGTCGTGCTGATAATGAGCCAGGCGGATGGTGTTGGCACCGATCTCTTTGATCAGGGCCATGTCTTCGTCGTGCATCTCGCGGGTGATGGCATTGCCCAGGCCCTTGCGGTCCTGATGGCGGGAAACGCCGTGCAGCGGGTAAGACTTGCCGTTCAGGAAGAAGCCCTTCTTGGGGTCAACCTTGAAGCTGCGCACGCCAAAGCGGGTGGTGGTCTCATCTTCCACCGTGCCGTTCACCACAAGGCGGGCCTTGCAGCTGTACAGGTACGGATCCTTAACGCCGTTCCACAGGTGTGCGTTGAAGATGGTCAGGGTGATGTCGGGGCCTTTGCCGGTGGCAACGGTGTTGCCGGCAGCGTCCAGCAACTCAATGCTCACTTCGCCTTCGCCGTCGTGCCAGGTGGTAACCTGAACGCTGGCATCTGCGCCCTGCACAGTGGGGGTGATGCGGATGCCGGGGCCGCCGAAGTAATCCAGGGTGAAGTGGTTCTTGCTGACCACCATCAGGCTGACATCGCGGTAGATGCCGCCATAGAAGGTGAAGTCAGCTTTCTGGGGGTAAACGCGGTCGTTTTTGCTGTTGTCGACTTCCACGATCAACTCGTTTTCATCCCGCAGCAGTTCGGTGATGTTGGCGCGGAAGGTGGAGTAGCCGCCGTCGTGGTTGCAGACGGGGGAGCCGTTCAGAACCACATGGGCGCTGGCGTTGACGCCGTCAAACTGAATCCAGACCTGATGGGAGGCGGTGTTAAACTGGGGAGCAGCAAAACGGGTGCGGTAGATGCAGGTGCCGCGCCAGTAGTCATTGCCGCCGTCCTGACCGTCGCGGGCGTTCCAGGTGTGCGGCAGGTCCACCGTTGTGGTGGTGCCGTCGGGGCCGGTGAATTCCCAACCCTTCATGATTTTGGTAATTTCTCGCATGGCGCAGCCATCCTTTCTTTTTGTTGTTATTATTGTAACGAACAGCGAAAAATGTCGCAATGGGTTTTGCATAATCGGTCATTTGCGTGGAATAAACGGTTTTTGCCTGACAAAAAAATAACCCTTGCATTTGTGCAATATGTACAAATGCAAGGGCGCAAATCTTATACCTGAAATTTTGAGGGAACTTTATTGGACCGGGAAAACGGCTTTTATCGCAAAAAATCCACCGTTGGATTCGGTAGTCAAAAAACCATTGTACTTCTGGATAATGCGCTTGACGATCTTTAACTCATCGCAGGTTTCGCGGCCAGGATCCGGGCCATCGGGCACCGCGCTGATGATATTCAGAACAGCAAACCCCTGCCGCCTGCAGACCAGCAGGTCAATCATCCGCTTTTCCGGCTCCGGCAGCTTGCGGGTCAACTCAATGGCATGATCCAGTGCGTTGGCAAACAGAGCGTACAGATCGGCCGGATCCATAAAGTGCAGGCAGGTACCGTCCGCTACATTGTTGATGCTGATGTGGTGGGCTTCGCACAGCATGCTCTTTTCGGTCAGCACAACATCCAAAACCTCACTGCCGGTCTGGGTGCTGGCGTCATACTGCCGGGCGGCGGCTTCGGCTTCGTTCAGGCTCTGCTGCAGCGCGGCGTTGGGGGCCATGCGGCGCAGATCAGCGATCTGAACTTTCAGCTCATGGCATTTGCGGTTGATGATCTGTACGTTCCGCTTGGCCACCTGATACTGCTGGCGCTGGCGTTCATACAGCATGTTCAGCGAGTTCATCTCTTTTTCCATGGCCGCCTTTTTGAACAGCTCAGTCTGCAAATATAAAAGGGTGATGCAGTAGAGCTGGCAGAGTGCCAGGGGGACAACAACGAAGATAGAAGTTTCCCGTGATACTCCGGTATTGGTGACGGTCTGCATTGTTAAAAACAGCAGAACGAACATGCCGCCCAGAATAATAGCGCTGATTTGCTGGCGGGGACCGATGTGGTAGTTGCCTTCATATGGCATGGAATGGGCAACAGTTACCCGCAGCAGGCAGTACGCAGCGGCAAAAAACAGCAGTTGCAGCAGCAAAGCAGAGGGCTGATCCAATGGCAGGAATATGTTTACCTGTGCCAGGCACCAGACAAGAAGCTGCCATAACTCAAATGTCGTCAGGGCACTCAAAATTCCCCAGATGGCGCAATAATTGGCGCCGGACCAGTCCAACTGGGTGCAACTGTGGGAAGCGAAAATCATCCACATACAAAACAGAATATACGCCCCCGCCCGCAGGAACAGCGAGGAAGGCGTGTAATCCGCCCATAATAAAAATGTGGAAAGGGGAATGGAGGGAATCAGGCAAAGCAGCGCCCGCTGCCAAAAGTGCGGCGAGTGCCGGAGCGGGAGCCAGTAGGTCAGTGCTGCGCCCCAAAGCTGTATCCCACAGACAAGAAGAGAAAGAAATTGTTGGAGATTTGGCAGCATTACATGGCACCCCCAACATAGGCGGCGACCGCAGCCAGAAAGGCAGCCCGCTGGCGGCGGCTGATCTCCAGCCGGTCCTCCCCAACCTGGACCATATCGTTCTGGACCGCCCGCACATACCGCAGATTGACAAGGTAACACTGGTTGCATTTGGCAAAGTGGTAGGGGGCCAGCTGCTTTTCAGCATTTTGCAGGCTGGAACGCACGGACCATACCCCGGTGGAGGTATGGTAATGCAGCATACGGTCCCGCGTTTCCAGCCAGTAGATGTCCTCGGTGTTCAGCAGCTGCACGCCCCCAGCGGTCTGTAATGCAATCTGCCCGCCTTTGCGGCGCTGCACCCGCTGCAAAGCGCGGGCCAGCTTGGTGCTGAACTGGTAATAATTGACCGGTTTGAGCACAAAATCCAGGGCGTCGACCTCATACCCGCGAATAGCGTACTGCGCCATGTTGGTAACGAACACCAGCACCACATCCGGATCCACCGTGCGAATGCGCTCGGCAGCGTCCATGCCGCCAAGCTCCGGCATTTCAATATCCAGAAAGATGATGTCGAACCCCTTGCAATAGTTGGTTATGACCTGGGCACCGTCCGAAAAAGTGGTAACTTCCAGCATACAGTTGTTCTCGCGGCTGTATTGGTCAATCATGCTGCACAGCTGCTGCCGCATATCCGGCTGGTCATCCACCACGGCAATGCGAGGCATCGGGCGGCCCCCTTTCTGTTTGGAATCCAAAGCACCCGGCAAGCCCGGAAAACGGCTGTGCCATGCGCCTTTACTTATAATATATAAATACATTATAGTTGGCGGTGCGAAACCTTGCAAGAGAATTTTGCAGAAAACGGGGCGGTGCAGGGAATCTGGTTGTGATTTAGCGCTGCGTGTGGTATTCTGTAGGCAGCTTTTGGCGGCGGGCGGGGCAAAAAGAATGTCGGGATAAACAGGCGGAGGTTTGCTGCAGCTGCTATACCATGTATTACATATTACACCATTTGCCAGTAACTTGAGTGGAAATTTATGGAAAATGCGTAATTTGGGGACAAGATTGAAAAGAAAAAATAAAATAACGGATTACAGTAATATTGCGGCTTCAAGATGTTTGAAAGGATATGACGGGATGACAAAAATATTATTCGTTTGCCACGGCAGGATATGAACAAGTCTGAAAACCCTGATGAATCCTCGCTTTTCGGGATGTTAAGCCCCGAATTTACTACCATTTTACTACCGTAAGAAACGATTTCGCCTCAGCGACAATATTGAATACCTTCCATGGCAAAGTAAGACAAAGCGATTTTACTTTACAGCCGCAGACTTTCACAAAAAGCCTGCGGCTTTTTCTTTGCCCCAAAACAGAAAGGAGGCATCCGTGAAATGGCAGTTTTTCGGGTAGAAAAGAACAGCGGCTACACGGTCATGTCAAACCACCACCTGCGGAACCGGGCCTTGTCCCTGAAAGCCAAGGGCTTACTCTCCCAAATGCTCTCCCTGCCGGAAGATTGGGACTACACCCTGCAAGGGCTGGCCCGTATCAACCGGGAAAGCATCGACGCGATACGGCAGGCCATCCGGGAACTGGAACAGGCGGGCTACATCCAGCGTTCCAGAGAACGGGACGAGAAAGGGCGGCTGCGCGGTGCAGACTATGTGATCTTCGAGCTGCCGCAGCCCATTCCTGCATCGGTTTCACCTACATTGGAAAATCCAACGTTGGAGAATCCCACGCAGGAAAACCCTACGTTGGAAAATCCAATGCAATTAAATAAAGATAAACTAATTACAGAAAAACAAAAGAAAGAGGGATTAAATACCGATTCCATTCCTATCCATTCCCCAAACCCCTTGCCTTTGGACGAGGACGAGGCAGCGGCACCGCCGCCGGAACGGACAGGAAGCCGAAAGGAAGCGGCCTATCAAATCTACCGGGACCTGATTTTGGAGAACATCGAGTATGACACCCTCACCCAGAATCCCCGGATAGACCGGGA
>ERZ772889.2375-NODE-2375-length-14905-cov-3.424310_pt1 | contig 14905 bp, 8 predicted proteins | sample MGYA00512127_ERZ772889 | MGnify/ENA primary metagenome ERZ772889 (study PRJEB29015, sample SAMEA2737689) | human gut metagenome | biome: human gut; feature: human-associated habitat; material: faeces | place: China | collected 2012 ...
TGATAGCAGCTACAACAGCTTCGCAGCTCTGACGGCGTTTGTTGTATGCAGAAGAAGCCAGTTCATGTTTAACTACTGAGTCAATCAGTACCAGACGGTAGCCTTCCGGATTGAATGGGAAGTACTGATATTCCAGTGAACGGCAGTCCAGACGGATCAGGTGTCCTTCTTTTCCGAATACAGAAGCAAACTGGTCCATGATACCGCAATTTACACCGCAATAGTTGTGTTCTGTAGCCTGACCCACCTTAGCCAGTTCGAATTTATCGATTTTGTTGTCTCCGAACAAGTCGTTCAACGCATATGCATAAGTCGACTCCAGTGCAGCAGAAGAAGACATACCTGCTCCCAGGGGAACATCACCTGCAAAAGCAGTATTAAAGCCTTTTACATCTACTCCTCGCTTGATCATTTCACGGCAAACACCAAAGATATATCTTGCCCAGCTGGCTTTTGGAGCGTCTTCCTCGTTCAGACCAAATTCTACATAGTCTTTCAGGTCGATAGAATACGCGCATACCTTGTTGGTTCCGTTGGGTTTGATTTCTGCAATCATGCCTTTGTCTACAGCTCCCGGGAATACGAATCCGCCGTTGTAGTCGGTGTGTTCTCCGATCAGGTTAATACGTCCTGGTGATGCATATACAGATCCGGTTGTGCCATCGAAATGTTTGATGAAGCGGCTTCTTACATACTCTATATTCATAATGGTAAAAGTTTAAAAGGTTAATTTATGAGATATAAAATAAGATCCATACCAGCCTTGCTGACAAGTATGGATCTTACGGATTATTATTCTACAGGAATATCTTTATTTACATTCTTGCAACCGATCAGTGCGTAGTACAAGATGTAGGCAACAGCTGCAAGGATTACCCAGTAGCTTGCCATGTAGCTGCTGGTTACGTCGGCTACAGCACCCTGGATCAACGGAAGGATACCACCACCGCAAACCATTACCATGAAGATACCGGATGCCATGGCTGTATATTTTCCAAGTCCTTCTACTGCCAGGTTGAAGATACCTCCCCACATGATGGAAGTACACAGACCGCAGAGGATGAAGAACATGACTCCAACAGGTACGGTACACATACCGAAGCTGATGTCTGATTTGAATACCGGCATGGAGATAGTTACGTCAGTAGGAGCGAACATACCGATCAGTACGAAGATGATGGCTGTGCTGGCTACTACAGTCAACTGTGTCTTACTAGAGAACTTAGCACCCAGTGCACCACCGCAGAGACGTCCGATCATCATCAGGAACCAGTATGTACCTACGATTGAACCTGCCATTGCAGTGTTCATACCCAATCCCTGTGCACCTTCAGCAGTAGTAGAAGTAGTCAGGAACAGGTTGATGAAGTTAGGAATACCAACTTCGATACCTACATATACGAAGATTGCGATAGTACCCAGCAGGAAGTGACGGAATGACATCGGGCTGTGTTCGTCTTTTACCTGATGCTGAGCAGCAGTTTCTTTATGAGGTTCAGGAATTTCCATAACTGCCAGTACGATGAATACCACGGCGAAGATACCCATTGCGATGAACATGGCAGGGTTAGCGTCGCTGATGCGTGTATTCTGGCTGATAGTACCGATCAGATAACCTCCCAATACCGGAACGATGGTAGCAGAGATAGAGTTCAGGGCACCACCGAACTGAATCAGCTGGTTTCCAGTCTTGCCACCGCCACCCAGTGTGTTCAGCAGCGGGTTAACTACCGCATTCAGCATACACATAGAGAAACCAGAAATGAAGGCACCTGTCAGGTAAACCCAGAAAGCTGTCAGTTCTCCCGGCTGATAGCTGATCTGTCCGGAACAAACCTGGATACCTACTCCGATGAATCCTACGGCAACGGCTGCCAGGGCAGTCTTCTTATATCCGATTCTTTTCAGCATGATACCTGCCGGCAATCCCATGAATGCATATGCAATGAAGTTGGCAGCGTTACCCAACTGAGTCATCCAGTTGGCAGCCTGGAATTGCTCCTTTACAATTAACCCCAACGGGTTGGTAAGTCCTGTAACGAACGAAATCATAGCAAAAAGAGCAAACATCATTGCTATGGGCAAAAAGTAATTTTTCTTTTGAGTTGACATGATTTTAATTTAAGATTAAATGTGATTAATATGATTACTATTTATTTTTCTACGCTGAATTTGTAGACGGTAGTCTGATGATACTCGTTGCCCGGAGTCAGAACCGCTGACGGGAAATGTCCTTTGTTCGGAGTATCGGGGAAATGCTGTGCCTCGAAGCAGATGGCACTTCTGGCTGGGAAGGTAGCTCCGTGCCATCCGGCGAATCCGCTGTGCCAGTTGGCAGTATATACCTGTACTCCCGGTTCGGTAGTAAAGACATCCAGTACACGTCCGCTTTCAGGCTCGATGCAACGCGCAGCGAAGGTCAGACTGCCTTGTTCCCGTTTGTTCAATACATAGCAATGGTCGTATCCGGCTCCGTAAACCAGCTGCTGGAACGGTTCGTCGATCCGGCTGCCCACGGTATGCGGGGTACGGAAATCCATCGGAGTGCCTTCTACCTTCAGGATTTCTCCGGTAGGGATAGACACTTCGTCCATCGGAGTATAGAAATCGGCATTGATGGTTACGATGTTGTTGAGGACGGTAGGAGTCGGATTGGCCAGTCCCGCCAGACTGAAGAACGCATGGTGCGTCAGATTGACGATGGTCGTCTGGTCGGTAGTAGCCTTGTACGTCAGTACCAGTTCATTGTCGTCTGTCCACTGATAGCATACATGAACGTCCAGGTTGCCCGGGAAACCTTCTTCACCGTCGGCCGACAAGTAGTGCAGATTCAGTGTCTGCGGGTCGGGCTGTTCCGCATCCCATACGCGTGTATGGAAACCTGTAGGGCCTCCGTGAAGAGAGTTGGGGCCATTATTGATAGTCAGATTATATTCTTTTCCGTCGAGAGTGAAATTGCCTTTAGCGATACGGTTGCCATATCGTCCGACCAAAGTGCTCAGGAAAGGTTCCGGGCTGTTGATTACATGATCGATTGAATCATGTCCCTGCACCACATTGGCAAAGTTGCCGTTCTTGTCCGGAACCATGACAGCCAGTACCGCTCCTCCGTAGTTGGTTACGGCTACTTCAGCACCGTGGCAGTTGGTCAGAATGAACAGGTCTGTTTTTTTTCCTTCCACTTCTGTTTGGAAGTCAGCTCTTTTCAAGCCGCTGATATTGTTTTCATGGTAAAATGTGTTATTCATAATGCTCGAATAAAATCTTTTCATTTGTGTTTAAACTGTGCAAATAAAAAGATTTTATTCTACATACCCAAACAAATCCTTGTTTTTTATTTATGCTCCCGGCAGATTTGTCAGCAAGTCTGCTACAATAAAACTGCTGCCTCCTATGAATATGAAGTCTTCCGGTGATGCATTTTTTTTCGCTTCTTCCCAGGCCGACATGACATCGGGATAAGATTCGCCTTTCAGACCGTATCCGTTCCCGAGTTCCTTTATTTTTTCGGCCGGAAGGGCTCTTTTTACACTGGCCTGCGTGAAATAGTAGACGGCGTCCTTGGGAAGCATTTTCAATACCCCGCTAATGTCCTTGTCGTTCACCATGCCGATGACGATGTGCAGCTGGCGGTACGTCTGATGCTTCAGTTGTTCTACGATGTACTGTATGCCTCCTACGTTATGTCCCGTATCACAGAACGTACGGGGACTGTCCGACAACTTTTGCCAGCGTCCCTGCAGTCCGGTCAGGCTGCATACGTGTGCGAATCCGTTCCGGATGTCCTTCTCCTCAATCTGATAGCCCGAAGCCCGGAGGCACCGCAGGGCCGAGAGCAGCGTATTGGTATTCTTGACCTGATACCATCCGCCCAGTTCTCCCTGTATCTTTCCGAACACTTCGGTATCGTATGCAAAGCCTCCGGTGGGCAGGGGAGTGGCTGTTTTCAGCAGCTGCTCGTCTTCGGCGAACACAATAGGGGCATTCACCCTCTCTGCCTGCTCCTGAAATACGGGGCGGGTTTCCTCATTCGTCTCGCCGATGACCACAGGCACTCCGGCTTTGATGATTCCTGCTTTCTCATGGGCGATTTTTCCCAACGTGTTTCCCAGGAACTGTACGTGGTCGAAACTGATGTTGGTGATGATGCTCAAGTCGGGATGTATGATATTGGTGCAGTCCAGTCTGCCGCCCAATCCCACTTCAATCACAGCCACGTCTACCTTCTGGGCTGCAAAATACGTAAAAGCCATAGCGGTAGTCAGTTCGAAGAAAGAAGGATGAAGGGGTTCGAAGAAAGTCCGGTGCTTCTCTACGAAGTCGATGACGTATTGCTGTTCTACCGGTGTCCCATTCACCCGTATGCGTTCCCTGAAGTCGGCCAGATGAGGCGATGTGTACAGGCCTACCCGATATCCTGCCGACTGCAGGATGGCAGCCAGCGTATGCGAGCAAGATCCCTTGCCGTTGGTTCCGGCGATATGAATACTTTTGAATTGAGTGTGCGGATGATTGAAATAGGCATCGAGGGCCTCAGTGTTGTCCAGTCCTTCCTTGTAAGCCTCTTTCCCGATGTGCTGGAACAAAGGCGCGCTGTTGAACAAGTAGGTAATAGTCTCTTGATAGTTCATTGTTTTTGCAAGATTTAAAAACGGTGCAAAGATAGTGAAATTCATCCGTAACGGGTGATTTTAGGAAGAATAATATGAGCAGATGGATGTTCAGGAAGATACGGTGGGAAATCTTTATATATAATGCTTACAAGTAAAAAGCCCGGTCATCTCAAAATGACCGGGCCCGTTAAAAGCATCAGACAATTTTATTAATTTACACAGATATTGGCAGTTTTCCATTTATATGTATCAGAACATCTGACATTCAATACCTGATTGCCTACCTGCACACGGAAATCTCCCTTCTCAAGTATCCACTTTCCGTCAGCACCTACAAAAGCAAGATCACTGCCTTTTATAGTCAGAGTGACAGTTTGGGTTTCACCCGGCTGTAAATCTACTTTCTTAAATGCGCGCAGTCTGCGGTTCTCAGGTGTGAGCGATGCGACCAGATCGCTGCTGAACAGCATTACAACTTCTTTACCTGCAACCTTTCCGGTATTTGTCACGTCTATGGTAAATTCCAGTTTATCATCTGCTGTAAAAGTATCTTTGTTCACACGCAGATTCTTGTAGTCGAAAGTGGTGTAACTCAAGCCGTAACCGAATGGCCATTGAACAGAAATAACCGCATCATAATCGTACGCACCTTCCATCTTATCCATTTCCTCACTTACACGATAATCGTATGTCGTAAGTTCGGCTTGGTTTCTTGGATACGTATATGGCATCCTGGCACTTGGATTGGCATCACCGGCAAGGATATTGGCCAATGCATCTCCACCATAATTACCCGGCAACAAGATATTTATTATACCGTCCGCCAAAGGTTCAATGTCACTTATAATACGCGGCCGACCACCATTGATTACAAGAATCATAGGCTTGCCTGTCGTAGCAAGAGCTTTAATAAGGTTACGCTGGTTCTCAGAGATAGCAAGGTCTGCCAGATTTCCGGGAGTCTCGCAATATGAATTCTCACCTATACATGCAATGATGACATCTGCATTCTTCGCAGCAGCTACAGCCTTTTCTATTTCAGGAGTATTTTCTTCATAATATGCACCTTCGGCCACGTATGTGACACCCTGTTCAAGAGTTACCATATCGGCACCGAACTTGTTGCTCACCGCTTCATAGATAGTATTGTACTTACCTGCAAAACGGTCGGCAAGGTGTCCTTGCCAGGTATAGCTCCATCCACCGTTAAGGCATCTCATGGAGTTTGCATTAGGACCGGTCACAAGAATTTTCTTGCCTTTTGACAAGGGCAGTATGTGGTTCTTGTTTTTCAGCAACACCTCCGATTCTTCGGCTGCTTTAAGTGCGATAGCGGCATGTTCCTTGCTGCCGAATTTAGGATAATCCTTATAGTCGGTATTCGGTTTCTCAAAAAGTCCCAAACGGTATTTCAGGCGGAGGATACGGCGTACGGCATCGTCGATACGGCTCATAGGCACCCTGCCTTCTTCCACCAGCTCCTTCAGCAATGTACAGAAATCAAGGTCATAAGGCTCCATGGCCATATCGATACCCGCATTGATGGCAATTTCAATAGCTTCCTTTTTGTCGGCTGCTATTTTTTCACGAGTATACAGGTTATTGATATCCGCCCAGTCGGTAATCAGCATTCCGTCCCATTCCATATCTTCTTTAAGCCATTCTGTGAGTAACTGCCTGTTGGCATGCACAGGCACCCCATTAATAGAGGCACTGTTCACCATTATTGTCAGTGCACCGGTTTCGACACAAGCCTTGAACGGAGCAAAGCATTTTTCCCTCAGTTCAGCTTCTGAAATATATGCCGGAGTTCGGTCCTTGCCAGTACGGGACATGCTGTAACCGAGGTAATGTTTGACAGAAGCTGCAACCCGGTCTTCAGAAATATGATTAGGATCATCTCCTTGAAAACCACGAACAGCCTCGCTGCCCATTATGGCATTGACCAGACAATCCTCCCCATAGTTTTCCCAAACGCGCGACCAGCGAGGATCTCTTGCCATATCTACCGTCGGTGAATAAGTCCAGGGACAGTTGCTTGCCCGTGTCTCGTAGGCAGTTATGACAGCCGACTCGTATGTGAGTTCAGGATTAAAGGATGCCCCAAGGTTGATATTCTGCGGGAAAAGTGTTCCGTCAAGAGTATAAGTGGTTCCATGATTCTGGTCCAAGCCGTAAATACAAGGAATACCTATTTCCTTCATGGATATTTCCTGAATATAACCGATGATTTCTTTCCATTTTTCACGGCTTTGAGCAACCGGTCCCGGAGCATTCAACACTGATCCTACCTTGTACTTTCCGATTGCATTTCTTACTTTTTCCTTATCCAGCTTGAACTCTCCGTCCACCACATTGCCAAGAACATCTATTGACAGTTCTGTCATCTGTCCGACCTTTTCATCCAACGTCATTCCCGCCAAAGTAGCCTCTACCTTCTTCTCTATTTCTGTATCTTTCGTCAAAGTGACAGGGTTTGCTGCCTGTACGAAGCAGGCAGCATTTCCGATAATTGACGATACCAATAATACTTTTCTTAAATTCATGTTTCTCAATTATTTTTAAAGGAAAATAAATTATTCTTCATAAGTGATTTTATCCACATAATATCCGAAGCCGACACAAAGGAATCCATCTTGTGAGTTTAACAGGTCAAGTATTTCTTGCGACAGTATGATGTCACTGACCCCGTCGGCATAGACTTCAAACTCAGGATACCCGGGAAGCTCGTTCCACCATCCGGAAGCGAATCTGATTTTATGATAGCTATCATCAGATTTAATGGAATAATATACCTTTAGTTTTGTTCCTGCAGGCAAACTCTTTACATCATTTTGTACTGCATCAAACAACCTGTTAGGGTCACCTTCGGGCAAATCCCATGATACATAGTGATGTCCTTTCCATAATTCAACCTCCAGTGGAGAATCTTTTACCGTAACCGCAAGTTCAGTCTTTATCTCTCCATCAATATAGAAATTCACATTTTCTCCGGATTCTGTCATACCTGTCAGTACGTAATCTCCGTCTGCAATTGCAGGTGACATGAATGTAAGACGGGTGGAATACTGTTCAACGAAGGTAGTGATTGTATTTCCTCCCAATGACAGCGAAGCGACCTTGTCAAGATTCAAGCCGGTAATAGTCCATTCAGCATCAGGACGCTTGTTCTCGGGTCCTGCAGTCACCAGTGCCCGGGAAGTAACTTCCATGGTATTGGCACCGTATCTATTGCCTTCCGCATCGATAAATGCCACACGATATTCACCGTCAGCCAATTCTGAAGGAATTTTAAACTCAATATAACCTTCTGATTCCACATAGGTGATATCATCGATTTCCACTTCCTGATCGGCTTCAGATCCGGCAACATTTATCTGCTTTAATGCCACTTTTGCAACCTTCTCAAGATTTGTTCCGCTAAGACGTGCCCATTTCCCGGTGGCAACCATGCGCTCTGATAGTACTTCTTCGCTCTGGGGATCTTCCGCCAGAGCTTTTATTTTTACAAGCCCTTCACGGAAAGTTGTCTTTCCTGCAGGGGTTGAGACATCAACCCTAAGATGATAAACACCGGCATCCAGATTCATCTCCAACGTCTTTTCTGTTCCGACTTCTTCACCGTCGAGAGTCCAGACCACAGAAGTGAAATCAGCAGGTGTAGTTGTTACCGTTATGGAGAACAACACATCCCGGTCTATTTCAGAAATAGTTCCCAGTCCACCATTAGCGTCACGCTCGGGAAATGTAGGAGCTATGATACGGGGCTCGTCGTCTGCTGTTGCAGTAGAAAACGGCTCTTCTTCACTACAGGATGTAAAAGAGAAACCTGCACCGAGCAATATAAATAAGATCCAATATATTCTTTTCATTTTAATACGAAGTTTAAGTTATTCTTTATCCCACCATACAGGAATATTCCAACTGTTAGTTCCCCCCATACGGTCTAATGCTTCCTGATAACCTTCCTTATTGTAAGAAGATTCAAGTATCGGGTAGCACAAACGTACAGGAATGTCGTATCCCCCGGTCAGCTTATCTGCCGCATAACCATATTCAGCAGGAGATTTCAGCTTGGGATATCCTGAACGACGAATGTTAGCCCAACATTCTGACAGATTATGGAAGTGAAGAATCCAGGCCTGAGTATTTATTGCTTCTTTCTTGCCTTCGTCACTGAGAGCAGAAATAGGGTGATTGGTGATATAATCGTTTATATCCTGGTTGTCGATTTCGCAATCATAGTTGTCAACCAGAAACGCCATCGAAGCCCTGACTCCATTTTCGTAATGCTGTTCAACGGATGCAGCCCCTACGTTCCATCCTTTAAGTTTAGCCTCTGCCAATAGAAACTCCACTTCAGCGTATGTCATGACGACACCCGGATTGTCGGATTTCAGGAAATTCTGAGCCAGTTTAGGACGGGTAGCATCCTGCAGCCACGGATTTGAGTAATTTGCATTGTCAGGATACTTTTCTTTAAGGTCCTCTATGATTTCACTCCAATATCCATTATCCGGCCATGGCTCATACCAGAATTCACCCGGTTTCGAAGGATTGAACTGTGCACCCAGTGCCAGCATCTCGTCTGTCAGGTCAATGCGGTTATTCGGATTTGACTGAGTCAGTCCCTTGTCGAAATAACAACGGGTAAGTACAAAAGTACGAGGGTCGTCATTATCCTTCAAGGTATTGAAGAACGTAGAACAGATATAAGTCTGATTGTTTGCTGGGTCATTGCCAAAATACAATTGTGACAAAGCATTGCGTCTGTAATCAGTATATGCTTCCTGGCCGAAATTGAACGTAAGCTCCATGTATTCAATCAATGCGTCATCGTCGGCACTGGTCATAAAGCCGGCAGGATCCGTAAATGCCTTTTCGAACTCTTCCTGTGCCTTCTGTGGGGCAACATCAGAGATACGCATGGCAAAACGCATCCGAAGAGAATTTGCAAGCTTTCTCCACTTACTTATATCTCCGTTAAATATCACATCACCGGTGATTTCATCTTTCTTGTCGTCCAAAGCGGCAGCGGCATCAGTCAACTCTGTAAAGAAACTGTTGTAGATTTCCTCCTGTGTATCATACCGTGGACTTGTTATACCGCTGATAAAGCCTCTGGCTGCCTCTGAGTATGGAGCATCCCCGTATGTATCTGTGATGATAGACATAAGATATACTTTGTAAATCACTGCGGCTGCATGTATATTCACTTTGCTCTCGTCGCCCTCTGTCTTTACCTCAGCATCTACAAGATTCTTGATACCCGTGGTATAAAGGTTGGTCCAAAAACGATTCATTTCGTTATTGTCAATTTTGTGCTGACCCCCGTAGTTTGTGGTATTCCAGCATCCCATAAGCTGCTGCGTGAAAGCACCTATATAGCTTCGGTATATTTCTATCATACCAAGGTCGCCGTATGTCTGCAGTTCGGCAAAAGTCAACTGTGAATTAGGATCAATCTTTTCAGCTTTCGACGGATCTGTATTCATGTCGTTCATGTATTCATCACTGCAGGCAGTAAAAGCAAGTGCTAATGCCAGGCACATTGCTGTTTTTATATATGATTTGTAACGTTTCATTGTGTATTTCATTTTGAAATGATTCAGGATTAATTAGAATTTCACGTTGACATTGAAACCATAGCTTTTACGTGAAGGCAATGAGCCGTATTCCATACCCATGCCTGTAGTATTGTTATAGTTTGAATCAGGATCGATATTAGGAATATTTTTCCAAACGATAAACGGATTACGTGCAACGAAAGACACTGTCAATCCTTTCACCTTATTCTTCAACCATGCTTTAGGGAATGAATAGCTCAATGTGATTTCACGACATTTGATATACGAGTTGTCATAGACAAACATTGACGGTGCATAGCGGCTGATATTCATCCAATAGTCCTCAGGGTTTACGTAAATGTCATTAGGACGATATGTTCCGTCACCATTGTCTATTACACCAGGAGCAATGAAACCGCCGGTAGGTGTCCAGTTTGCTTCACTGATACCAAGTGCCTTGCGCTGTTCTTCTGATTTATACCATTCTTCGCGTCCTTCCAATGTTTCCAGTGCCTTACCGGATTCGTATGCGGCACGGGCAGACATTGAATACAAATCGGCGCCGACCTTAATATCGAATACCGCAGCAAGAGAGAGGTTCTTGTAGGTGAAGTTCGTTATCACACCACCTGTCCAATCCCATGAAGCGTTACCCAGAATATGATTGCTGTTGTCGTATTGTGGCAGGCCGGTGCTTGGATCAATCAATATGTCACCATTTTCATTGCGCTTGAAATCAGGACCAATGATGGAACCGAAATTTTCTCCCACTACGGCTGCTACCTGTACATCCTGCCATGTAGCCTTTTCCAGCTCGAACAGGTCGATACCGTCAACCAGTTCCTTAACCTTGTTATTGTTCTTGGAGAAGTTGAAGTTCAAATCCCATGAAAAGTCCTTTGTCTGGATAGGACGAGTGTTCAAGGCTATTTCAATACCGCTGTTCTGGATTTCTCCAGCATTAATCATGCGGTATGTATAACCGGAAGCCCATGAACTTGCCATCGCCATAATCTGGTTTCTACTAGTCTGATTATAATATGTAAAATCCAGACCAATGCGGCTGTTCAGGAATTTCAATTCCAGTCCCATTTCGTAAGAATTGGTTCTTGTCGGTTTTAAATCCCGATTCGGAATCGTACTGTTGCTGATAGAACCTAAAGTATATCCGGGATAAGTGAATTTAGATTTCGTATATACCAGTCCCAGCTGATAAGGATCTGTATCGCTGCCCACCTGTGCCCAAGAAACACGGAGTTTGCCGTAGGGCAGAAGCTGGTGATTCTTGATAAGTTCAGAGAATACAAAACTGCCGGAGAATGAAGGATAGATATATGTATTGTTATTCAGCGGCAATGTAGAAGACCGGTCGCCGCGCAATGTCGCATCAAGATATACCAGGTGTCTCCATCCTACATTTACGGCACCATAAATAGAATTTATCTGCTTCTTGTAGTAATTCTGTTCCACACTTGTTTCGTTGAAGCTCATCAGCGCCACAGTCTCACGTATCTTCATGTCCTGAGCCGTAGTGATTGTCGTTTCATTGTTCACCTTATATAAATTGGCACCCAATGTCGCATTAAAATCGAAATCCCCCCAGGAATTGTTGTACAAAGCCAACATCTCGAAGTTGTACATACGGTTCCTGAAATTGCTTATCTGCAGCCTGCCGGCCTCATAACCAGGAGTGGTAGGAGCCTTGAAATCCTCAAACTTATACCAGTTGAACTCGGCTCCGACAGTACCCTGAAGTTTAAAATGGTCCGTAACGTTCCATATCGCCTTACCATTGAAACGGAACTGGTCTTTATCCGACTGGTTCGAGTTTTTGTAGACATCCCAGTAAGGATTTACATTGTATGGATCCAAACCATTCCAATTGGCGTATTCACCGTTCTCATCCTGGTATGTCTTCAGCCATTCCTGGTCGTACGTAGTAGCCAGAGTCATCAGGTTCTTACCGACATTACCTTTGCTGTCGCCGAGTGCCGGACGGTTCTTTACTGATTCGCGTGTATAGTTTGTACTGAAATCCAGATCGACCTTTCCCATACTCGTATTGGCACGCAGGTTGAAGATGTTACGGCTCATATTGGTATTCGGAACGATATCCTTATTACGCATGTCGGTGTAAGTGAAACGTACTCCCGACTTCCCATGGCTTGAGCTTAACGTCAATGTATTGGTTGCAGTCAAGCCTGTACGGAAGAAACCTGAAACATTATCAGGAATTATCAGATACGGACGCGAGACGCCATCAAAGTAATCCAGCATATTTGAACCGTCGGCCTTGGGACCCCAGCTCTTATTGGTGTTCGCAACCGCATTTATACTGTAAGTGCCGTCACTGCCCATACCATATATCTGCTGGACTTCGTTCCATTTGGCAAGTTGAGTCTCGAATGTCAGCGTACCATTATATTCAATGCTCATACGTTCCCCATCCTTACCACTTGCTTTCTTGGTCGTGATAAGAATTACACCGTGGCTGGCGCGGCTGCCATACAAAGCTGAGGCTGCAGGACCTTTAAGGACAGACATGTTCTCGATATCATCAGGGTTAATGCTTGAAATACCGTCCCCCAGGTCATAACCTCCTTCCGTACCGGCACTACCGTAGTTCGTATTATCCAAAGGTACTCCATCAATGACATACAAAGGCTGGTTGTTGCCGGTCATTTCGGTATTACCACGCAAAAGTACACGCGTAGAACCTGAAGGGCCACCTGCAGTCTGACTGACAACCAGACCGGGTACACGACCGGCCATAGAGTTAATCACATTGGTTTCCTTAGCTTTTGTCAAAGTCTCTCCTTTAACTTCATCAACCCCATAGCCAAGTGCCTTTCGTTCGCGCTTGATACCCAATGCGGTAACGACGACCTCATTCAACACCTTGCTGTCTTCCTCGAGGGTGATATTCAGTGGACCAGTACCCACTTTTACTTCTTTTGTTTTGTAGCCTACAAAACTTATAACCAGCGTAGCATTCGGTTGCACATTCAAGACAAAGTTACCTTCCATATCGGTAATGGTTCCGTTGGTTGTACCTTTTTCTACAATCGAAGCACCGATGATAGCTCCCGCAGCATCTTTGACATTACCTGACACTTGCCGGTTCTGTTGCATTACGGTAAGATGGGTTTCCGTAACCCCGGCATTCAACTGCGGCATTCCTCCAAAAAGGGACAGAGACAATGTACCGCAATACAATGTGTACTTGTAGTTTAATCTTCTCATAAGTTTTTAATAAGTAATAGTATTAAGATTAATTGTATATTTTCACCCAATCGATGAACATCTGGGCCTTTTCTCCATCTTTCAAAGCTGTGATTTGTGCCGGATCTGTTATACCTGGGAAGTCGCCACCTACAGCCAAATTGAACAAAAAGTAAAATTTGTCGTTAAAGTATTCAAAACGGCCACTGTCCGGTCCGATATGAAAGGTCTTGATCAGGATGTCATCAACCTTTACGATAAGTTCGTTTTCATTCCACTCCAGGGAATATACATGATAGTTGCCATCCTGAAGACTTTTTTCCAGGGTCTTGGTCTGGAAAATCTGTTCATGGCCTTCTACATCCGGACCATAATGAATTGCGGAATTTATGTATGTTTCTGTCGTATTATTGGCTATACCGGCTTTTTCTCCCATTTCCATAATATCGATTTCGCCACAGGCAGGCCATTCCTTGTCGTTGTCTCCCATCATCCAGAATGCCGGCCATAATCCATTGGCCGTTTTGGGAAGTTTTATGCTTGATTCTACTTTACCATACTGAAAACTTTTCTTGCCTTTGCTGTTTACACGACCGGAATAAAATTTGTCACCTTCTCTCTTGGCCGTCAAAACCAGTACTGTCTTATCACCGTCTTTCCCTACACTGACACAGTCTTCGATATATTCCTGAAGTTCATTGTTCACCCAACCAGGCTCGTGGGTTTCTTTGGTCCAGACAGAATTATCAAATGTGTTGAAATCCTCTGTAAATACAAGTTTCCATTGTTTGGAGGATTCATCTTCATCCGGCTGTTCCGGTTTCTCCTCCTGTCCGTCATTATCATCTTTGATTTCCTCTTCCGGATTGTCAGGCTTCACCGGTTCATTGTTCGTAGAACACGATTGCAGATTCATTCCAAAAAAGAATAATAGAAATAAGATTGCTGTTTTCATTACCGATAGTTTTTTGGTTAAACATTATGTATTTTCACTTCCTTTTTCTGTTAACAAAAGATTATATTCAGCTTGCTAAGCTGTCAGCAAAATTGGGTATAATCCTGTTTTTGAGGGTTTGAATGCTGACAGAAAAGGGTTGAAATCTATCATTTTTGCTTTTTAACCAAGCATACAGATGAAAAACGGGCTGACCCATCAACAATGCTCATAATGAGACATTATTGATGGGTCAGCCCGTAATATCGGTACAGAACTGTCTGTTAATTTTGTTCCATAAACTTGCTGGGTGATATGCCAAACTGTTTCTTGAACAATATACTGAAATATTTAGCATTCACAAATCCGGTCTCTGCGGCTACATCAGTCACAGGTTTTCCTTGTTTCAACAATTCTGCTGCTCTCTGGAGGCGGATCAGACGGATGAAGTCCTGTGGAGCCTTGCCCGTCAGCGATTTCAGACGGTTGTAAAATAAGGTACGGCTCATGGCCATTTCCTGACACAATTGATTAATATTAAATTCTTCATCCTCCATATTGTCGATGAC
>ERZ772889.2431-NODE-2431-length-14633-cov-3.557278_pt1 | contig 14633 bp, 9 predicted proteins | sample MGYA00512127_ERZ772889 | MGnify/ENA primary metagenome ERZ772889 (study PRJEB29015, sample SAMEA2737689) | human gut metagenome | biome: human gut; feature: human-associated habitat; material: faeces | place: China | collected 2012 ...
TAGAATAAACAGTATACAGGAAAGGACAAACATTCTTATAAATAATATCTTTGTTTTCATAAAATCATTCTATTAATCTTCATATCGTTTGGATATTATTAATACAGCATAAACTTCTCCACTAGAATCCATAAATGACAATTCCATATCCTTTTCACCATTTACATCGGGACCAATTCCATGAATAGTCACATCCACAAAAGGTTCTTCTTTTTCTATGCCATTCCATTTATAGCCATCTATGAAATTGACAGCCATTAAATAATGTGTCATTGTGATTCCTTTTGGAGCAATTATTAAAGGATCAAAACTAATTCCCAACGGCAATGATGCAATCCATACATTCTTCGTACCATATTTCTCCATCGCTTGCTCTTCTCCAACATTATCTGCATAAGAAGTTAATGTCACATTGGTCAATGCTCCACCATCACCATTCTTCAACACAAATCCCATAGAAGCACTCGCATCTTCCGCTTGCAGCACATTAGCTATAATATTTTCATCATAGGCTTGCGGAATACCCGTTTTAAGCAAAACAAGATCGGACAATTGGTCCTTAATTTCAGCATATACACTATTAGGAAATGCTAAGACATAGGCATTTCTTTTTTCCGAAGAATTCCGGCTTACGGCTATTTTGAGACTCCCTTTTTTATCATTATCTACCCAAAGCCAACGATCAGAACCACCTTCTATTATTTTATAGGTGTATTCATACTCCCACATCATATTCCGTTCTTCCAGATATTCTACACAAACCAAAGTATATTCATCATTCTTAGCCATTACCGTCACAGGAACTCCTTCCGAATCATAGCTATCATTCCCTACAGTATAACTTTCTCCATCAGCCGAAGCCTCTATATTACCTGTCAGAGTACCAATAATCCTATCAGCAGGGATGCCTTCATACTTCACAGGAACTTTTGCAATGGCTCCACTTCTACTTTCAGTTGTCAAAAAGCCGGTAATTTCATTCTTTTTATATTGCGTTATCATCTGCGGGGTCATCTTGACATTATCTCCTGCCCTACCGGATATAACTTCGCTACTGCGATTGAACTCCATCCATTCAGGTTTATCTTTCAACACCCAATCTTCATTGGCATCCAACACTAATATGTCAGTTCCATCGAAATTGATCACAAAGGGATTTTCCTCTGTATACATTACAGATTTATCCGCATTGAAAGCCCGAACTTCATAACCAATAGACAGACGCGTTACTTCTGCTATTACCTGCCGACTTCCCGCCATCGTCATTGTCAGTTCCGCCTTATAGGATTTCATCAGTTCCGTAGCATCATCACTAATATGAATGGTGACAGTCTGTTCGCCAGCACCACCTGAACAAGTGAAGGTCTGTTCACCCTCCTGTTCAAAATAGCACCACAACGACGAAGAAGTCAATATCCAGTTATCAATAGCTTTAAAAGTCAGCGTCTTGACATCCCCGACTTCACATTCTATTTTCTGTAAATCCGGGAACACAGGTGTTGCAGTCTCATCATCATCACTACAAGCAGACGTGAAGAGACAGAACATCAACACAATCAATTGCAAATAATATTTTATTATATCTTTCATATTTATTTCCGATTATAGTTTAGAGTCCTTCCTCTTTTTTATACTGCTCCGCTTCTTCATCACTAATCCACTCCAAAATATTCACATAAGTACCTACCGTACCTTTACCCACCACATAAATAGTGCTATATAAGAATACAAATTTCTGGCATACATTATAATAAGAATCGTACGCAACAGGCTGAGTACACATCAGCTTTCCATTACCGTAAATGGTTCCGAAGGCTTCTGCCGTACTACCTATAATTTGTTCATCAAACTCTACAAATGGTTTTAACGGATCGGAAGGATCATACTTAATTTTAAGATCATAATTCTTATAGAAGAAATCATGTAATATGATAGTATTATCTTCAGCCTTGTCTCTTTCCGCTTGTAATAATCGATGTTCTGTATTCGTCATATATGCACTAAAGAAAGAAGAAGTCAATAGACAATAGCCTTCAAATGTACTAAGTTCGAAAGGACATGCTTTTTGCATTTGAACACGAGTACGTGTACCGTACAAATCCCATATATTTTCATCTTTCGCAAGCAAATTGAACGTAACCGACAAAGAATCCGTTTTATCAATGTTCTCATAAATACCCTTCATCCGAAACTTTGCTACCCGTTCCCCTGCTTTAATGGTTACCGTATTTGATTCAACCACATATTGCTTTTTTTCAATTGCATTACTAGCCTTATCGTCTACTTCTACGCCAAAAGAACGGTCATAATCGCATATATTTGTAGCTACTACCGGAATTTCAAACCATTTCTCGCTGTCCTGCACCGGATACATAGATAATGTATCGGAGAACATCACGTAGTCGGAACCGCTGTAAGTCGTTCGGGAGAGATCATTACATCCCCAGAATCCGACAGCCAGCGTTATCAGTGCTACTATTCCTGTTATTAATAGTTTCATTGTTTCTCTATATTATCTTTATACATTATTTATTGCTTTCATTAGGCATTAAATCCACACCTGGAGCATCCAACTCATGTTGCGGGATAGGCCATACAAAACGCGGATCGTCTTTCTCCAACTTCAGCGTATTGCCCGGAGAGACAGTCGAGGTTTGTTCTTTACGTTCAAATCCCTCATGCCAACGTTTCAAGTCATTAAGGCGGAAACCTTCCATAAAGAGTTCTTTCATACGTTCTTCACTGACAGTCTTAAACCAGTTCTCTTCTGTTAGTGTGGTAGAACCACCGTAGGAAGAATAACGAGCCATACGTAAAGTAGAAATATCAATTCCGGCTTTTCCATAATAAGCTGTTCCCATCCGGCAATAAGCCTCTGCACGAATTAAATATTGCTCTGCCAACCGAAACGGCTTCGGCATGGAAACACATAATACTCTTTGGCTTATAAAATCCTGATTACCCATATATTTGATCAAAAGCGGCCAGGTTAACGCATGGGAGAAGCCGGTTGTTACCGAACCAAAATAGGCATTGTAGCGTAAATCAGCATTAGCATAGGCATCCAATACCCATTTAGCCGGTACATAATCCGGTTTATAAGATGTATAATCATAATTGAGGAATACGGTACCCAATGCGCCTCCATAGGAATTTACCTCAAACATTACTTTCCAGATGATTTCAGTAGAATTATCATACTGCCACATATACGCAAAATCATTGTAAGTAACCGAATAACTGTTCTTTGTAGCATCAGCTAATGCATACTTCTTACTATCTATCACTTTAGTGGCATACTCAACGGCCTTCTCCCACTTCTGCATATACAGGTACATACGAGCATACAAAGCATTGACTGTACCAACCGTGAAATATGCAGAATTATAGATAACCGCAGTATCATCATCATCCGCAGCCAGATATTCGGCAGCTTTAGCCAAATCATCCAAAACAAACTGATAGGAATCTTTTAAAGAAGCACGTTTTACAGGTCCCGGATTAACGTAACTGGACTGTAATACAACTCCCAGTTCATTGGCAGCCTCTTCATCACTGTCATAAGCTTTACAGAAACACTTCAGCAGTTCCGAATAAGCCAGCGCACGGGCAAAATAAATATGTCCCTTGTAGTTATCCAACTTATCCAGTTGTTCGTCATCGGAAGTAGCCGCTTCTACGGCAGCCATGTTATCAAGAACGAAATTACAACGTCCGATAACGGCATACAAACCACCATACACATATTCCACCTGTTTATTGATAGCTAATATCTCATTACGCCATACATCACCATAGACATTCGTATATCCTTTAACAGCGTACACCTGATCTGCCTGAATATCAGGCAACAAGGTCAAGTAACCGCTATATAGGCTGCTGTTTTTAAACTGCGCATAAATACCGATCAAAGCTTGACGCACATCGCTCACTGTTTTAATAGCATCATCTTGCGGAATAGCATCTTGCGGATATTTGTCAAGACAGGAAGATGCCGAAAGCAATACCGCAACCAAAGCTATATATAATTTTATTTTTCTTATCATCACTGATTTATTTTAGAATGAAACTTCCAGTCCGAATGTGAACTGACGTGACATCGGATATTGGGCCTTATACACATTGGACGTAGACTCCGGATCCATACCCGTGAAATTTGTAAATGTCAACAAATTCTGTCCCTGCGCATAAATACGGGCACTATTCAAAAAGCTAGTCCGCTTCAACCATTTCTGTGGGAACGTATAGCTGAGCATCAAATTCTTTAGACGCAGGAAAGATGCATCTTCAAGGAATCGTGAATCCAGTTGGGGAGTTACTCCATAACGGGGAATATCAGTCACATCTCCCGGTTTTTTCCATCGGTCGTAAAGCATACGTTTTGACTGGTTATAGGCACTGAACAGTCCGTTACTCTCCTGAAAGACTCTGTCGTTGTTAAGCATCCAGCGATCAGCCACCCATGTGAACTGTGCGGAAAGTGAAAATCCCTTCCAGGAAAGTGTAGTACCAAAACCACCTTGCCAGGGAGCTTCATGTGTTTTGCCCAGCATCACCTTGTCGCTTTCATTATATTCCATAGTAATTTCACCGTCTTTGGTATACCATAAAGCATCTCCATTAATCGGATTAACTCCCGCATAACGGTTCAGATAAAATTCTCCTAACGGATGACCTACCGCAACCATTCTACCAGTATCAGAGGCTACATATTCTGTTATCCCATTATAAAGCTCGGTTATCTCATTTTTATTATATGAAACATTGGCGTTCACATTCCATGTAAAGTCTTTGATGCGGAGTACATCTGCGCCGACATTAATTTCTACACCACGATTCCGCATGGCTCCCACATTATCCCAACGGGTCCCAAAACCGGTAGATGTATAAGAAATAGGAACCGCCATCAACATATTGGTCGTTTTCTTATTATAAAACTCCACATCCAAATTGATACGATCAATAAAACCTAAATGCAACGCCACATTAGTAGCCCATGTAGACTCCCAACTCAATTCTTCATTTCCTAACTGGGAAATTGCAATACCTGATTCGTTATCATACTTATATCCACCGGAAACTAAAGCCAGATGCTCATAGTTATTAATAGAAGAATTACCGGATGTACCTGTATTAACCGCAATTTGCGCATTAGTAAGCCAATCATATTTTTGCATGAACTTCTCCTTACGAAGGTTCCACATAAAACCGACTGACCAGAAAGCTCCCCAATGGTTATCGGTACCAAAACGTGAAGATCCATCCCCACGAATCGAGAAATCAGCATAGTAACGGTCATCATAATTGTATTCGCCCCGGGCAAAGAAAGAGAGAAAAGAATATTCTGTGACAGGATCTGACCATGATGAAGCAGTTGAGCCTGAAGCTAAGTTTGTCAAAATATCATTTGTCTGTCCCCGAGTAGTTAACTGGAAACCTTCATAATGATAGTTTTCACCTTCCTGACCAACCATAAAATTGAATGAATGAACATCATTCAACATAAAACGGTAGTTTGCCGTATTTGTAATCATCAGGTTAAGCATATCAAACGAGCTACGCTGCGCACCTCCATAATTATTATTTGGCTTGTAACTGGGGAAACTTTGATAAAAAGAGGTAGTATGACCATAATCAGCACTTAGCTGTGAACGGATTGTCAGATTCTTTACCGGAGTAACCTCGGCATAAAAAGTGGATAAAAGTTTGTATTTCTTATTCGACAACGGATTATTTGCCATCCATGCCAACGGATTTTCTGTCGTTCCCTTCCAACTCCCGTCATCCTGAAGTGCCAGACTTCCATCTTCCTTATAAGGGTTCCAGTAAGGCAACATAAAAAAAGACGCGGAAATAGGAGCCCATAACGCATACTCTCCATCATCACTCTGTTCAACTTCCTGATAGGCAAACATTGAATTTGTTCCTATCTTCAACCATTTATTAGCTTTTGCCTCTACATTGGCGCGAAAACCGACACGTTCGAATGTAGACCCTACTGCAATGCCATCTTGATCGTAATAACTTCCTGAAACATAATAATTCAATTTCTCCGTGCCTCCGTTTACAGATAACTCGTAATTCTGCAAAGGGGCAGTGTCATTGTACACTTTATCCAGCCAGTTGATATTTGTCTTACTCAACTTTTCATAATCTTGTCCTTTATCCAGTCCAACTTCTTTCTCAAATTGAATGCGTTCATCCGTATTCATCTGATCCCAATCTTTTGAGGCTAGTTGAGAAAATCCGAGCTGTGTACGGAAAGTAACCTTAGCCGCTTCCCCCATACGCCCGCGCTTGGATGTAATAACGACCACACCATTGGAAGCACGTGCCCCATAAATAGAAGTAGAAGAAGCATCTTTTAATACTGAAATACTTTCAATATCATTAGGACTAATTGTATTGAAATCCGAACTTGAAATAGCTACTCCATCCAATATAAAAAGAGGATCTTTTCCCGAATTAATTGAATTTGTTCCGCGAATACGAAAAGTGGCTGCCTTACTGGGTTCACCAGAATCAGAAAGCACCATTAATCCTGGCGCCTGTCCTTGCAGTGCCTGGTCGAAACTCGGAGCAGGAACATCTTCCATCTTTTCAGCTTTTACCGTAGATACAGAACCTGCGATTGTTCCTTTCTTACGTACACCATACGCGACAACTACCACTTCTTCCACCATCTGTGCATCGTTTTCCATTGTCAAATTTATACGAGTAGAAGCAGTCACCTGCTTATCTATCGTTTTCATACCGACATAAGAGAACTGCAAAGTAGCAGGAGACTTCGTCACTGTGATACTGTAATTACCATTGATATCGGTAATTACTCCGTTTGTTGTACCCTTCTCCAGAACAGACACACCAATCATCGGCTGATTATCTTCCGCCGAGATAATATGTCCGGTTACCTGATATCCACCCTGCGCAAAAAGCAACAGGGGGATACTTGTCAGAGTAAAGAGTACAAACAAGAGAATTGATTTTCTCATCTTTGATACTTGAATTAAAATTAATGAAATTGATTTATTTTTATAGATTTATCTACAATGAGGAATACGCTTATCTTTGCGTAGGAAATAACAATACACCCCTTCCCCCAAAATCGGTTTTAAGCATATTCTGCACCGACCCGGGATAGGCTATTATTATCTATAAATATAGAATAGGAATAGACTAACTTGGCAAATTCTTAATATTGCGCCAAATATCCAAATAGACTTTTCGTGTTGTTGCTGTGTGAATTAAAGGTTTGACCATCTGCTCTCTTAAGTTATAAATTAAACACTAATATCACTTGTTCTGTTTAGGTGTACTTCAATATCGTTTTATTTTGTCTACAAAGATATATATTATATTTAAATAAATGAAACTATATGTCGCATATTTTATACCATATTTCCACTAATGTCTTTTTGCTACATATTTAAGTACATATAGTCCATTAAAGAAGTAAATCCATAGTATATTTCAAGGATAATTAAATATTAACGTTCATTTTAATAGCTGTTTTAATTGTTTAAACAACAATATCGTAACTCATACCAAATAGCTTATTGAGAGGATTCAACACAGAAAAGATAATTATTCAAAACTATTTCCTATTTTTGCACCCATTATATATAAATAAGGTATAAGATGAACTACGGATTTGTAAAAGTAGCCGCAGCTGTGCCACACGTAAAAGTGGCCGACTGCAAATTCAATGTAGAGAAGATAGAAAGTCTGATTGCAGTAGCCGAAGGAAAAGGAGTGCAGATCATTATTTTTCCGGAAATGAGTATTACCGGATATACTTGCGGTGACTTATTCGGACAACAACTTTTACTGGAAGAAGCAGAAATGGGACTGATGCAAATCCTGAATAACACCCGCCAATTAGACATTATTTCTATTGTTGGCATGCCTGTGGTGGTCAACTCGACAGTGATTAATGCAGCTGCAGTGATTCAAAAAGGAAAAGTGTTAGGAGTTACCGCTAAAACCTATCTCCCGAATTATAAAGAATTCTACGAACAACGTTGGTTTACCTCGGCGCTTCAGTTGACAACAAATAATGTACGTCTCTGTGGACAAATCGTTCCGATAGGTTCTAATCTGCTTTTTGAGACTTCAGATACGACTTTTGGCATCGAGATATGCGAGGACCTTTGGTCTACTATACCTCCGAGTTCTTCATTAGCACTGCAAGGTGCAGAAATTCTTTTCAATATGTCTGCTGATAATGAAGGTATTGGAAAGAATAATTATCTTTGTTCTCTCATCAGCCAACAATCTGCACGTTGTATTGCCGGATATGTATTCTCGTCTTGTGGCTTTGGAGAATCTACTACCGATGTAGTTTTTGCCGGTAACGGGTTCATTTATGAAAACGGTTCACTGCTTGCACACAGCGAACGTTTCAGCATGAAAGAACAGCTGATTATCAGCGAAATTGATGTGGAACGTATCCGGGCAGAACGCAGGATAAATACAACCTTTGCAGCTAATCAAGCAAACTTAGGGGATAAAAAGGCGGTTTCTATTGCGACTGAATTTGTCAACAGCAAAGAGCTAACCTTAACCCGGAAGTTTAATTCTCATCCTTTTGTACCGCAAGGAATAGAGCTAAATGAACATTGTGAAGAAGTGTTCTCCATACAGGTAGCGGGATTGGCACAAAGGCTTGTCCATACAGGAGCTAAAACTGCTGTAATCGGTATCTCTGGCGGGTTGGATTCAACATTGGCATTACTTGTATGTGTGAAGACTTTTGATAAGTTGGGATTGTCCAGAAAGGATATTCTCGGCATTACGATGCCAGGATTCGGAACGACCGACCGTACTTATCATAATGCCATCGATCTAATGAAATCGCTGGGTATCTCTATTCGCGAAATCAGTATCAAAGATGCTTGCATTCAACATTTTAAGGATATAGACCATAATATTAATGTACACGATGTCACATACGAAAATTCTCAAGCACGCGAACGTACACAAATATTGATGGATGTGGCGAACCAGACTTGGGGAATGGTTATTGGTACAGGAGATTTATCAGAACTTGCACTAGGATGGGCAACATATAATGGCGATCATATGTCCATGTATGGAGTGAATGCGAGTGTCCCTAAAACTCTCGTAAAATACTTGGTACAATGGGTGGCAGTAAATGGCATGGATGAAAATTCGAAAGCGACTTTACTCGATATTGTAGATACTCCCATCAGTCCGGAACTGATTCCGGCAGATGAAAACGGAGAAATTAAACAGAAAACAGAAGATTTGGTGGGTCCTTATGAACTACATGACTTCTTCCTATATTATTTCTTACGTTTCGGTTTCCGGCCTTCCAAGATATTCTATCTGGCAAATATTGCATTCAAAGATATGTATGATGAAAAAACCATCAAGAAATGGCTTTCTACCTTCTTCCGTCGTTTCTTTAATCAACAGTTCAAGCGTTCTTGCTTGCCGGACGGTCCTAAAGTAGGAAGTATTTCTATCAGCCCGAGAGGAGATTGGAGAATGCCGAGCGATGCCAGTTCAGCCATGTGGCTTAAAGAAATAGAGGCCTTGTAAGGACGTCCTATCAATAGGCTTGTGCCACCGCATTGGCACAACTGTGCCAGCATGATGGCATGGTTGTGACAATACGGTGGCACAGCTGTGACAGAGCGATGGTAAAGATATGGCATATTATAACTCTCCACCTTCCATTACTTCTTTTCTTATTTGCTCCACATTTGCTTCCTTGATTCTTCTAATAATATTCTTATAAATTCGATGAAAGCCATAGCCTCCTTCAGTCATTTCATGGATTGCATCTTCTTTTGAAACATTCTGAAAAATGATACGATAAAACGCACAAACAGCCCCTGTACGGTCAGAGCCGTGGTGACAATGGAAAACAATAGGCGCTTTACGATTTTTAATAATGCGTAATGCCTGTATCAATTGCTTTTCACTAATCGAATGTGCTTTAGTTTTTACCCGGTGAAGTTTTATACTTGTTCCTTTTGCTTCGTCATCATCACTATGTCTGTTTCGTAGATTAAGTACTTCTCCAATACCATACTTTTCTAAAGCTTTAAAGCCCTCTTTTGAAGGTTGCTCCGAACGATATACGCCCGAATCTATTTGATACAAATTTGTCAAATCACTATCAGACAGAATAATCTTATCCGCTTTCAGATTTTGACCGAAAAGAGAGACGGATAAGACTATCGCCAATAAGCATAGTGGGATTTGCTTTTGCATAAGCAATATGGATATGATTCTAAAAAACATTAAAGCACACCCTTACTAGATGGAAGTTCAAAATGATAGATATCTCTTTTAATTGCCATTTTCAAAGCACGGGCAAGGGCTTTAAAAATTCCTTCTATCTTATGATGTTCATTCTGTCCTTCCGCTTTGATGTTCAAATTCATCTTTGCCGCGTCACTTAGTGACTTAAAGAAATGAAGGAACATTTCCGTTGGCATCTCCCCTATCTTCTCACGCTTGAATTCAGCATCCCAAACTAACCAGGGACGACCACCGAAGTCCAGACAAACCTGACAAAGACAATCATCCATCGGTAAGGCATAGCCATAACGTTCAATCCCTCGTTTGCTACCTAAAGCCTGATAGATACATTCGCCCAGTGCGATAGCAGTGTCTTCGATCGTATGATGTTCATCTACTTCCAAATCTCCTTTAACACGGATGGTTAAGTCCATGCCAGAATGTTTTCCAATCTGCTCAAGCATGTGATCGAAAAAGCCAAGACCGGTAAAAATGTCACAAGTTCCATTTCCATCAAGATTCAAAGCAACATAAATATCTGTTTCTTTTGTAGTACGACGTACTTCCGCTTTCCGTTCTCCGGCAAAAAGGAATTCGGCTATCCGATCCCAATCAGTAGTTGCAAGAACACAGACTTCTTCTAATCCTTTTTCTTTCAGAGCTTCGGTCGAGTCTTGCAAATAAATTGCCCGGCAACCGATATTTTTGGCAAGTTCCACATCTGTGGGACGATCGCCTATTACAAAACTTCCGGCAAGATCGTATTCCAGATTATCCAGATACTTCGTCAACATTCCGGTACGCGGTTTGCGGGTGGGCGCATTATCTTCAGGAAAACTACGGTCTATCAGAATCTCATCAAAAGTAATCCCCTCCCCTTCCAATGTTTTAAGCATCAAGTTATGGGCAGGCCAGAATGTTTCTTCCGGAAAAGAAGGTGTACCCAATCCATCCTGGTTAGTGACCATCACAAATTCAAAATCGAGCTTACTGCGGATAAAGCCCAAATTACGGAATACTTTCGGATAGAATTCCAGTTTTTCCAATGAGTCGAGTTGGTAATCTACAGGAGGTTCGATTACCAACGTGCCATCTCTATCGATAAATAATACTTTCTTCTTCATAAATTATCCTTGATAGTTTTTAAGAGCTGCCAATAGGGTATTATTTTCGACACGAGTACCGACAGTCACACGCAAACAGTTGCAGCAAAGTGAAATGTTATGGCGATTACGCACTATTATTCCTTCCCCTACCAAATAATTATAGATTTTCACGGCATCCGTCACTTTTGCCAAAAAGAAATTCGCATCGGACGGGAACAGTTTAATGGTACATGGAAGTTTTTCAAATTCCGCTTCCAGATAATCACGCTCTTCCTTCAACGTTTTCACCCAACGTTCTATCTCATAGTGCTTATGCAACATAGAAATAGCTTGTTGTTGAGTCAACTGATTGACATTATAGGGATATTTGATTTTACTAAGAATGTCTATAATTTCTTTGGAAGCAAAAGCCATTCCCAAGCGAATTGCAGCACATCCCCAAGCCTTGGAGAATGTTTGGAATACGACAAGGTTGGGATATTTATCCAGCTCTTCGAGGAAAGACGGAGTCTGGGAAAAATCATTGTAAGCCTCATCCAACATCACCAATCCTTCGAACTGACAAAGTACCTTTACAATTTCAGAACGAAGCAAATCATTACCTGTCGGGTTATTAGGCGAGCAAAGGAAAATCAATTTGGTGTGTTCGTCGGTAGCCGACAGCAGTTTATCGGCAGAGAACTGGAAGTCATCATCCAGTAATACTTTCCGATATTCCACATTGTTCACATCGGCACAAACCTGATACATACCATAAGTAGGGTCGATGGCTACGACATTATCTTTTCCCGGTTCGCAGAATGCACGAAAAACCAAGTCGATGGCTTCATCGCTACCGTTTCCAAGAAAAATATGCTTGGGAGATACTTTTTTGATTTTCGACAACAACGTCTTCAGTTCGCACTGCATAGGATCCGGATAGCGATTATGAGGCGTATTGTAAGGGTTTTCGTTTGCATCCAGGAAAACAGAGGCTGTAACTCCTTTATATTCATCTCGTGCCGAAGAGTAGGGTTTTAATTTCCAGATATTCGGTCGGGTTAGTTCTTGTAACGTTTTCACTTCTTTAAGTTTTAAATTATGAATTTTGAATTGCTTTGAGACGAACTGTGACGGCATTTTTATGTGCATCCAGCTGTTCATTAGCCGCCATCTCTTCAATAGCAGGACCGATAGCTTTTATTCCTTCCGGGAGGATTTCCTGAAATGTAATCTTACGGATAAAACTATCCAGACTTACACCACTATAGGCTTTGGCATAACCGTTGGTCGGCAGGGTGTGATTCGTTCCGGAAGCATAGTCGCCGGCACTCTCGGGAGTTAATGAACCTAAGAAGACAGAACCTGCATTTATCACACGTTCGGCCACTTCCATATAGTTCTCCGTTTCTATGATTAGATGTTCCGGAGCATACGCGTTAGTCAGTTCCAATGCTTCATCCAGATCCTTCACTAAAATCAATTTACTATTCTCCAGTGATTTCGCCGCAATTTCACGACGGGGAAGTTCTGCTAATTGACGCTCCACTTCTTCCATCACCTCTGTTTGAAGTTTCTCGGAAGTGGTAATCAATATAGCCTGGCTATCTATTCCGTGTTCTGCCTGTGACAAAAGATCTGCTGCTACAAAAACCGGATTGGCAGATGCATCAGCCAAGACTTCCACTTCTGAAGGACCGGCAGGCATATCAATAGCTACATCACGCAGGCTTACCAACTGTTTGGCAGCTGTCACATATTGATTGCCGGGGCCAAATATCTTATATACTTTAGGTACACTCTCCGTTCCATAGGCCATAGCGGCAATAGCCTGCACACCACCAGCCTTGAATATTTTGCTGACACCTGCCAGTTGCGCAGCAAAAAGGATAGCCGGATGAATATTTCCATTTTTATCGGGAGGCGTACAAAGTACGATTTCCTTGCATCCTGCAATTTTAGCCGGAACAGCCAACATTAATACAGTTGAGAAAAGCGGTGCTGTTCCACCCGGAATATATAAGCCGACCTTTTCGATTCCCACTGATTTTTGCCAGCAAGTTACCCCATTCATTGTCTCTACCTTCTTCCCGACAAAACGCTGGGAAGAGTGGAATGTTTCAATGTTTTGTTTAGCTAAAGAAATGGCAGCCTTTAGTTCATCGTTTACTAATGTCCCGGCGGCTTGAACCTCTTCAGGAGTCACAGCAAGTGCGGACAAGGTTACTTTATCAAAAGCAGCCTCATATTCCAATACTGCTTTATCGCCTTCTGTCCTTACCTTATTTATAATAGAACGAACAGTATCGAACAAACTTTCCGTATTTAGTGCCGGACGTTTCAAAAGTTCTGTCCATTGCTCTTTTGAGGGATATTTAATCAATTTCATGGTTCATATTTTATCAGGAACGAATTTTCGTTCCTATCTATTTATACAATCATCTTTTCAATCGGCAGTACCAAAATACCTTCTGCTCCCAGTCCTTTCAATTTTCCGATAATTTCCCAAAAACGTTTTTCATCAAGTACTGTATGAACAGAACACCAGCCTTCCTGTGCCAATGGCATCACTGTAGGACTCTTCATACCGGGCAATACAGCTATGATTTCTTCCAGTTTGTCTTTTGGAGCATTCATCAATACATATTTTTTATCTTCAGCTGTTTTTACTGCGTTCATACGGAACAGCAATTCTTCGAGCACTTCTTTTTTCTCTTCGCTCATGTTCTTGTTGCCAATCAACAATGCTTCCGACTTCATTACAACTTCCACTTCTTTCAAGCGGTTGCTGACCAAAGTAGAACCGGAACTTACAATATCAAAAATGGCATCAGCCAATCCAATACCCGGAGACACCTCTACCGAACCGGTTATCACATGTATTTCGGCATTTACGCTATTTTTTTTCAGGAAGTTACGAAGAATAACCGGATAAGAGGTAGCAATCTTCTTGCCTTCAAACCATGACAAACCGGGATATTCAATATCCTTCGGCATAGCCAGTGACAGACGACATTTGCTGAATCCCAGACGTTTGACAATTTCCGCATCTTCCTCCTTTTCCATAAACTCGTTCTCACCAACAATTCCCAAATCAGCTACCCCGGTAGCTACCGTTTGCGGAATATCATCATCACGAAGAAATAGAACTTCGATAGGAAAGTTAGAAGACTGTACCAACAAGGTACGTTTAGTAGTGCTTAACTTGATATCTGACTCTTCTAAAAGTGCCATTGTCTCTTCGAAGAGACGTCCTTTGGCTTGTACTGCGATTCT
>ERZ772889.2434-NODE-2434-length-14624-cov-2.720297_pt1 | contig 14624 bp, 9 predicted proteins | sample MGYA00512127_ERZ772889 | MGnify/ENA primary metagenome ERZ772889 (study PRJEB29015, sample SAMEA2737689) | human gut metagenome | biome: human gut; feature: human-associated habitat; material: faeces | place: China | collected 2012 ...
AGACAGAATGTAATAATTCGTAACTGTTCAGCAACATTGCGGGATAGCAGACTGCTGGATAGTTACAACAATTCTTATAATATAGAAAGCATGAAAAGAGGAAAGAAACATGGCTGAAAGTATGCAGGGACTGCACAGAACATGCCGATGTGCAGAAGTAACAAAGGAAATGATCGGCAAAGAAGTTGTCCTTATGGGATGGGTTCAGAAAGCCCGCGATAAAGGCGGAATTATTTTCGTAGATTTAAGAGACCGTTCCGGTATCATGCAGCTGATTTTTGAAAATGGCAGCATTGATGAAGAAGGTTTTGCAAAAGCAGGTAAACTGAGAAGTGAATTCGTAATCGCTGTTACCGGTGTGGTAGAAGAAAGAGGCGGCGCTGTTAATAAGAATCTTGCAACAGGTGAAATTGAGCTTCGCGTAAAATCCCTTCGTGTTCTGTCTGAAGCAGAGGTACCTCCGTTCCCAATTGAAGAGAACAGCAAGACAAAAGATGAAATCCGTCTGAAATATCGTTATCTTGACTTAAGGAGACCTGATCTTCAGAAGAACATTATGCTTAAGAGCAAAGTCATGATGCTTACAAGACAGTTCTTCGCAAAAGAAGGATTCCTTGAAATTGAAACTCCGATGCTTGGCAAGAGTACACCGGAAGGTGCAAGAGATTATCTGGTACCGTCTCGTGTTCATCCGGGACATTTCTATGGTCTGCCACAGTCTCCGCAGCTGTACAAACAGCTTCTGATGTGCTCTGGTTATGACCGTTATATCCAGATTGCAAGATGTTTCCGTGATGAAGACCTTCGTGCGGACAGACAGCCGGAATTTACTCAGATCGATATGGAACTCTCTTTTGTAGATGTTGATGACGTAATCGATGTAAATGAGAGATTCCTTGCTTATCTGTTCAAGGAAGTACTTGATATTGATGTAAAACTTCCAATCCAGCGTATCACATGGCAGGAAGCTATGGACAGATTTGGTTCTGATAAACCGGATATGCGTTTTGGAATGGAACTTCATGATGTAAGTGATGTAGTTAAAAACTGTGGATTCAGCGTGTTTACTTCTGCGTTGGAAAATGGCGGCAGTGTTCGTGGTATCAATGCAGAAGGACAGGGCGCTATGCCACGTAAGAAAATTGACAAACTGGTTGAGTTTGCTAAAGGTTACGGTGCAAAAGGCCTTGCATACATTGCAATCGCTGAAGATGGCACAAGAAAATCTTCTTTTGCTAAATTCATGACAGATGAAGAAATGGATGCTCTGGTAGCAGCTATGGATGGTAAAGCAGGAGACTTACTTCTGTTTGCAGCAGATAAGAAGAAACTGGTTTATGATGTACTTGGCGCACTTCGTCTGGAACTTGCAAAGCAGATGGATCTTCTTGATAAGAATGAGTATCGTTTCGTATGGGTAACAGAGTTCCCGCTTCTTGAATGGAGTGAAGAAGAGAATCGTTTCACAGCAATGCATCATCCATTTACCATGCTTATGGAAGAGGACCTTCCACTTCTGGATACAGATCCTGGAAAAGTTCGTGCAAAAGCATATGATATCGTATTAAACGGTAATGAAATTGGTGGAGGAAGTGTCAGAATCCATCAGGATGATATTCAGGAGAGAATGTTTGAAGCACTTGGATTCACAAAAGAAGCTGCTCACGAGCAGTTCGGATTCCTTCTGGACGCATTCAAATATGGAGTTCCGCCTCACGCCGGACTGGCATACGGACTTGACCGTCTGGTAATGCTTATGGCGAAAGTTGACAGCATCCGTGACGTAATCGCATTCCCGAAGGTTAAAGATGCTTCCTGTCTGATGACTCAGTCTCCGAGCCGCGTAAGCGAGGAGCAGTTAAAAGAACTGGAACTGGAAGTAAGACCGGAGGAAGTAACTGAATAAGGATGGAGCTTACAATTCAGACGTTTTTGATTGTATGCCCGTTGGTATTCCTTGCAGGATTAGTTGATTCTATCGCAGGCGGGGGTGGTTTGATCTCCCTGCCTGCGTATCTGCTTGCAGGGGTTCCGATGCACAATGCGATAGCAACGAATAAATTATCCTCGGCAACTGGGACAGCGATTTCAACAGCACGTTTATGTAAGAATAAATTTGTAGACTGGGGAGTTGCACTGCCATGTATTTCCATGGCTCTTGTCGGTTCTTTTGCAGGCGCTCATATTGCGCTTCTTGCCAGTGATAAGATATTAAAATGGATGCTGATTCCAGTACTTCCTATTGTTGCGTTTTATGTAATGAAGAAGAAAAATCTGGATGATAACAGCAATGTAGAGATTTCCAGAAAGAAACAGTGGATTTTGTGTGCGGTGTGTTCTCTGGCTGTTGGCTGCTACGATGGCTTTTATGGGCCGGGAACTGGTACGTTTCTGCTTATTTTATATACAGGAGTAGCAAAACTTCCCGTAGCGAAAGCTTCCGGAACTATGAAACTTGCAAATCTTTCTTCTAATATAATGGCATTAGTTGTTTTTTTATTTAGTGGAAAGATTGTCATATATCTTGGACTTGCAGCTTCTGTTTTTTCCATTGCAGGGCATTATGTAGGATCTGGAATGGTAATGAAAAATGGAAATAAAATCGTAAGACCGATTATTCTGATCGTTCTGGTTTTACTGTTTATCAAAATTATAACGGGGATGTAAAAAGAATAAGACAAAGATTAAAAAGACCACCATATCATAGAATGATTCGGGAAAGGAACATTTCTGTGATATGGTGGCCTTTTTAGTTGTTTAACCAAACTGCGAAGCAGTTATTTGGTTATGAGCAAGTAGCGGAAGCGGATTGCGAATATCCGATTGACTAATCGTTAATTGGAACTGCTTTCAGTAGAAGTATTATCATCTGTCTGCTTATCTGTATCGGCAGAAATATTTTCATCCTCAGAATCAGAAGTCTCGAGAGGAGAATCTGTCAAAGTACCGAAAATAGCATTTCCCAAAGTATTTCCCTCATCCTGAAGTTTCCAGGATACCCCATCATTGATTAGAACAAAATCTACATCATTGACGGTAGTAACGGTATTATCATTGATGCTGTTCAGAAGAATTTCGAAAGATTTCTCGTATCGTTTCTGGGAGCCATCGATAACTGCGTCAGCAGAAGCCAGATATTTATCAAGCTTTTCCTGATAATCAGCCAGGATCGAATCACTGTCAAAGGTTGTAATTTCAGTTGTAACAGTGGCATTGTATCCATTTTCACTGCTGGATTTAATGACATAATTAAAATTTTTATGAATCTGTTCGGCAAGTGCTGAGGCAATGGAATTTTTTGCAGTATCGGATGTATTCATGATATTTACTACACCCAGATAAGATGTCATTTCTTTCAAATCCAGTTTCTGTAGAGTGTCAAGATAGACGGTCAGGGTATCTTCCGGTGAAAGGATATCCGGATCTGCCAGATCAGCTATAAGACCGCCGACAAGGTCATCTTCCAGAGAATTGGTACGCTGGATCTTCCATTTTTCCTTTTTATCATTGCCTGTATTGACAAGCTGTATGTTACAGTCTGTCTCAGCTGTATCATAGTCATTTGTGTTTAAAAGATGATTCAGGATCAGATAATGAGCCTCAAGAGATCTGGAAGAATCTTTGATATTTCCTTTTTGCGCCTGGGCTGACTCTGTGATCTGTGTCCGGAGAAGTTCTGCTTTAAAATCTCTGGCAAGAACTTTGGAATCGATTGTGGTCAGTTTGACAGAAACAGTGGCAGAATGATTGGCTGTGCCGACGATGACATCCGAAATTTTGTAATTAAATTTCCGGAAAAAGAGAGAAAAGGTTTCATTGATTTCATCAGTTAAATCAGTGTTCTCTGTGGCATCGGGGAACAGCTCTGTATAGGGTATGTATTTTTGCGTAGTTTCTGAATCGAGATTTTTTAACTGATCCAGTTCATTTCTGACTACACTCTTTACATCTGACTCATTTTTGCGGAAACAGCCGCTGCTTGCAGATACAGCAAAAAGAAAAAATAAGACAGAGAAAAGAAGAATCAGGTGTTTGTTTATATTCATACGTGTTCTTTCCTTTCACAGTGCTTTCTGTGCAACTGTTTGACAGTTACTTTTCTATTTATTTTAACAGATTTTGTACTGACTGTCAAAAAAGTGAAAAAGATGAACGAAATTCATAAAAAAAACGTGAAAAAATTGTGAAAAATGTTGCCATTTGATTACAATGCTTTTATTTTAAGGCAGAATCTGCTATGATAGGAAAGTGAATAATAATGATATAAAAAAGCAGTATTGTATAATAGATGTTAGCCTGAACAAGGTGACAATATCAAGGAGGCAATTTATGAAGAAACGTATTATTATCGTTTTGGGAATCCTGATCGCAGCAGGTGGTATCGGAACCGGAGTCTGGTATCACTTTAAAGGAAACGGTCAGAGTGGAACCGGTGATTCTATTGTGTATGTGTCAAAAGTAAGTGTGATCACCGGATCTGAAACAACAGCGGTAAATCGGTTTGCCGGTGTGGTAGAACCGCAGAAAACTGTAAACGTAAAAATAGAAAGTGGACGAAAAGTAAAAGAAGTGGAAGTTAAGACCGGAGAAGAGGTAAAGGCCGGACAGCTTCTTTTTGAATATGATCTCAGCAGTATTGAGGATGATCTGAAGCAGGCGCAACTGGATCTGGACAGATTAAAAAATGAACAGATCAGCCTGACAGAACAGATAGCCAGGCTGGAAGCGGAGAAGAAAAAAGCAAAGGCCGAAGATCAGTTGTCCTATACCATTGAAATCGAGACTAACAAAATGAATCTCAAGAAGAATGAATATGATCAGAAGAGTAAACAGGCGGAAATTGAAAAACTTTCCCAGGCCACACAGAATACAGAGGTTCGCAGTGAAATTGATGGTGTGATTCAGAAGATTGATACTTCGAAGATGGGCGGAGATGATTCAGATGGCGTAGATGATACGCTCACAGAAGGCTCCTCTGATTCTGGTGATTCCGGTTCCGGAGACAGTTCCAGTAATGCATTTATCACAATTTTAAGTACGGGAGCCTATCGTGTGAAAGGAACGGTAAATGAGGTGAACCGGGATTCTATCATAGAGGGAACGCCGGTAATTATCCGCTCCAGAGTTGACTCGTCCAAGACATGGAAAGGAACCATGGGTTCTGTGGATATGGATAATTCCGCAAGTAATAACAGTTCGGATATGGCAATGTTTGGAATGTCCAGTACCAGCGATGATCAGACTTCGTCCAGTACATATCCGTTCTATGTGAATCTGGATTCCTCTGACGGCCTGATGCTCGGACAGCATGTTTATATTGAGCTGGATGAAGGACAGGATGACAATAAAGTAGGTATCTGGCTGAATGATTATTTTATTGTGGATGCAGATACAGACAGTCCGTATGTGTGGATTGCAGATGCTGGAAATAAACTGGTGAAGAGGGATGTTGTGCTTGGACAGTATGACGAAAATCTTGCGGAATATGAAATTGCCGATGGACTTACTGAGAAAGATAAAATCGCATTTCCGACAGACGAACTGAAAGAAGGTATGTCTGCTGTGGAGGGAACTGCTGATCAGACAACATCTGCCATGTGGGACACGTCGGATGAAGAAGATTCTCTGGATGAAAGCGGAGAAGATTACAGTGATCTGGAAAGTGACGGAGCTGAGCCGGAGATGATCGAGGACAGCGATATGACAGATGCGACAGAGGACATTTCTTCGGGCGATGATCTTGTTCCGATGGAAGGAGCGCCGACGGAATGATTTTGGATTTAAAGGGAATATATAAAGATTACCAGCAGGGGAAAATGACAGTTCCTGTATTAAAAGATGTTAATTTTTCCATGGAAGAGGGAGAATATGTGGCGATCATGGGGCCATCCGGTTCAGGAAAAACCACTCTGATGAATATCATCGGATGTCTGGATAAGCCAACAAAAGGCTCATTTCTTCTGAATGGGGAAGATATTGCGAAGTGTTCGGAAAATGAAATGTCAGATCTCCGTCTGAAAACAATTGGATTTGTATTTCAGAGTTTTCATCTTCTTCCGAGACAGAGCGCACTGACCAATGTGGAACTGCCGCTGAATTATGCAAAAATTCCGAAAAAAGAGCGGAGAGAGCGGGCGTTTAAAGCTCTGGAACGTGTGGGACTTGCGGACAGGGTGAATTTTAAGCCCAATCAGTTATCCGGTGGACAGATGCAGAGAGTTGCCATTGCAAGAGCAATTGTAAATAATCCGAAGCTTCTTCTCGCGGATGAACCAACCGGTGCGCTGGATACCAAATCCGGCGCACAGGTTATGGAACTTTTTCAGAAATTGAATGATGAGGGAGTTTCTGTACTGATGATCACGCATGATCCGGAAATTGCGGCACATGCCAAGAGAGTTGTCACAATCCGGGATGGAGAGCTGCAGGAAAAGAGGTGATAGCATGAAAGTGGTGAAAAGAGTTATTGTTGGCGTACTGGTTGTGGCACTGGCAGCCGGAGGAATTTATACGGGGCTTGTGCATGTGAAAAAAAATAAGGTGACAGAAGTGCCGGTAACCAGTGTCAGCAACCTCCTGACGGACTGGTATTCGGAAACAACGCTGGATGGAACCATCACCACAAATGTTTCTCAGAATATAAACATGGATAAAGATATGATCATTGAGAAAATTTATGTTTCTCAGGGAGACGATGTAAAAAAGGGAGACAATCTGATCTCTTTTGATATGACACTTGTGGAAATGGAGTTGAATATTGCAAAACTGAAACTCCAGAAACAGGAACAGGATCTTACAAAAGCACAGAATCGTCTCACAAGTCTTCAGAATGGCGGGCCTATTGAGGACAGTACAGACAGTACAGATGAACTGGATACTTCTACAGGAGATACCGGCAGTACCGGAGATGATGAAATGTCTTCAACAGATCCTTCTTCCAGCGGAAATGGAGATGGAGATATGCAGTCTACTACTGGATCAGCAGCAGAGAATAGAAGCGGCAGTTATCTGGCGGCTGCGACTCAGCCATTGCTCCTCAGCGCTTTTACAGATGTAGAATTCGATTCTACAGAGGATATTTCCGGGCAGATGGAAGATGTTCAGGGAGAAGAAGTTCCATCTGCCGGCAGTGCAGACCAGGAATCAGAAAGTACAGAATCCGGTTCTGATGGTTTGGGTGATGGATTGATTATGGAGCCTTCCTATCAGGATCCGGAGGTAGATGACATTACAGACGGAGAAAATCCGACTGAAAATCCGGATGAACCTGCAATATCAGCTACCCCTACGCCGACACCTACTTTGGGACCAGATGAACTTCCTGATCCCAATGGAAACGGAACAGAACAGGAAATTCCCGGAATATACAAGGCAGGAAATGGGGAAACAATTATCGCTACCCTCCATGAAGGAGAACAGGAACAGAAGAGGATCCATATGTTTTTCTTGTAAGCAGTGCAAAAGGCAAGGTTACAGTTATGGGTTCGTTTTTTAACCGGATGGCAGGTTACAGTGCAGATGGAACCAAAGTAGTGCAGGAAGGTGGCAGCTGGTTTCAGCTGGAATTTCACGAAAATGATACCATTGCTGATTTTCAGGACAGAAAACTTTCCTGTACCGGCTATTATCTGATTGATGGAAGCCTTCTGGAAAACCCAGTTTATATGTATGCAGAGACAGAGTTTACGTTGGATGGAGCATCCACCTATGATGACACCACAGATGACGAAATTCCGGATGACGGCAGCGCTGGAGACGACAGTACAGATAGCTCAACCATGTCAAGAGAGGATGCCATCAAGATCCAGAAGAACAAGATTGCAAGCCTGAAACTGGATATTGAAGAAAATAATCTGAATATCACTAAACTTGAAAATAAAGTAAAAAATAAGCTGGTAACGAGCAAGCTGGACGGAACCGTAGCTTATATCGGGGATGAGGCGACAGGTTCCTACAATGGAGATGCTTTTTTGAAAGTAAAAAGTAAAGATGGCTTCTATGTAACCGGAACAGTCAGTGAGCTGATGAGGGACCAGATGCAGGAAGGAGCACTTCTTCAGTGTACCAGTTATGACTCGGGAAGCTTTGAGGCAAAAGTGCTGAATGTATCGGATTATCCGGTAGAATCTTCTAGCTATTTCTCTTATGGAGGGGATTCCAACCCGAATGTATCTTATTATACTTTTAATGCGGAAATTACAGACCGGTCACTGCAGTTTACAGATCAGGATTATGTAACGGTATCACTGAAATCCAATAAACTTGCCAAGGGAAGTCTGGTTGTAATGAAAGCCTTTATTCGGACGGAAAATGGAAACAGTTATGTTTACAAAGATGTTAAGGGAACTCTGAAAAAGCAGCAGATTACCGTGGGAAGTATTGTAAACAGCGGATATTATGCAGTGGTAACCGGTGGACTGAAATCGGATGATCTTCTGGCATTTCCTTATGGCGATGCAGTTACAGAAGGGGCCAAAACAAAAGAAGTAACATTGGATGATATGTATAATCAATAACGGAGAGGAGAAATTTCATGCTTGAAAATATACGCCTGGCTTTTCAGGGAATATGGTCACATAAGATGAGATCCTTTCTGACCATGCTTGGTATTATTATTGGTATTGCATCTATTATTGCAATTGTATCTACGATTAAGGGAACCAGTGAACAGATTAAAGAAGATCTGATTGGTTCCGGAAATAACACGGTACAGGTGCTGCTCTATGATGGAGACAGCACTTACGATATGGATTACGGATCATATGGAAGTTCCGCTACTCCGCCGGTGATTTCCGATTCTCAGAAAACAGCGATTGCGGATCTGGATCATGTGATCAGTTCCACTTTTTATTACAGCAGCCAGTCTGCAAGTGTTTATTATAAGAACACAAGCTTTCAGGGTGGAACTGTGTACGGAATCGACAGCAGCTATCTGAAGACGATGGGATATCTGGTTCAGTCCGGACGTGGTTTTGTGCAGAAAGATTATGACAGTTACCGGAAGGTTGCCCTTGTGGATTCCAATGCCGCACAGAATATTTTCGGAAGTGAGAATCCTGTAGGAAAAACCATTGAGGTGGGATCAGAGCCTTATATTATTGTAGGAGTGATTACTCAGAGCGAGGATAACATGCCGAAGATCAATACGCTTTCTGAATATGAGGAATATTCCCAGACAATTATGGGAAGCGTGATGATTCCGGATGCTACCTGGCCTATCGTATTCAAATTTGATCAGCCACAGAATGTAACTGTCCGTGCAGACAGTACGGATAATATGAGTTCTGTAGGAAAGGCTGCAGAGGATGTCTTAAATACAGGAATCCAGAATGAAAAAAGCAATTCCAATTTTAAATATAAAGCGGAAGATATCATGGAGAAAGTTAAAAATCTCCAGAAACTCAGTGAGAGTACCAATCAGCAGCTGATCTGGATTGCAAGTATTTCTCTTCTGGTTGGTGGCATCGGTGTTATGAATATTATGCTGGTATCTGTCACAGAACGTACCAGTGAGATTGGATTGAAAAAAGCCATCGGGGCAAGGAAAAAAGTCATTCTGGGACAGTTTTTGACAGAGGCTTCGGTGCTGACCAGTATCGGAGGAATTATAGGAGTAGTTCTTGGAATTATACTGTCAAAGGTGGTGGCCCAGGTGTCCGGGGCACCGACGGCTATCAGTATTCCGGCTATTATCGGCTCAGTAGTATTTTCCATGCTGATCGGCCTGATCTTCGGACTTCTTCCATCTGTGAAAGCTGCCAATTTGAATCCTATTGATGCCCTTCGCAGTGAATAATACAGAGAATTAAAAATACAGCACATGCATAAAAAAATCTTTTTTGATTGCATGTGCTGTATTTTTATGCTGGAAAACTTATGGGAAGAACAATGGTAAATGTTGCGCCGCCGCCAGGAGTTTCGGAAACCGCAATAGTTCCGCCATGAAGAGAAACAATCTCCCGGGCGATGGAAAGTCCAAGGCCAAAATGTTGTTTATCTTTTCTGGAAGAATCCATTCGGTAGAAACGGCGAAAAACATCTTCTCTGGAAGTTTTCGGAATGCCTGGACCATTATCGGAAACAGAAAAGCAGAGCTTGCCGTCTGCCTGCTTGCCGGATTGTGTTTTCTGTATGGATTAAGGGAATTTATATCTATACCCGGGGAAAATTCTCTTTCCGTTTTTCTGGAAGGAAGTTATCCGGATCAGGATCGGGCAGAAGAAATTTTAAAAACAGTCCGGAAACAGGAAAATAAGACAGATATCTGTTTTTACTGGGACGGAGGATTTATGAAGGCAGAGGAACTTTTTGGAACTGAAAATGCCGCTGGAAAGAATCCCTTTTTCTGATAAGACTCCGGAAAAAAGATACAGTGGTATCTGATATTTCCGAAGACAGCCATCCAGGCAGAACGGATACAAGGCATTTTTCGCGGAACGGCAGCGTTTGTTTTGTCACTTTTGCTGTATATATGGCAAAAAAAGAAAGCATAAATAGAATTTTTACAGGTTTTTTAAAGATCACGAAAAAAGCATGGCAGAATCTCCGGATTGTGTGTTATAATACCTCATAAGTGGGCAAATATAAAAACAGAAGGAGATAATTTCATGAAGGTTTTGGAAGGTAAATCTGTATTTTCCGGTATTGCGATCGGTAAGATCTCAATTCTTCAGAAAGTTGACACCAGTGTAAAACGTGTTCACGTGGAGGATCCGGAAGAAGAGGTAAAGCGTGTGGAGGCAGCCAAGGAGCAGGCTGTGGCACAGCTTCAGAAGCTTTATGACAAGGCTCTTCAGGAAGTTGGAGAGTCCGGAGCGGCAATCTTTGAAGTTCATCAGATGATGCTTGATGATGATGACTATCTGGATTCCATCCACAACATTATCCGTACAGAGTCTGTAAACGCAGAATATGCGGTTGCAACAACTGGCGACAACTTCTCATCTATGTTCGCACAGATGGACGACGATTACATGAAGGCAAGAGCTGCTGATGTGAAGGATATTTCCGACCGTCTGGTACGTGTACTTTCCGGTCACGGTGACGGAAATCTTGAGGCATCGGAACCGGTGATTGTAGTTGCGGAAGATCTTGCACCAAGTGAGACCGTGCAGATGGACAAGAGCAAGGTACTTGCATTTGTTACAAGAAAAGGTTCTTCCAACTCACATACCGCGATCCTTGCAAGAACTATGAACATTCCGGCACTGATCAATATCGAATACGACGAGTCCATGGACGGAAAAATGGCAGTCGTAGACGGAAAGAGAGGAAATCTGATCGTTGATCCGGATGCGGAGACCCTTAAGAAATACGAAGACCTGCGTGCAGATGAACTTGCACAGCGTGCAATGCTCAAGGAACTGAAAGGAAAAGAAACTGTTACCAAGAGCGGACGGAAACTCCACCTTTACGCAAACATCGGAAGTACCGGTGATGTTGCCAATGTACTTGCCAATGATGCAGAGGGTATCGGACTTTTCAGAAGTGAGTTTGTATATCTGGAAAAAGAAGATTACCCTACAGAGGAAGAGCAGTTCCAGGTTTATAAGACTGTAGCACAGAACATGGCCGGCAAAAAAGTCATTATCCGTACTCTGGATATCGGAGCAGACAAGCAGATCGATTATTTCAACATGGCACACGAGGAGAATCCTGCAATGGGATATCGTGCGATCCGTATCTGTCTGGACCGCCCGGAAGTATTCAAGACACAGCTTCGTGCACTTTTCCGCGCAAGCATGTTCGGAAATATTTCCATTATGTATCCGATGATCATCTCCGTAACAGAAGTAAAACAGATCAAGGCCATCGTAGCTGAGGTGAAAGCAGAGCTTACCGAGCAGGGCATTCCGTTCCGCGATGATGTGGAGCAGGGTATCATGATCGAGACTCCGGCTGCTGTTATGATCAGTGACCTTCTTGCAAAAGAAGTTGACTTCTTCAGTATCGGAACCAACGACCTCACCCAGTACACATTGGCGATCGACCGTCAGAACGCGAAACTGGATAACATTTATGATTCTCATCATGAGGCAGTTCTCCGTATGATCCAGATGGTTGTGGACAATGCACACAAAGAAGGCATCTGGGCTGGAATCTGTGGTGAGCTTGGTGCGGATACCACTCTTACTGAGAGATTTGTGGAAATGGGACTGGACGAGCTTTCTGTATCTCCGACCTTTGTGCTTCCGGTCAGAAAGATCGTAAGAGAAATGGAATAAGACACAGATCATAAATGGATAAAGATATTTTCCATAAATAATGTGACAGCTGCTGTACATCAAAATCTGTATGGCAGCTGTTTTTTACGGAATATTTATGGAAAATACTCATGGAAAATTTCCAATTGTGATATAGAAAAAAATATGATACACTACAATTATGGCTTTTTTAGGGCGGTTTAAAGAATTAGTCCATCAGGGGCTGATGTATTAATTCTTTAGACCGCCGAGATAACAAACCAGGAGGGAATAGATAATGGGCAAAATCGCCATTGTAACAGACAGCAACAGTGGTATCACACAGGCCCAGGCCGAAGAGCTTGGCGTTTATGTGATTCCGATGCCGTTTTATATTAATGAAAAAATGTACCTTGAAGGTGTAACTCTCACACAGGAAGAGTTTTATGAGAAGCTTAAAAAGGATGAAACGATTTCTACATCTCAGCCGAGTCCGGCAGATCTTTGTGATCTGTGGGATAAGCTTCTGAGAGATTATGAAGAGATCGTTCACATCCCAATGTCAAGCGGACTGAGCGCATCCTGTTCTACCGCAATGGGACTTGCCATTGACTATAACGGCCGTGTTCAGGTAGTAGATAATCAGAGGATTTCCGTAACACAGAGACAGTCCGTAATGGATGCAAAGATGCTCGCAGAGGCAGGAAAAAGCGCAGCAGAGATCAAGAAGATCCTTACAGACCAGAAATTTGATTCCAGTATCTATATCACACTGGATACCCTGAAATATCTGAAAAAGGGCGGAAGGATCACACCGGCGGCAGCAGCTATCGGAACAGTTCTGAACCTGAAACCGGTACTGCAGATCCAGGGAGAGAAACTGGATGCCTATGCCAAGGTTCGTGGCAAGAAGCAGGCCAAACGTGCCATGCTGAAAGCCATGAAGAATGACTGGGAGACACGTTTTAAGGAATATGTATCCAATGGTGAGATGTGTCTGCAGGCTGCTTATACAGGTAATCTGGAAGAAGCAGAAGAATTTAAAAAAGAGATCCAGGAAGTATTCCCGGGAGTGGAGATACATATGGATCCCCTTTCCTTAAGTGTTGCCTGCCATATCGGTTACGGTGCCCTTGCAGTTGCATGCTCAAGAAAAGTGACATTATAAGCATAAAATACAGAAACAAAGATATGAGGAGTTTGAAACATGAAGAAGATTATGGAACAGATGGCGGAAGAACTTTCCGCAGCATTTGAAAAAGCAGGTTACGATCCGTCCTACGGTAAAGTTACTGTTTCCAACAGACCGGACTTATGCGAATATCAGTGTAACGGTGCCATGGCTGGAGCCAAAACATACCACAAGGCTCCGTTTATGATTGCGGATGATGTGGTAGCGCAGCTCTCAGACAGCCAGATCTTTTCCAGAGCAGAAGTTGTAAAGCCTGGATTTATCAACCTGGATGTGAAGACGGAATTCGTTGCGGAATATATGAATAAGATGGCAGAAGATGAGAAGCTTTCCGTTGAAACTGCCAAGAACCCGAAGACGATCATCATCGACTACGGCGGACCAAACGTTGCCAAACCCCTTCACGTAGGACATCTCCGTTCTGCGATCATCGGCGAGAGCATCAAGCGTATCGGACGTTTTGTAGGACACAAGGTGATCGGCGATGTGCATCTTGGAGACTGGGGCCTTCAGATGGGACTGATCATCACAGAGCTGAAACACCGGAAACCGGAGCTGGTATATTTTGATGACAGCTTTACCGGGGAATATCCCACAGAAGCACCGTTTACCATCAGCGAACTGGAAGAGATCTATCCATGTGCCAGCGGCAAGTCCAAAGAGGACGAGGCTTACCGCAATGAAGCACTGGAGGCAACTCATCTTCTTCAGCAGGGCAAACCTGGATACATGGCTCTCTGGAATCACATTATGAACGTATCTGTAACAGACCTTAAGAGAAATTATGCAAATCTGAACGTAGAATTTGACCTCTGGAAAAAAGAATCCGACGCGCAGCCGTACATTCCGGATATGGTAGAGGATATGAAGAAACGTGGGTTCGCCTATGAGGATCAGGGAGCTCTTGTTGTAGATGTAAAAGAAGAGAGCGATACCAAGGAGATCCCTCCGTGCATGCTTCTGAAATCTGACGGAGCTTCCCTGTATACAACCACAGACCTTGCTACGATCGTAGAGCGTATGAAGCTCTTCCAGCCGGATGAGATCCTTTACGTTGTTGATAAGCGTCAGGAACTTCACTTTATCCAGGTATTCCGCTGTGCAAGAAAGACCGGTCTTGTAAATCCGGAGACCAAACTTTCCTTCCTTGGTTTCGGTACCATGAACGGAAAAGACGGTAAACCGTTTAAGACAAGAGAAGGCGGTGTTATGCGTCTGGAGAACCTGATCGCAGATATTGATGAAGAAAT
>ERZ772889.2455-NODE-2455-length-14501-cov-3.567700_pt1 | contig 14501 bp, 10 predicted proteins | sample MGYA00512127_ERZ772889 | MGnify/ENA primary metagenome ERZ772889 (study PRJEB29015, sample SAMEA2737689) | human gut metagenome | biome: human gut; feature: human-associated habitat; material: faeces | place: China | collected 2012 ...
CCGCGCAGTGGAGCGCGAATGCGCCGGTGTGCGTGAAGCAGTCGAGCACGCGCCGCCCATGGGCCAGCCGTCCCGCCGCCGCGCGGTTATATTTCTGGTCGAGGAAATAGCCGGTCTTCTGGCCGTTTATGTAGTCCACGTCGAAATAGATGCCGTTTTCGCAGATCTCCGCGTGGCCGGAGGGGTTTGTCTCCAGACCGGGCGCGGCATACGGCCCCTTGCCGCAGGTCATGCCCTCCTTTTCGCGGATGAGCGATTCGTTGCGCTCATAGATGCACGATACGTTCACGCCGAGCGCCGCAAGCTCCTCGCGCAGCAGCGCATAGAGCATCGCGCGCCGCCGCTCGATGCCGAGCGAGAGCACCTCGCTCACGAGCACATCGCCGTAGCGGTCCACCGTCCAGCCGGGGAAGCCGTCCGCCTCGCCGAAGATAAGGCGGCAGGCGGCAAAGTCCTCGCCCATGACCTGCTGCCGGTAGGCGAGCGCATACCGGATACGGCGGCGGAAAAACGCCTCGTCCATTTTGTCGTTCGTGTTGCGCGAGAGAATGCGCACGCGGATGAGCGAGCGGCCGTTATAAAACCCCGCGCCCTGCCAGCGGCCCTTTTCGGTATATACGTCCACGATCTCCCCGTCCGGGCAGGGGCTTTCTTTCGTGAGCACCTCCCCGGCGAACACCCAGGGATGCCCGCCGCGCAGAGCGCGCGCGGCCTTTTCCGTGACGGTAACGCTTGCAAACGGTCTTTCCATCGTCTGTCCTCCTGTGTGGTAACGGGTCATTATACAATATAATTTCTCGTTTGGCGAGAGAAAGTTGCGGCGTATGAAAGAATAAGCCGCTGGACATCGATCCGATATCCAACGGCTTATCCTTTGTAAAAAAGAGGAGAAAGAGAAGAAGAAAAAGAGAAACATGAAACAGGCGGTTTCTTGCGAAGTTTCCACCAGAGCATTTGTAATTGAACACAATCCCCATTATGTTCTAATAACAAACACATTTTTATTGGTTCGCCCTTTTCGGTTCATATACTACCACGTTTCGTCAAATAACGCAACCATTTCTTTATTAATGTTTTGTGAACTTTCCCGCCGTGCGCCGGAGCTTGACAGCGTTTTTTCCGCGCTTTATTATTATAGTGTATCTTCTCCCCGAAAGGCAGGGCAAAGCATGACGAACATTCTCGTCGTTGAAGACAACGCCGGGCTGCGGCGGCTGATCGGCATCCATCTCCGCCGCGCCGGATATGAGGTATCGGAGGCCGCCGACGGGCAGGCGGCGCTCGATCTTTTGGAGCACAGCCGCGTGCATCTCATCATCACCGACGTGATGATGCCCCGGCTCGACGGGCTGGAAGCCTGCACGAAAATCCGGGAGTTTTCGCAGGTCCCCATCATCATGCTGACCGCCAAGTCCGAGGATATGGACAAGCTGCTGGGCTTTGAGCACGGTGCGGACGACTATCTCACAAAGCCGTTCAACATTCTCGAACTCAAGGCGCGTATCCGGGCGCTTCTGCGCCGGGCCGGTACGGCAAAAAAACAGACGCCGGAGCAGACGCTCGTCTGCGGGCACATCACGCTTGACCGCAGCAGCCGCAGCGCGTTTCGCGAGGACGTGCCGGTCGATCTGACGGCGAAGGAATTCGACCTCATGGAGCTTCTGATGCGCAATCCCAACCGCGTATATTCGCGCGAGACGCTGCTCGACGCGATCTGGGGCTACGACGTCAGCAGCGAAATCCGCACGGTGGACGTGCATATCCGGCGGCTGCGCGAAAAGCTCGAAAAAAATCCTGCCCAGCCGGAGCATATTCTGACCAAGTGGGGAGTTGGCTACTATTTCAAGTACTGAACGGCGCAGGCGGCTCATGCCGTCAAGCTCGCAGATCCGCAACGCGCTGGCGTATATGGCCGTTACGGTCCTCGTGCTCGTGTTTCTGAATATTTATTCCGCCTCCGCCTCGCGCGATCTGATGTTCAAGGCAAAATGCTCGTCCGCGCAGGATAAGCTGAAGGTCGTCACGTCCTCGTTCTCCGGCGTGGACGCGCTGACGCAGGAGACGGCGGAGCAGATCATCGCCGTCATCGGCGATATGAACGTCACGCGCCTGATCGTGACCGACGCGTCGGGCCGCGCGCTCTATGATTCCGTCCCCGGCCAGAATGCCGAGGGCAAATTCGTCCTGCTTGAGCCTGTCGTGCAGGCGCTGGGCGGCAGCGACTTTTTTCACTGCGTCTATGAAAACAGCACGCTCAAGAGCTACGCTGCCTCGCCGGTTCTGCTGCATGATACCGTCGTGGGGTGCGTGTATCTGATGGAATACGACGCCTCACAGGGCAGCATCATCGCAAGTCTCGAGCGCACGATCTTCCGCGGCTCGCTGGTGCTGATCGGGATCATCTTTTTGTGCGCGGTCGTGTTTACCGTGACCGGTTCGAGCCGTATGCGGCGGATCATGACCTCCATGCGCCTTGTGCGCGAGGGCGAATACAGCCACAAAATTCAAATGCGCGGCTCGGACGAGTACGCGACGCTGGCGGCGGAGTTCAACAAGCTGACCGACAAGCTGCAGCAGACAGAGATCACCGAACGGCAGTTCGTCTCCGACGCCTCGCACGAGCTCAAAACGCCGCTGGCGTCTATCAAGCTGCTGTCCGACTCCATCCTGCAAAACGAGATGGACGCAGACACGATGCGGGAATTCGTCGCCGACATCGGCGCAGAGTCCGACCGGCTGACGCGCATGGCGCAGAAGCTGCTCACGCTCAGCCGGGCCTCGGCTGACGAGACAGAGGGCGGTGAGCACGAGGTCGTCGACGTCGGGCAGACGCTCTCGCGCGTGTTCCGTATGCTTGTGCCGCTGGCCGACCGGCAGTCGGTCAGGCTGACGGCCAGTGTGGAAAAGGGCTGCACGATTTTGTCCTTTGAGGACGATGCGTATCAGATCCTGTTCAATCTCGTGGAAAACGGCATCAAATATAACCGGGAAAACGGCAGCGTCCATGTCCGGGTGCGGCAGGAGGACGATACCGTTGTCATCGATGTGGAGGATACCGGCAGCGGCATCCCCGAAAACGCGCTGGAGTCCATCTTCAACCGCTTCTACCGCGTCGACAAGGCCCGCAGCCGTCAGGCCGGCGGCGCGGGACTCGGCCTTTCCATCGTACATGAGATGGTCGGGCGGAATTTCGGCACGATCACAGTCCGCTCCACAGTCGGCGAGGGCTCATGCTTTACCGTCACGTTCCCAAGCTTCGGTTCCGGAGAGGAGGGCGACCCGGATGCGTAAAAAGAAGCTCCGCCTGCTTGCCGTGCTGCTGGCGGCGTGTATGCTCTGTAGCTGCTCCGCACCGGTCTATCCCCGCAGCACCGATGAACCGCAGCTTCAGTTCTATTACTGCACCGGCGAAGGCGCGGATACCGGGATCGGCGCGCTTGCCGCACGTCCCGTGTCTGTTTCGGACGAACGCCCGGACGCTGTGCTGCAGCAATATCTGACCGCGCCTGCCGGGGAAGGCTTCTCCCTCCCGGACGGGCTCAGCAGCAGCTGCGCCTTTGATTCCTGCGAGGACGGCACGCTGACGCTGCTTCTGGACGAAACCACGCCAGAGGGTCTTCCGGCGTCGCTGGCAGCAGCCTGTCTGACGCTCACCATGACGCAGCTGGACGGCGTGGACCGTGTGCGCCTCGTGCGCACGCACCGGCAGACAGAGGCCACCTATACGGCAGATCAGTTTTTACTGTACGACACATCTGCCGATCAGCCGGAATATGCCGTGCGCCTGTATTACCCAGACAGGGACGGCCTGCTCGCCGCGCGCGATGCTGTTGTCCGTACCGCTGACATGGAGCAGCTTCCGCTGCTTGCGCTTCAGGCGCTTGTCAGCCGCGAGGTTCCCGTGAATCTGACGCGGGCCATCCCCTACCGGACGCAGGTGCTCGATCTTTCCGTCACGAATGGCTCGGCCAGCGTCGTGCTGTCCGACGACTTCATGAGCTGCGACGTCTCCGCGCAGCAGGCAGCGAACGCTGTGCGCGCCATCGCCGCCACGCTCTGCGCACTGGACAGCATCACCGCCGTACAGCTGTCCGTCATCGGCGAAACTGGCCTGACCTATTACGATATCTCCCAGCCCATCACCCCGCAGGCAGATTGGTATGCGGAGTAGATCGCATCGTATAGCCGTTGTCCTGCGTGTGCAAAAAGCGCGTTTGTTTCAAATCTGTTTCAAAATAACGCGGGATTTATGCGATACTGTCTGCAAAGGATATGATAGCATGACGATCCGGCAGCCCCCAAGCTCCTGCAAACCGTCTGGGGCGTAGGATACCGGCTGAACGCGGTGACAGGTTAAATAACAGATGCCCTGCAGAGAAGGCTTTGAAAATCGCCCGGCTCTTTGGATAGAGCCGGGCGATTTGTGTTCAGATGCCGCCTGCGATATAGTGTTTGCGTTTATTCTCCTCCACGCGGTCTTCAATGGCGTGGGAGGCCTTGTAATAGCCCTTGCGAATCTCGGCGGTAATAAATTTCACCAGCACGATCGTCAGGCAGACGCCCGGCATGATGGCCAGCAGCGTCCCCAGCAGCAGGTACAGCGCCGCGTAGCTCTCGGCCATGCGGGCGGCGTTTTCCCAGTAGGGATAGATCACGCCGTTCGTCGTCATGGCGCGCTTGCCGAACGCACCGATCACGGAAATAAGGCCGGAGACGGAGAAGCGTCCGGTATTCTGGACGATTGCGCCGCTGCCGATGGGGAATTTCTCGGTCATGAGCTTTTTCGCGAAGCCCGAGACGGGGTCGGGCAGGACGATCTCATAGCAGTCGATGGGCAGTTCCGCCATGGCGTTCAGTGCGCTGTAGCTCATGTAGATCATGGCTGTGGACGTGCTCGAACCGCTTGTATCGCCCGATGCTTCGTTCCCGGCAGCAAGGGCGGCGTTCGTCGCGAAATCCGTCTCACTCTGCACGACGCCCGCGATGGGGAAGGTCCGGCCGTTGATCGTGACCTCCATTCCGGCCACGTCGCTGCTGCCGAAGAGGTTGAACGCCGTCTGCGCGTCCAGCACGACGCGGTCGGCCATGTAATCCTCGTCCGAGATGTAGCCGCCGGACAGGAGCGTCAGCGGGTGGAACAGGAAATAGTTCCCGCCTGCGCCGACCGCCGTGACCGTCACGCTGCCGGGCGATTTGCCGGAGACGGACAGGCTCGTCCGGCCGCTGTAGGCGTCGGTGTAGAGGCTGCCGCCCTCAGGCGCTTCCATGGAGTTCTGGACGAACTCGTTTTCAAGCGTCGCGCGGAACGAACGGATATCGTCAAGGGTTTTCGTCTCTGTGGTAGGCAGGAATGCGGAGATCTGCGCAAAGCGGTCCTCGCTGTCTCCGCGCCAGACGTCGGCGGCAGACTGCGTCTTGAGCATGCCGCGCACATGGCCGAGCATGGCGAAGCAAAATACCGACAGCGCCGTCTGGATCAGGCACGCGATCAGGAGGGCCAGCTTCCCTCCGTGGAGTCTCGGCAGCCTGCGCCGCCGTTCAAACCGGCCGCGCTGCTTCATCCGTTATCCGCAAGCCGTACCTGCTTGCCGGCCTCCACGGGCTTGTTGCTGGTCGTGATGATGAAATCGCCCTGGCTGATGCCGGAGACGGCGGCGGACTTATCGTCGCGGGCCAGCTCCTGCACAGTGACGCGGGTAGCGATATAACGGCTGCCGAGCGGCGAATTCTTCGACTGCAGGACATAGACGAATTTGCCGTTGGAGTCCTCGCGCAGGCCGGAGAGCGGAATGAGCGCGTCGTAATTCGAGCTTTTCTGGCCGATGGAGAGCGTGATATTCTGCCCGGCCTGAATGTCGCCCGTGAGCGTGAAGACGAGCGTGCGATTGCCCGAAGACTGGGAATTCGTGATCTGGTCGAGCGTCGCGACCGCGTCGCCGCCCCAGAAGTTGACCAGCTCGGCGGTATCGCCGACCTTGACCTTTTTGGCCTGCTCATTCGTGACGTCAATTTTGACGGTAAAGCCCCGGTCAGTCACGTTGATGGTCGCAAGCGGCTGCTCCTCGCCGCCGATAGACTTGCCCGCAGAGGCGCTGATGGACGCGATGGTGCCGGAAACGCTGGATTTGACCTCCAGCTCGTCGGCATTCTCGCGGAGCTTTTCGACCTCCTTCTGCTTGCGCTCGATGGCCTTCTTGGACGCCTCCATGTCGATGGAGGACGAATCGCCGAGATTCTGTTTGAAAATCAGGTCTTCAAGGGTTTTTTTCGTAGATTTGACCGTTTCAGCTGCGGAAGACGCGCTGGTGAGTTTGTCCACTGCCGTCTGTTGATCGGTGATCTGCGTGTCAAGCGCCTCGCTCTGGTTTTCCAGAGATTCGATGGAGCGCTCATAATTGCCGACGATGGTTTTTGCGGTGCTCATTGCGCTGTTGGCCGCTTCAATTTTATCGTTGATTGTCGCAACTTTTATCTTATCTTGCAAAATGAGCAGCCCCTCTGTTCGCGGGTTCTCATAGCCGTAGTAATAAGGAGCAAGTTTGGCAAACGCCTCACGATATTTGATTACAGTTTCTTCTGTCGATCCAGATGGATTCTCAACCGGATTTCCTTCTTTATCATATTTTGCAGATGTACTGCTCCCTTCAATTCGCTTAATCATCGAAATGCCTGATTCGTCCTCATAGCACTCTTTCATAATTGCGAAATCATTGTCACACAATGTACTAAACGCCGCAAATACCTTTTCATATCGTGTAAGGTTCTCTATATATAGTCTATCTTGCAGTATTTTATCTATTTCTGTCTGATAATACGATGCATTGCTACAATCTTTGTACGACAGCGGAAGTGATTCCAGCAGCTTTTCTTTTTCCGCTTCCAGCGACTTCACCGTCGCTTCGTGCTCCGTGACCGTTGCCTGTGCATCCGTATACTCTTTTTCGGCCTTGATCTTCGTGATCTGATTGTCGACTGTGGTCTTCGCCGTCTGAAGTTCCTTCAGCTTCGCTTCGGAGGCCGCTTTCTGCGTGGCAAGCTGCGAAGCGTCCATGGTGCTGTACTGACGGTAAATCGCAAGCGCTTCATTATAAGCATCGCGTGCATTCTGCACGTCGCGGTTTTCCTGCGCCGCTGTGTTTCCGGCTTCGATCAGGCTCTTGTCGTAATTCTGCTGCAGCGTTTCCAGATCAGTCTCGGCCTGCTTCAGTTCCTCCGAATCCTCCGCTTCCAGCACGAAGAGGGTATCGCCGACGTTGATCTCCTGGCCGGTCTTGACCAGCACGCTGGAGACCTTGCGGGTCTGCTTGATCGTGACGTTATAGACCTCGCTGGCCTCGACGGTCCCCTGCCCGCGGATGCGGGCGTTGATCGCGCCGGAGGACACCTGCTGCGTGGCGACCTCTGGCAGCGAGGCGTTCATGATCGTTTTTGAGAAAAAGGTCAGCACCAGCAGCACGGCCAGCAGGATGATGGCCGCGGTTTTGACCCATTCGCGTTTTCTTACACCGTTTTCCATATCTCTTTCCCTTATCCTTTCACAGAGCCAGAATGTGCGATACCCTCCACCAGATATGCCTCGCCGTGCAAAAACAGCAGCAGGCCGGGGATCATGTAAATGACAGCGGCGGCAAATGCAATGCCGATCTCGCCCGCGTTGATGCTGGACAGGAACATCGAAAGCGGCTGCTTTTCGACGTCGTTGAGCAGGATCAGAGGCTGCTCGACCATGTTCCAGTTGTCGATGAACACAAGGATCGCAATGGAATAGAGGGCGCTCCGGCACTGCGGCAGGCAGATGTTCCAGAAGATGTGCCACTCGTTCGCGCCATCGATCTTGGCCGATTCAATGACGGCCATGGGGATGCGGCGCATGAATTTGGTGAGCAGGAATACCGAGAACGGCGCGAACGCGCCGGGCAGGAAGATCGCCCACCGGGTATTGAGCAGGTGCAGCCAGTCACTGACCAGATAGTTCGGCACCAGCGTGACCTGATACGGCATGAGCATCAGGATCACATAGAAGAAAAACAGACTGTCGCGCACCTTGCCGCGCCAGCGCGTGAAGCCGTAGGCCGCAATGGACGCGACCATGAGCTGTGCAAAGACGATCGGCGCGGTTAAAATCACCGAGTTCCAGAATTTCAGCAGATAATCCGGGCTTTTGAGCAGAACCGTGAAATACTGCGTGAAGCTGACCTTGTCGGGGATAAACTTGAGGTTGATGGTCTTGGAGATATAGCTCTTGCCGTCGTTGGCGTTCTCGAAGACCTGCCCGTAGCTGGCTGTGATCTCGCTCTGGGTCATGAACGAATTTGTAATCGTCAGAACCGTCGGCAGGAGAAACAGCAGCGCGAACACCGCGCAGAGCACAAAGCACGTTGCCCGGGAAAAGTACCGTTTTTTCTTTCTCATCCCTCCACGTCCTTTCCGAAGATGTTCTCCACAAAGAACAAAAGCGCAATGAGAATGACGATCACGATTGCCAGCAGCACTGCCGCGGCGGAAAGCCGCTGATAGTCGGCGGAATTGAACATATTGTTCATGAAATGCTGCATCATGTAAAGCCCGTCGTAGGGGTAATTGCCGGTGAGCAGGTAAATTTCCCGGAAGACCTTGAACGAGTTGATGATGGACAAAATCGTCACGAACAGCACCGTCGGGGACAGGTACCGGAGCTTAATATGGAAGAACTGGTACGCCGCCGACGCACCCTCGACCTCCGCGACCTCAAGAAGCTCCCGCGGGATATTGCTGAGCGCGGCCATGAACAGGATCATGTTGTATCCGAGGTTTTTCCACAAAAACAGCACGACGATGACGACCATGCAGTAATCCGATTTCAGCCAGTCGATCTTGTCCGCGCCGAACACGGCCAGAAATTCGTTCACGACGCCGTTATAGTGGAACAGCACCTGCCAGATGAGGATGATGGACGCGATGGGCACCATCATGGGGCTGAGGAAAAACGTGCGGAACTCGCTCTTGAGCGGAATGCGCGCCTCGAGCATCAGCGCCAGTCCCAAAGACAGCACGACAGCCAGCGGCACGGAAAGGCCGGTGAACGTGAACGTATTCCTGACCGCGATCTTGAACGCGCCGTTCTGCCAGACGTTGATGTAGTTTTTCAGCCCCGCGAAGCTGTGGTCGGTCAGACCCGCAGTGAAGGAATAGTAGACGACGATCAGGAACGGGATGATATAAAACGCCAGCATGCCGAGAAAGCTTGGCCCGGAGAAGCACATCGACGCGAGGAAATCGCGCACCCTGTTGTTCATCCGCGTCCAGAGCCCTTTCCCGGACGGTCTTGTTTCATATTTCCCGCGCGACCGGAGAGATAGCTTCTGCACGTTTTCGTGTCTCCTTTGCGTTGGAAAATGCTCATAGCTCCCGACTGAATCTCAATCGGGATTTATCGGCATTTTCGTTTTTCAGGGAATTCGTATACTCACGCATTCCAGCGTAGGGGCGGACGGCTCTGTCCGCCCGCAGTATGCAGTGACTTTTCGGAAATCCACGGCAAATTCGCAGCATTGCTCGGGCCGACAGAGTCGTCGGCCCCTACAGGCTGCTCCGCAGCTTTCCCCTTGCCGCGTAAGGCGCGGCAAGGGGGAACTTTTTTTGTTGTTTTACCGCTGCTCCTGTACGTACAGGTTCACGCGGCTCTGGATCATGTTGGCAGTGGTCTGAACATCCTTGTCTCCGGCAAAGTAGGCGGCGACCTCGTCGGTGATGATGTCGAGGATCTCCTGATCGTAGTCATAGACGCTGCGCGTGCTGTTGATCACGCCCAGGATCTGGTCAATGTCCTCCTGCGTCAGCGCATAGACATCCTTATAGACCCTTTCGCCGTTTTCCATGGTCTCATAGCCGCCCCGGATGACCTTGTCGGGCTCGCCGTCGCCGTCCCAGTCGACCTGTTCGCCGTTTTCGTCCAGCTGGTACTGCTCGGTCATGATGTCGGTCATTTCTGCGTCAAACGCGGCCTGACTGATGGGGAAGCCGTAATAGTAATTGTTCTCGTCTATCGTGTTCATCTTTTTGATGATCGAGCAGACGAAGTCCCACGCGGCGTCGGGGTATTTCGTGACGGAGGAAATGGCCATCGGCATCTGAAGCCCGAACGAGCTGCCGGAGCCGTCCTCGGTCGGATATCCGGTAAAGGTGATCTTGTCGCGGATCGCGTAGACGTTCCAGATATAGGAGTCAAAGTTGTGCATCCCGGTCGTCGACATGAGCTGCTTGCCGTTCGTGATGCGGGTCGCGTCGGATTCCCACATCGCGTCGTCAACGGCAATATCGGCGGAGGCAGCATAGGCAATCGCGCCGTCACCGTCACTGGTTTCTGCCGGGAAGGAATTGCAGAAGGCCAGCAGCTGCTGGAACGCCTCGGAGTCAAACTCGCACTTGCCCGTCGTCCAGTCGACGAAAGCAGACAGGTTGCGGGACAGGCAGTTCGACAGAGCCGTGTTCTTCGTCCAGCCGTTGGAGAAGACCGTCGCGCCCTCCTGCAGCTGTGTCATGGCGTCCTGCACGGCAGCGACGTTCCATGTGTCATACTGGCTCGCGATGGAAGACAGCGCGTAGGCCGTCTGCACGGAGAAGCTGGTGGGCAGCTCATAGAGCTTGCCGTCCTTTTCCAGCGCACTCATGACCTGTGGGACAAAATAGTCGCGGCTCAGGCCGTTTCCGCCGTCCATAAATGTGTTGAGATCGGCAATCACGCCCTTGGCGGCGTACTTATCAATCGGCAGGTTGCTGGTCAGGAAGATATCCGGCACGCTGCCGCTGATGATCTCGGTGGTGAGCTTGGTGACGCCGGCGTTATAATCGTCGTCGGTCGCGTACTCGCTGTAGTCGACGACATTGATGCGGTACTCGTCGTTCGTCTTGTTGTATTCGACGATCATGCTGCGCAGGTCCCAGTCGAGATACATGCACGCGAGCGTCAGAACCTTCTTTTCCTTGATCTCAGACGCGTCCACACGGTGCAGGACGATCAGCTGATAGGTCGTGGGGTCGGTGCTCCAGTCCTGCATGAGGGCGGCCACGCGGCTGTCGGAGAGCATGGCATAGCCCGACATATTGTTGGTGTCAACGTCGCAGGCCAGCCAGTCGACGAGCTTATCCTTCGTGTCCGTTTTGGCGGTATAGCCATAGATGTTATTATTGTAGGCGTAGTAGAAGTCATAGGCATCGTCGCCCGGGAAGATGCTCCACACGTTGGACGGCAGCTTGACCTTCTCGCCCCAGTCCTTCGTTTCCAGATCGATGGGGACGAAGTACTGGCCGTTTTCATCGGCGGCATTCACGTCGTCCGTGTAGTTGTACCACATAACGCCAACCTGCTGTGCGTTCAGCCGGTTCAGACTGCCGTTATACTGGCTGCCGTCGAGCTTGAACTGCACGTTGCCCTCTGCATCGAGGACGTAAATATTATTATAGTCGCTGACGTAGAGATTGCCGGCGGCGTCGACAGCAAACGACGAAAGATTGCTGCTCATGCCGTCCTCGGTGTCATCTGCATTCGTATCGGAAAGATCGATGCTTGCAATCGTGCTGCCGTCGGCAGCGACGTGCATCAGATACGAGCCGCCGATATCTGTGGAGGGGTAGTTCCACTTGCTGTCCGTGTTGGGGTCAAAATCGTCGGGCAGCTCATACTGCGTCGCATAGACGTTTACAAGCATCCAGAGCGTGCCGTCGTCAGAGCCGATCATGTTGTAGCAGTCGACGCTGCCCTCCGCTCCCTCCGGAACCTCCGGCAGCTGCAGGTTGGAAAGCTCTGTGCATGTGCCGGTATCCGGGTCAATGGTCAGAACGCCCAAGCGGGAGTTGTAATACGACCAGGTTTCGCCCGTGGTGGGGTCGGTGTTGATGATCTCCTCGCCCTGTATGCCGACCGAGGCATAGAGCGTCGTTCCGGCGGCGCAGATCTGGTTGACGTACTGCACGCCGTCCGGAACGGCAAGGTCGAAATAATCCGCCTTATAGGCGTATTTTGCCGTTGTCTGGGAGGGCTTGGTCTGGTCGATCAGAGAATTGCCCGGATCGGTCTTGCCGGGGTCCTTCGTCTCGTCCTTCGAGCAGCCCGCAAACAGGCCCACGATCATCAGCGCCGCAAGCAGCAGCGCAAAAATCCGTTTTGTTTTCATGTAATACTCCTTTTCATTTCATGCCCAATGTCCATAATCTATATCTTGTGCTGACGCACAGTACAGGCGGCCTATCTTGCCGTCTGTATCATACCAAAACAAAGACGCAAAAGAAAGCCCGGCGTTGCATTTTTCATATTTTTTTAAGAACTGACCTCGGCTGCCCGGATGGGCAGGATGACCTCGGCGGTAAATTTTCCGTTTTCCGTGTAGCGCTTGAAGCCGCCGGCCATCTGGGCCATGATCTTTGCACAGGTGCGCAGGCCGATCTTATTGGACTCGATGCGGCCGGAGGCGGGGTTCACGCTGTTGGACAGGCAGATGTGCAGCGCGCCGTCTTCGATCAGGGCGGCGATGGCGACAGACTGGGCGGGGTCGGCATATTTGCGGATGTTGTCGAAGAGATTGTCGAGCACCCGCTTCAGATACATCACGTCGGCCTCGATCTGCACCTCCTGCTGCGGCAGCAGCAGCTGCACCGTGAAGCCCTGCTGCTGCAGCTGGACACGGCTCTCGCCCAGCAGCTGCTCCAGAAGCAGCCGCGCGTCATAGATTTCCATCTGCATGGGCAGCTCCTTGCATCCAAACAGCAGCGAATACCGGAACAGCTCATCCGTCAGCGTTTTGAGCTGCTCAGCCTTGCCATAGGCAGCGTCCAGAAAGCTTTGCAGTTCTTCTTCCGATCGATACTGTCCGTTTTTTGCCAGATCAAGATAGCCGAGCAGCGCGGTAAGCGGGTTTCGGATGTCGTGCGACATGGCGGTGATGAGGTCGCTGTTCTGCTGCAGGGCGCGCTGCTCCTCGCTGGTCTTGCGCAGGAGCGACAGGCGCATCTGCTCGACGCTGGCTGTCAGCTGTGAGATCTCGTCGCGGCCCTTCGGCTCCAGCTGCAAGTAGAGATTGCCCGCGCCGATGGACTGCACCTCCTGCGAGATGGCGACGACTCTGCGCGCGATGCGGCGGTTATACGCCAGCAGCGTCAGCGCCAGAACCGCGCAGCCCAGCAGCAGCGAAACGATCCACAACAGATCGTAGAGCCCGGAATCGGAATTATCATAGATCACGGCGTAAAACGTGCCGTCGCGAAACACGATGGGATAGACGACGCTGGCCATCTGCTCCTTGAGCGAATACGCGTCGACCGCCGCGCTGTCCGCGCCCCACCAGCCGATCTCGAGGATCTGCCGCTGGTCGTGGTAGAGCATGATATAATAGTTTTTTCTCGACTCGCCCCAGCGGGCCAGCATATCCGTGTCGCGCGTGGAGATGCTGTTCTGCCGCACAAAGGACTGGAACTCCTGCGCAGCCCTGTTCGTGCGCTTCAAAACAGCCTTGTCGCTCATATAGCTGCGTTCGATGATCTGCTCGCCGGTGAAGTTCGCCAGCAGGCAGACGCACACACCCAGTACCAGCCCCAGCAGCAGCACAAACAGCGGCTTGACGCTCAGCGAAACAAAATGCTTCTTCTTTTCAGTCAATCTGATAGCCCTTTCCCCAGACGGTGCGGATCAGGCGCGGGTTGGCCGGATCCTCCTCCAGCTTCTTGCGCAGGTTCACAATATGCACCATCACGGTATTGTTTGACGCCGGCATATATGTCTCATGCCAGACCGTCTCATAGATCGTGCGCACCGGCACGACGCGGCCCCGGTTCTCCGCCAGACAGTGCAGAATGGAAAACTCCGTCTCCGTCAGCTCCAGCGGCTGGCCGTTTACCAGCACGCGCCGGTTTTCCTCGTCGAGCACGATGCCGGGGCGGAGCGTCCGCCCGCTCGATTTGCTCTTATACACCCGGTAGCGCCGCAGCAGCGACTCGACCTTCATCATCAGCTCCGCGTGGGAAAACGGCTTGGCGAGAAAATCATCCCCGCCGGAATCATACGCGCGGCGCTTGTCGCCCTCCTGCGTCTTGGCGGTCAGAAACAGGACCGGGGCTGTGGAATACGACCGGATGCGGCTGCACGCGTCATAGCCGCCCAGCTCCGGCATCATGATATCCATTAAAATAAGATCAAGCTCCGGGTGCTGCCGGACCTGCTCGACCGCCTCCGCGCCCGTCGCGGCCTCCAACACGGTATAACCGCCCGTCTCCAACAAGATCCGGCAGATACGCCGGATATCCGGCTCGTCGTCTACCACCAGAATGCGGATCGCCTCTTCCATGGCTGCTCCCTCCTTTTTGTGGCGCTATTATATCACACTTCCGCAAGCTTCCGGGCAGAATTAAGAATTTTTAAGACATTTTTTATCCCGTGCGCAAAACTGCGTGACGAAACGGGGAAAGCGTGCTATACTATAATAACTTGAGCATAGATGCACGCGCCCGTGCATCACCTCACAAATCACCCG